>Ga0325404_1007421_pt1 | contig 11418 bp, 9 predicted proteins | sample PopdelMetagenome_18_FD_205664 | JGI IMG/M metagenome (GOLD analysis project Ga0325404, IMG submission 205664) | Populus deltoides microbial communities from Bellville, Georgia, United States - Xylem-Control-R1 | ecosystem: Host-associated > Plants > Phyllosphere > Stem > Wood/Secondary xylem... | reverse complement strand
TTGTTAGCTAGGCAGGCAGAGATAAGAAAACTGAGTGAGGGAGGGAGCCAAGACTGAGCTGAAAGAGAGTCACTCACTCAGCAGCTACATCATTTTAACCATGGCCACGGCAGTCGCCAACTGCTGCTTCTCTGTTCTCACCTCCACCGTTAAATTCCGTTGCTGTGTTTCTTCCCAACGATATCTCGCCACGTCGCATCATTCCATTGCTTCGGTCACTTGTAAACCCGTCGTCAATCACAAGAGACGCCCTTCTTCTAATCGAGATAGAGAACTAGTAAAACCCTAATCTCTGTCTCTCTCTCCCCTTTCTTTCTTTTCATTTTTTGCATTTATAAATAAATAAACGCACTTTCAGTACTGGATTAGAATCATAATCGACTGTCATTTTAGTCAAAACCCTAGGAATTCTAATTAGTTGAGCAAATTCAGCTCTCTAAGTCATAAATAGGAACTATCTCTGCTTTAACACAGCTAGAATTTATTTTTTTTTCTTTTAAAAAAGAAGAAAGGTCAAAATTATCCTGTTTAACCGATTATTTTGTGAAATCTTGGTTTGGTTGTGTTTAGAAGGAAGGTGTTTCAAAGAAGAAATCTTCGAGGAAATCGAAGGACGAGAGGTCCTATATACTCGATAATGATGATGGAATCAGGGGTAAAAGGAAAGCAGGCAGATCCCAATCAGCGGCTTTTAAGTCATTCGGAGGGCAAAGAAAAGATAAGAATGAGTCTAAGTTTGATATGAAGGAACAACAGGTGTGATTCCATGCTCTCCTTTTTCCCATTTGTTGCTTTTAGTAATTTAGATAAGTTTTTTTATTCATCTCTTGATTCAGGTTGAGCCACAGAATCTTAAAGATGCAGCTTTTTTAGATGCAGTTGTCAAGGTGATAATTTTTTCACATTTTACTCCATTTCCTTGCAATTTTATGTTCTGTCATTTCCTGTCTTTTTGACATTCCATTGATGGTTTAGGTCCTGTGATTGCTAATTTAGTCTTTGAACATGCTACGTTCTATTAGATGTAGATGCTTGCAGATTCCATCTATTTGTTAAGCTCCACGTTAATCATTATTAGCAATCTGTGCTTCATAATTAGTATAGTTTTCATCAGGATATTACTCTTGTATTCGTTACTAAAATTGCAATGAGTGACTAACTAGATATGGGACAATCCAATTGACACAACTATCTTACAGTCCATGAATGTCCTACATAGTTTTAGAATTCAACATGAGTCTTGTCCAAAGAGCTAGATGATGCATCAAGGATGTCTAAGATATTGCTCTCAGCTACTTTAACAACTACTTGGAGGAGAAATTCCTTCTATCTTGATAGATGTTGATACATTCATAACCGAGTAACTGGGCATATTATCACAAGGGTGCATGTGATTGTCTTTCTTCTTTTATATTCCTTGGAAGCTTGAGGTTTGGGAGCAGCAATTATTGCTATCCAAACTAATATGTGAAGCTAAGTTTTACGTCACCATTTACTAATATTCTCAACTGTTGGTTCTCAATAATATGCCTACCTATTTCAATTCCTTGATACAAATTTGTAGAATTGACTTATTTTTTCCTGCATGTGCTTGCACTTTGCTAGAAAATGTTTTTTTTTTTGTGTCTAGATCTACTGCACCCATACTGAGCCTGATTATTCCCTTCCCTGGCAAAAGCAAAGGCAATACACAAGCACAGGAAGGTGAGTTTTCTGAAATATTTACATGTTAGGTCTTCCATAAATTTCTTTTAAGGTAATAAGAATTCTTGGTCGCAGCAGGCTCTGTTAAGATGTATTTCTGTTCATATTTCGTTTCTGCTGTGCATGCTATTTATTGAATCGACATTGTCTCGCAAATCGATTTCTTCATTTCTTTACTTGTTTGTTATGCAGTGCTTTTATGATCGGCAATGGAAAGCTTTTGACAAATGCTCATTGTGTTGAACATTATACACAGGTTATTTCATGCCTAAACTTTCAATCTTAGTTTGGATTTTATCAATTGCCTTTTACCATAAGTGATCAAACCACAAGAAAAGCCCTCAAAAGACCAGAACATCTAGGTAGCTATGTTTAGAGATAGAATAATAGCAAATCAAAAGGACTAAGTCACTAATCAACAGCCCTTGAGAACTCTGGCCATCCTTTTTCCATTTGATAGACATGCTGGAAAGTGCATGATGCATAGGGACTGGACATGGGGATATATATGGAATACCAGCTTGGAATTCCTATAAGAGCACCCTGCCACTGGTAGAGACTTGCTCAATACAACCAAAAGAATCATTTGTGTTTTCTTCGGTTTGAGACATGATATTTAGGTAAAGATTGTCAAATTAACTTTTAAAAATTCCTTTTCTGATTGCAGGTCAAAGTGAAGAGAAGGGGAGATGATACCAAATATGTGGCTAGGGTACTTCTTTATCCTATGGAAGTTGCAAGATATTTTAATGATCTTAATAGCTCAGTATCTATACCCTTTCTTTTTTAATCTTTTTCCATATTATTTAAAGTCCCAAACCATAAATGGAAGTGATAAGGGTGTGTTAGATGTACTTTGAGAGCAAGTGTACACAGATCTTGAGAAAATTGGATGAAAATCCCAATATTAATGAGTTTCAGTGGATCTGTTCGAAGTTATTTTTTTTGGAAAAACAAAAAGCATCTTTTACAAGAAGCATGGTGTAGAGAAATTGGTGTCTGCTATGACTCCCAGCACTTTCTTACTAGCAGTTGCGCCTGCCATCTCTGGAAACAAACAATATGACTGTTTCAACCTGTCACTAGTTTCTCAAAGTTCTCATGCTTCTGTTGACATGGTATTCGCTATAGAACAAAGGAAACGAACCAAGGCATGGATTGATCTTGCTTGTGAGACATACAAGGTATTGCAACTTACTTTCCTCTCAGTGATTTTGTACACAGGTACTGGCCAGAGGAGTTGATTGCGATATAGCTTTGCTTTCAGTAGAAAGTGAGGAATTCTGGGAAGGAGCAGAACCACTCGAGTTTGGATGCTTACCACGTCTTCAGGTCAAATTACCCTTTCACTTAGGGTCGCAGTGCCCTCTCCCCTCATGTTTCTTAGGTCTACAGACTTTTTTGGCCTAGCATTTGCAACAGCCCTAAATTATCACACCCCGTTAAATGATTGTAGAAACTATAATTTTGGTGCTACTTAAACCTGCATCAAATGTTTTTGGGCTCATGAGAATAATAAACCTTTGGGGTTCATCATAGCAGTTCTTTGGAGTGATAGTTTAAATTACTGTTTATGCTGAGGTCATGTACTTTTCCTATGAAAATGCAGTCTGATGCCCTAATTCTAACTTACAAGTTTCAAATTGTTTTGTATGTACTTCTCTTTTTGAGAATCATTTTCTGCTGCATTTTAAATGGGCAGGATGCAGTAACAGTTGTAGGATATCCCCTTGGTGGAGACACCATTTCAGTGACAAAGGGGGTTGTGTCTCGTATAGAGGTTTGATTACCCATCATTGAAATCATATGATTGTTCATCTATTTCTGACATGTCTATGATTGTCTGTGTGATGTTCTCCCTTGACCAACATGTTCAAGCAAATTTTCTGTATCATGCTATCAAATTTATTATTATCAGGTTACATCTTATGCGCATGGATCATCTGATTTGTTGGGCATTCAAATTGATGCAGCAATAAATCCTGGTTAGTATATGCATGTTCTTATTTATTTATCTATCCATTCCGTGTGTCAAAACTTCTCCAGGTTATATATTTGCATTTTGGAGATTGCATATATCTGGGTGCATCACTATTACAACTCTCTATGGGTGTATGCATGTGTGTTTGTCTGCATCTTTTATTTATTTCAGGGCTTTAGTCCATTCTGTGATAGCTACTGCTTATACTAGTTAGTTATAGGTAACAGTGGTGGTCCTGCATTCAGTGACCAGGGGGAGTGCATTGGAGTAGCATTTCAGGTAGGTTCTCTGGCTAGCTGATATGCACCAGTTTTCATTTGGTCTAGAATTATTTTTCCATATGACTAGATTCTAAGAATGAGGGTTCCCCCAGGCAGTTTCTTCTTGATTTACATCATGTTTATAATTTTCTTGTTTTTAAACAATAGCAAGTTCTCCACATATTTTGCTGTTGATTTAGCAAACAACTAATATTCCATTTGCTGCATCTCTTTCCTTGTGACATTTTCATGAGACATTTCTTTTAGGTATACAGATCTGAAGAGGTCGAGAATATTGGATATGTGATTCCAACAACAGTTGTATCTCATTTTCTAAATGACTATGAGAGAACTGGGAGATACACTGGTGAGATACTTTTTTGCATATGTATTCCTTGTATTGTCTATGCTGTGTTCTGGCATTGAAACTCAATGTGTAGAATTTGAATGTTGACAAGCATGAAATGCATGCCAATTTTAAGGACCAAGCTTCATCTAAAAATTTCGTGCTCTTATTTTGACCAACATCATATAGAACTACTAGTTATCAAGTTTGTGCAAAGGTAGTAATGGCTTCTTGCTCTTTTTGGCTCTTCAATAACCACTTTTAACTTGCTAGTTTCATGTGACTATTATCTTACCCTTGTTCTTTAATAGGTCCCTGCAGGCTATTCTCTGGTGTAGATACTCGTAGTTCTCATTTGTTGTTGTGAAGGTTGTTGAGAGTATTTATAGACATATATCAGTGCCTTGGAATGTTCTGAATTCCTTTTGAATCTATTTAGTAACATCTATGATATCACTTGTTGCTTTCTAGATTAACCATTGCTTTGCTTTTCTTTTCACGTACTGGTACCTGATTGATTTTTGTAATGCAAACCTAGCATGTACCTTGGTCATGCAGTTGATTTGGGATTGTCCCAATAAAACTCCTTTTGCCTGAATTCTAGGCTTTCCTTCCCTTGGTGTGTTGCTGCAAAAGTTGGAGAATCCAGCATTACGTGCATGCTTAAAAGTAAATTCTAATGAGGTATGCCTCTTTGTCAAGTACTTTTTTTTTTGGCTTTCAGATTGTCTGGCATTGTTCATGTAATTTGTAATTTTTTCTAGTCTTTTTTTTCTTTTGAAACTGTGGATGTGCTTTTGTAAATTCAAGGTAACACAAGTTTAACTTTATGAGCTAGGGGTGGCATTACTATGGTGACTTGCTAAAACGAATTCTGTGTACTGGAGAGTTTTTTTTTTTTTTTTGTGAATAGGGGTGGTATGCCAATGGGTGGATCAAGTTAGGTTTGGAAGGATAATTCAGCAGCTAATGCGAGGTTGCTGGAGCAGATCGAGGAGTAATGATGGAGGTGGTGGTACTGGAGGTGGTTAACCGCATGGGGAAAAAGTGAATTTTGAAATGCAGCTGTGATTTATGGGACGGTTGGTTGTTGTTAGTTTATGTCAGTTCAGTGTATTGAGAGCTAAAAAGTTTAGAGATGTTGTGGGGAAAAAGTGATTCATGTGGTTGTATACTTTCAGCAATATTTTTGGGTTTGTGAAAAGAGATGAAAATCTCTATTTCAGGGGGATGAAGTATGGAGGATTTTTGGGTTAAAACTATACACTGACAGTTTTTTTCCTCGCCCCCTTATGAGTTCTCCACATACTGATTCTGCATATAGTTTATGTGATGTATAGTCAGCCTTCTTTGTTACCTCATTCCTCTTGCTTTAGCGAATGGTTAGCACCTCCTCGGTACCTAAACTAATAGACATTTATAATTACCTTAAAAATGAAGTACACTTTCATTTTTTCTCTACAAATTTCAAGCTTTACTTATCATGTGATTAAACAGTGGTATCATTTTGTAGATTGTTTCATGTATGTTGCCAATGTATGGAACATTCTGCTGAATGTTGTGAAAAACTTGCACATTTTCAATTAGTAGAGAAGGGGTAGTTTTTCAATGTTCCTGTAAAAATGGAAAATGGAGGAATCAATTCATTTGTAGCCTTTGTTTGCTTTCTTCAAGTAATTTGTGAAGCATCCCCCCCCCCCCTCCCCCAGTAACCCCCAATTGGTATATCCGGGGAAAGTCATGTCCTTGCAACTTCATAGCATGAATCTGTCAAGCAGTTCCCTTATAACATCTGGTTTGTACAGGGTGTGTTGGTACGAAGAGTTGAACCAATCTCTGATGCTAATAGAGTCTTAAAGGAGGTACAGTGGTCATTGGTGGCTTCAAAGCTTGCTCTATTTGAATTGCAAATAGTCTATTCTTGCTAACATGTTATCAGGAAGGAAAACCTTGGATTGTTGTTATCATGCTTCTCAATATTGTCAGCCAAACTAATCTATATATAAATATCCATGCTGCATTTTTTTGGTGTTCGGACTGCAATAGGATTAAGGAATACTGAAGATAGAAGAAAATGTAATAGCAATACTTATGTTTCATAAAAAAGCTTCCTAATAATGCCACACCAAAAACCAACTCTAGACAGGCAATTTTATTTTTACACAAGATTCAGTCCTTGTGTGACTTGGTAGTCCTCATTTTCTTGCATTGGTTAGTGGTGTGATTTGATTTATGAATAATACTAAAAGCTTGAATAAGTAATTTCTTCTTGAGATGGATTTTCCTTTCTACCTCTAATTTTTATCTGTTGAGAATTTTGATTGTAGTTGTTCTGTTCAGGGGGACGTGATTGTGAGCTTTGATGATGTTAATGTAGGATGTGAAGGAACAGTGCCATTTCGATCAAATGAGCGCATTGCATTCCGTTATCTTATTAGTCAAAAGTAAAGGGCTTTAGTTCAACCATTATTTTAGGCTTTGAATTTTTTCTCAGTCTCTTCATAACCTTGTTTGAGCCTGTTCTTTAATATCCAAATAGTCAATGTTCTTTGGGCTTCATGCTTTTTTGTATGTATATAATGGTGTTTCTAAACAGATTCACAGGTGATGTAGCAGAGCTTGGCATAATTAGAGCTGGGTCATTCATGAAAGTTAAAGTAGTTCTTAATCCAAGAGTGAATTTGGTAATGCCATTAGAATCTTGGCTCTACATAATATATGAGTTGATTTATCAGATTCATATATCAAAAAAATTGGATTCTTATCTTCTTGCTTCAAGGTTCCATATCATGTTGATGGAGGTCAGCCTTCGTATTTAATAATTGCTGGTTTGGTGTTTACCCCACTTTCAGAACCACTGATGGAGTATGAATACTTCCAAGCACTCAGTAATGTGATTAATCTGTTAATTTATAAATAGTATTCTTGCTGTAAGTGATAATGCTAATGCAAGAGATTTTGTTCCCCTGTTGACAGGGAGGAATGTGAAGACTCTATAGGGGTAAGTCCCATGACAGGTTGCTTTAACACCTTTTGCATTGGTCACCAATACACTTTTATAGTTTTTAATTTGATTGGTTTTATCTTCCTTCAGTTGAAACTGCTAGCAAAGTCACGTTATTCTCTGGCAAGGTTCAAAGGGGAGCAAATTGTTATCGTATCACAGGTAAGTTTGCAGATGCGATGCTACTATCTCGTGTGCTTTAATTACAGTGGCAAGTTTTCTGTACTTATTAAATCTTTGTTTTACTGAAGGAGGATCATATCTCATTGCCAAGATTCTTTGTTTTATTGAAAAATTTAACGAACTGTTGGCATATCTCAGTACAGCACTGCCTTGATTATTTTCATTCTATTGACAGGTCTTGGCAAATGAAGTCAACTTTGGATATGAGGAAATGAGCAATCAACAGGCACGTTATCTATAACCAGCAACAACTGTTATCTGCACCTGCTTGCCATTATTTGCTCACGTACCAAGAAGAATAAAAACTTGCAGGTTTTGAAGTTCAATGGAACTCAAATAAAAAACATCCATCACCTAGCACACCTTGTCGATTGTAAGCAGACTGCCCCTTCTCTGTTCTTTTGTTCCTTACTCCTTTTTCACTTTTGTCCTCATGTTTTTGTGATTTTAATCAGCATGCAAGAACAAATATTTAGTTTTCGAGTTTGAAGACAATTACCTTGTTGTGCTGGAGAGAGAAGCAGCGAGTGCTTCTTCATTCTACATTCTCAAAGATTATGGAATCCCATCTGAACGATCTTCTGATCTATCGGAGCCATATGTGGATTCATTGGAAGACAACCAAGCTGCAGTTCAGGATTTTGGCAACAGCCCAATTTCAAATCTGGAAATTGGCTTTGATGGACTTCTCTGGGCATGATACCGAATTGGGAGGTCAATCTGAGTTGAGCTCTGTCACGACACTCAATAGTTGGAAAGTATGGTTATAACCTCAAAAGACACCAAATTGATAAATGCCATGCTTCTGCTCATTTTTCAAGGTCATTACACGAGCTCCTTTTCTGGTGCAATCACATGATCATGGTCTTCCGTTCTTTCCATTCAATTATCCTTCCATTCTGTTTGGTTTGCTGGGCATTCCCAGATAGATAGATTTTAACCAATTTGCATGTTTAGACATCAATTAGGCAAAGCCTAATTACTGAAGGGCTCATTTTTCTTGTCAGCCTTGAAGTTATTTAATGGTAACGATTAGAAAAAATGTGTAATTAAATTATTTATTGTTACATTTGACGCGGCATATAATACATCCAGTTCGCTACCGGGAAGATAAGTTTTGGGAGACTCTGTTTTGGGCTTTGAATTTACTAGCAGGGGATCGTGGATTTACAAAACCGGTCTGTCTCCGATCTTAATTGCTCTGAAACGGCAAGTTGATTGAGAATAGCTAACTAGGAAAATGAAACGCACAGGTAATATATTCTCACCACTACTCAAGCAACTAAAACCTTCCAGGACCTTCAAACCCATCTTTTTCAAACAAAGTCGAGTATGCAACACCATAGACGTCTTGTAACCTCCACGTATAGAATCACACGCGAGGGATTGATGTTTCATGATATTTATTACTATGAATGCGTTTAGTTATATTTATTGGGTTATTTTTTTTAAACTTAGACCTGATTTAATCTATTGGGCTAACTCGTGTTTTCTAATCAAGTTTTATTATACTATTATTAAATTAAAAACTAAAGTATAAAATAATAATATTTAATTATTATTTTTTAATATATAAGTTTAAGAATAATACATTTTACATTTTATAGTCTTATTTACTATCAATTAAATATAATATAATAAAAAGATAATCACTCTCTTTTATACACTATTATCAAACACAATCATGTCTCTCTTCAACTTTCTCTCTTTTTTTTTTAATTATTATTTCCATCTTTTTAATTCAGGGCATTAACCAAAAGCCATCTAAATGAGTGCCTTGATATCGTTGACTACATTCTGTGCATCCGCGCTCGCTCCATACAAACCTCTCCTTGATAATCCAATACAATACAAACCGTCCTTCCCCTTCCAATGGTTAGGGTAACTTGGCTTTGGAATCCCATCTTCATTCAAAAGGTAATCATCCCCCTGGTCAAAACAACTATAATTGGTCAAAGCGCGTAAACACATGCAGTATTCCCATCTCTTTATGCTGACTGATTCATAAATAGTGAGGTAACTTTCTGCTGGTTTAATAAAGCTACCCACCTTGAGCCACTTATTAGTTGATCTCTCGAAGCCAGTACAAAAAACAATGGTGTCAAAGGGGTGTGACTTGCCATTTTCAAACACCACCTCATTGCCTCTTAAGCTTTCTAGTGCGGGCAAGACCTGGGCACACAAAAGCCAAAATTCACGAGCTTAGCATCATCATAATCATCTGTCGGCATACACGCAAGCACAAACACAGTCAATTATTAGCCGAATGGAACTTCCTGGCAATACAACATGGTTTTGCAAAGAACTTTACTAGACAAATGAAGTAATTTCCAAGTTAAATGTGTCCAAGGTGATCCATACGTATTATATAAACTCTTATGATTTCGGTGAACAAGACGACAAATCTTTAAATAGCATGATGATGATGATAGTTGTTGTCATCCATTCATGGAACCAACTGTTGCCCACAGCTGTATAAATTTGAGATCTCATTACTTTTGTGTGCAAAAAGAGGAGTTGAGCACGACAGCACGTCATTGACACCAAATTAGTAGCAAATTGATTGCTGATAACTAAGTTAGAAGCTACCAAAATGATTACTGAACCCATCATGTGTGTGGGTGGGACTCATGGTAAACCGGATTAATGTAAGAATTTCTCCGTTGTGAGCCATTTGTTTTTTTTTTGGGTATATTTAAGGCCTTGCTAGCTAATGAAGCCGAAAATAAATCCATTACTTGCTCTCTCTAATTCATACATGTATAACATACCTGGATCTCTCCGGACTTGATTTTGTTGCAGGTACCGACATCGAAAACTGGATACTTCCCGTAAGCAACTTTCATGAAAAACGGCCCCTCTTTTGGTCTCTTTATCCCATGCTTGCTTAAGTCTCCATAAACAAGTTTGCTAAGCATCACCATAACTTTGTCCACCATGCCACATGAAAAATACTTCAACATATTCAATCCCAAGTATACCATCTCCCTCGATAGAATGTGAATCTGCAAGCATGAACATGGGTCCAATCATATACAATTCATTAATTTACACATACTAGTTAGTTATCATAAAATGAGATCGAACCATTTTTTGAAAGAAGAAAAAAAAAACAGAGTATTAGAAACATTTAATAATTTATACTCGAAATAAACAAATTAAAGATTGATCGAGCCAAATGCTAAGTTACCGGACTACGGATGGCGATTGATGTTCTTGCACCATGGTTTGCGAGGTCTAATGCAATTTCCATGCCAGAATTACCAGACCCAACAACCAAAACATTCTTATCACAGTAAGTCTTTCCATTTTTGAATTCAGTAGAGTGAAGAACCTCTCCAGTGAAAGTGTTCAATCCTTCGAACTCTGGTATAAAAGGATTGCTCGTTTCTCCACTAGCCACCACCAAAAACCTCGCAGAGTATTCCTCAATCTCCCCAGAACTCACATTTCTAGCCTTAACATTCCATTTCTTGGCTTCTTCATCGAAACTCGCAAACTCAACACTTCTCTGGTACATGGGACTGATCTTGAAGTGGGAAACATAGTCATCTAAGTACTGTAAGAACTGATCTTTTGGGACATACGTGGGGTATGAGTCAGGAAATGACATGCGAGGCAGCTCGCAGAACTGTTTTCTCAAGTGAAGGCGTAGACGATCATATGAGTATTTTTTCCAAAGAGAAGCATAGCAATCTTCTCTTTCAAGGAGTATGTGAGGGATTGAATGCTGGTTTAGGCAGGCAGAGGTGGCTAAGCCAGAGGGACCAGCTCCAACTATGATTGCAACTGGGTCTTGCATCTTTTCGGGGAATGAGTGCGCCCTCTTTCGATCTCGTTTCCTTTGATTTTCGTTCTCGAGAAACAATAGAACAAGACAAGGTTGTTGGATAAGGAGTATGGAAGAAAGCACAGAGATCGAGTGGCTTTATATGAACAC
>Ga0325404_1007420_pt1 | contig 11419 bp, 7 predicted proteins | sample PopdelMetagenome_18_FD_205664 | JGI IMG/M metagenome (GOLD analysis project Ga0325404, IMG submission 205664) | Populus deltoides microbial communities from Bellville, Georgia, United States - Xylem-Control-R1 | ecosystem: Host-associated > Plants > Phyllosphere > Stem > Wood/Secondary xylem... | reverse complement strand
CATTTTCAGATTTACAGCCCGTCCTTGTCTGTCTACACTGTTAATGACCTTGGAGTTTTTCAGATTATAATTAAATTAAGCAATCTTCTTCCAGACAGCAGATGGCAAAGGAATCCTTTCTTCCTATGATCAGCAGCTGTTTAGCCACGGGCCGTCCAAATTTATGTTATCTTTGCTTTTATAGTGGAAGCACTGTGCTTGTCTTTAGTCCGATGCCTGCCAGATGATATCAAAGAATTATACGCTGTGTCTTCTGTTTCCAAAAGCAAGTTTTATCAATTTCATCACTAGTTTTTCAAGAGATTTATTCCAAAATGACCATGTATCTACTGTGGTGTTGTTCTTCCAAAACTCATCAGTTCATGAATTGAAGAATTAGAAATTCTAAATAGGGCTTCTCATGTTTTTTATGCTTCACATTACAGTATTTTAAATATATGATCTACATAATATAAATTGATTTTTTTTTATTCAGGTATTCTCATGTCTTTTTAAAAAATAAAACTAGCATTGTTACGAGTTTCCCGCTAATTCTTTTAATAAATATACTTTCTAAAAATCAAACTTATACTTTCATATTTATAAAAATATAAAAGTGAATTAATCAATAAATCAATACTTCATTAATAAAATATTACAATCACTTAACTTAGAATTGTTTTACATATTTTTTTAAATTACAAATAAAATATTTTTTTTAAATCTATTTTTTTTACATCACAAAAACTATAACAATAATAAATATACTTTAAAAACAATCAATTTAATCTATTTTTTTAAATAAAAACAATTTAAAAACATTTCAACCGCAAAAAATAAACAAACTAGTTACATAGGAAAGCAGTCAGCAGAAGGAACTGTGGAGAGAGGACCAGGTGTCGCAGCCGGAGGTCACTCCCATTCTCATAAAAGGAAAGCCAAATCATCATCCTCTCTCTGCACAACTCACGAAATCCTTTGCAATCTCACTGATGTCGTCGTCTACCAAAATTCTCGTACTCTTTTTTATTGTGGGTCCAATCCTATCATCAGCCAAAACCCCACACGTCATCCATTTCCGATCTCCCAACCTCTACCCCGAAAGCCTTACCTACGATCCCTCGGCAGAGCACTTCATCGTCGGCTCCCTCCACCACCGCACTGTCAACTCCGTCTCCGACGCCGGCGTCACCGAAACCATCATCTCCGACCCCTCCCTCCCACCCAGCACCAGCATCCTCGGTCTCGCGGTGGATAAACTCAACAACCGCCTCCTCGCTGTCATCCACTCCTTCGACTCTCTCCATCCCTTCAACGGCCTCGCCGCTTACGATCTCCGTTCCCGCCAGCGCCTCTTCCTCTCCCTCCTTCCTTCTACCCCCTCCGACGAAGACGGCCGCAGCCCCATGGCCAACGCTGTCGCTTTCGATTTCAAGGGCAACGCTTACGTCACAAACTCCGAGGGGAACTTTATTTGGAAGGTCAGCCCGGAAGGAGAGGCCTCGATTTTCTCAACATCACCGGTATTCACTCAGTTTCCCGTGGACCGCGACTCCCCGTTGAGTTCCTTCGGGTTGAACGGGATTGCTTACGTCAGCAAGGGGTATTTGCTTGTGGTACAGACCAATACGGGCAAGTTGTTCAAGGTTGATGCCGATGACGGCACCGCAAGGAATGTTTTGTTGAGCGAGGATTTGCCGGAGGGCGATGGGATTGCGATAAGGGGAGACGGTGTCGTTTTGGTTGTGTCGAATAAGAAGTTGTGGTTCTTGAAGAGTGATGATAGTTGGGGAGAGGGAGTGGTTTATGACAAAATTGACCTTGATGGGGAGAGGTTTCCTACCTCGGTTGTGGTGGGGAGAGAGGATAGGGCGTATGTGTTATATGGGTGTGTGGTGGAGGGTCTAAGTGGGAAGGGAGGGAGGGAGTTGTTTGATATAGAGGAGGTGAGGTCCGAGAAGGAGAGTGAAGATGAGAAAATTTGGGTGTATGTGTTGATAGGATTAGGCTTGGCAATTTTTTTTATTTGGAGGTTTCAAATGAAGCAGCTTATCAGAAACATGGACAAGAAGGCCAACTGAGAGTGCTTATGCTCTTGCTTGCTAACAGGAAGGGGTAATAATAGTTTGTTTCTTTGCTTGTTTCATACTGTTGATGATTTCAAGCTCAATAAGTGTTATATTTTGGCAATGTTGATGAGTGTTTCTTGCTAGTAGAAAGATTATGGTAATTGTTTGTGCGTAAAGGAGATCCAGATGAGGGACACAAGTACTGGTTCTGTTTCCCTTTCTTCTTCTTTATTTACAAGTATAATTGCGCTTCTCTGCTTTGCGGTCTGTTAGCTAGTTCATTAATGACATTAGTGCAAGGTGCAGGCGTTCTGTTTTTTTCTTTCAAAGCCTTTCTTAGTTCTTAGATTTTGATAAATCTCAAAAGTAAGGGGAAGATACATGTCAAATAGCTGTCCTGAAAGAGCTAGCGTTAGCATTTTCCTTCCTATCGAGATTGGACTGGGAGAATTCGAGAGCTTGTCTGTAAAGTTTTAAATGCTGATAAAGCTTGTCTCTTGTTCCGGTGGAGGATGCAACAATGGCTTGGAGTGCATATAGGAAGAATTTCTTATTTGGATCCCTCTTGCTACTCTTTTTGGACACTTCGGAGAGCGTAAGGGGTAGATTTTGTGGGGAAGTAATGTAGGTGTGTCTCATCTTAGATGGGTGGTTTTTCCTACTCTAGACAGACCTTTGCTTGGGCATTCTGCCATTTCTGTAAAGGTTGGATAACTCCTGGTTTTAGAAGAGTGATTTTGGGTGTTAAAAATGAACTTTGGCTGCTGCTGAGCATTATTAATGACATTGTCTTTAAATTCTGTTCGGTGAACCTGAGCTTTTTCTTTTTTCCATTTTGACACTGTCAATTTTCACAGGTTTCCATTGCTTTCACTGGCCAAAAATCGGAGAATCTTATTTGTTGATTTCATGCTTCTGCTTCTGCTTCTGTTGTTCAGATATCAAATGGTTTGCTGCTGACGACTTCATGGGTGGGCTACCATATCGTGAAGCTTTTATCATACGTACTGCTTAAGGAGGGTGATGTGATCACGACAAGCTCTTATATGACCCTCCATTTACCTACGCTCTCTTGTGGCCATTCACTAAAACTCTTCAATCATCAACTTTTTATGATATCATGATATCCAATGCAGGAAGCCTTTCCTACGGACTCCTGAAGAAGAAATAAAGTGCACATTCGACATCCCAGAAGTCCTACGGGCAGCATCAGTTTGATTTTCCTTTTGTTTTGATTTGTATGTGAATTTCCGTCGAGCAGTCGAGCTTATAAGACAGATTACAGACTCCTTATCCTGTGTTCTCAACTCTTGTTGGTTTTTTGCATCTTCCGTGGTATTAATATCCACTTCACTTTTTATCTTTTTGCTTGTGTTTGCTTCTCGACTGCAGTCATGGAGGATCAACTCAATATTCACCGCTCATGAATGGCTTGTGTCTGTGAGATGCATCCCTGGAGTTGAGAAGTTTTCATGGGAATTCCAGGTCAAATATTTTAAGTGGATCATCAAATTATAAAAGTCGAGGACAATTAAGAATCAACAGACGGCATCGTCCTTGTTTAGTAAAATACTAGCCAAGGTATATATATGCTACCCTACAAGTAATTAAAGATTCCAAGTTAATATCAAGCAAAGATGATGGCATTTTTTGATATCATGTTATCATAATAATGGAAAGATGATGCTTATATTCAATATAATGACTCGAAATATGTATTAACTAATATTGAAAACAAATTTGTAAATGTTAATTGTTAATTGTTAATTAAAGATGAGAGTGGGAAGTTAATTTTTCTGGTGACAAATAAAAGATAAATATAAATATTTTATCTCTGTTATCCATTTCTTTTTGTATATATATATTTTTTATTTATCTTGAAGACTTGTTATGGTTTTTAAGTGCGTTATATAAAATCATTATTAAAATATAGTTTTATTGTAAATAAAATAAATATATACAATAAAATAAATATCCTTTGTATTTATATTATCGAATAAAATTTTGTTATTCATGTATTTTTTATTTTTTACTTTTACAAAAACATGCCTTTTTAATTAAAAGCAAAGTTTTTAAAATAAAAATTTATCATGGTTTCAATAAAAAAACAAAAAAATCATTTATTGATATTTTGCACACTACAATATAAAGAATAAAAGAAAATGATTAATTTTATAAAATTGTATGAAAAACTTACAATAAAAATAATAAAATAAATATTTTATTATATTTGAATATTCCTAACCATATTTTAAAAAAATCAATTGCATATTACATTCATGTATAATTAGTATTCATAAAACCATAAAAAAACCATAAATACTGCTCTAGTGCACATTGTATTGTGAGGGTGTGAATAGTATTTTCACTGTTAAAGCATAATTTTTTGTGAGTGTGTTTGGTATTGTGGTTGTAATTTGAAAAAAAAATTGTTTTTATAAAAAATACTTTTTGTTGAGGTTGGTTTGATATTTATATATGTTTGGTTAAAACTGTGGTTGGAATTTAGGTTGAATAAAAAGTAGTTTAATGTGTTTGGTTAAACATACTTTTCAAATTGAGGTTAAAAAATAACTAAAAAAGATATATATTAATATTGATGTTTTTAATTTAAATATTGTAGATTTAACTACCACTATTACATCATTAAATAAATAATATTTTATATCAAATATTTTTTATTATTCCATTAACTTATCTATAATTTTATCATGTATGAAATTCATCTGATAAGGACTACAGTTTCCGTGGTTTTTTGAGTGTGCAACAAAATCAAGTAAAATATCATAGAAACAAAATTGAAATTAGGATCAAATTTTGCAAATGTTACGTTATCATGCGATATTCTTCTAATTTATGTAGTGTTATTGAATAATATTAAATACTAGTTTTTAAGTAAAATACAATTAAAAAAAATTGAATTTCTTTTTCGGGTTGAACATGGTCCAATAAATAATGTCAAGTAAATTAATTTACCTGATAATATTTATTTTTTGAAGTGAACACTCCATTAATTCACTATATATATATATATATATATATATATATATATATAGCAACAAGTGAATAATGAAAAGTGAAAATCAGTAATTTTTTGTTTCAACAAAATTAGGGGTAAGAACTCAACTTATAATGGGATGTATCTCTAAAATCTGCATTCAAATATTTACTAAACAGTTATAAATTATGGTCGGAATAAAACACATTTCTAACCACAATATCAGACTGACGTAATTTGTTTACTTGCTATGAAAATATCCTCTAACGGGGTCGATGTAAACGACGTAGTTTGCATAAAGTGGAGGAGCGCAATCTTATTTCTCACACTCCACCTGCTCAGGACAGGGTTGGCGACATCATGATCAAAATGGCACTGGCTTCTCGACTTGGTGTGGGACCTTCTTGTAGATATTAATGGATTTTCTACTCGGTGAGGGAACCTTTTTATAGATATCAATGGGTTCTTTGCATGGCTAACACGTGTCGGTCACAACCGCAGGAAAACCTTACACAGTTGACGGTGCCTCCAAAAACCTAAGAAAATTTCCCACTTTCATTTACAGTAAAATCTCTCCCCATTCGGTTTTTGCTTTTCTTGTCCACCGCCAAAATTCCTGCCATCTTCGAGTGTACACCACTTAACTCATACAGCTATAAAGATTTCACTTATTTGCCTGACTTTGTTTTAGGGGGCATGGGATATTTTTCTTTCTTTATTTATTTACATCGATTTTCTTACAACCCTGTGATGATTCTTACGTATTAAAACTGTTTATTTTATGTCCGAATTGGACGATGACTCATAAAATCCTTGGTTTTATTAGTTTAATTTAAGGTCTGAGTTTGTACGGCTAAAAATGATTCAAGAGGGAGTTAGTAGCTTTGACCATGAGCCAGTTTCTCAATTATTACTACAAAGGAAGGTTAATAGAGAGAAAAATATATGTGATATGGTAAATAAAAACATTTTGTCTTTACGTTCTGCAAAATTTCACTAGATAGTTTTGTTGCCAAACCCTTTTGTTTTTGTTTTTTATAGCATTAATTATTTTGTTTTTGTTGGGGGAGATTATTACAAAACTCACTCCTTTATTGATGGTGTTGTGTTTCTCCTTTTTCTTCTGCAACAACCACAGCTAAAACTAAAACCCCCCTGCCTTTCGTTGCCTTTTCTTTTTTCTAGTCTTAAAATTCTTTTGTTTGTTCAAAAGAAAAAAAAAAAAAATTCTCCACAAAAGCAATCCAAAAACCCCATGTCAGGTTTGTATAATCCCAACTTTTCACCTGCAAGAGCTGCTTCTCCTCAGATTAGAAGCACCCCAGATGTTGACAGGTATGCAAGCTTAGTGATTTCTTTCTGTAAACCTCATCATTTCTTTTTTATAAAAGACTTGGTCTTTTTTACTGATTTCGTTCAAGTTTTTGTTGTTTATCAATCTGTGTAGAGACTTCTATTTTCTTTTATCTGTTTTAATTGTTACTTACCTTTGCAGTCAGTACTTGTCAGAGTTATTAGCAGAACATCAAAAGCTTGGACCTTTCATGCAAGTTCTTCCAACATGTAGCCGGCTGTTAAATCAAGGTTTACTTCTTAGTCTTTCATTTTTGGATCTAGGTTTTTCTAGATTTTCTTGGGTTTATTTTCTCCTTTTAAACTACCATGTTCTTAATTTCAGCACTGTGGTTTTTCAATGTGCTTCTCTGGGCGTTTAGATGTGCTTGATTGTTCTTACCAAGTGATTTTCGGTGTTGTTTTCTTCGATTTGTATCGAATCTGTACTTTGTTTTTTATTGTTCCATTTCTGATTGCGGGGAGTAGTCATTTCGTGTTCAACAATTTAACATCTTTAGTTGGGTTCAGGCAGCATTGTGGCATGAACTTGTACACCATTTGAAAGGCCTTGTAACTAGCCAGGTGGCTGGATTTGTCCAGAGTGCATAAAAGTAGGGAAATAATTACTGTATAAAAGGGTTAACTTGAACTAATTATAGGCGTTTTTCATTGAATCACTGATTCTATGTGATCATGAGAGAAAAAAAGTTAATGAAAACCAGTGTCATACAATTTTTTTATGCCAGCAGTTTACGGCATTTTGGGATATAGCTTTGATAGCACAAAAGTTTTATAGTAGCTTGTATTAGAGATTAAATTATGTGCACTATCTGGGTTTGGCAAATTCGAGTGCTTTTGAGTTCCACATGCAAAAAGTTTTTAACTGGTTTGCGGTGAGTTGGCAGAGGAAATTGTGAATGGCTCATGAAACGCGTGAATAGATGTCTTCTATCGGCACCCTCGCTGATTTGAAGTATAATTTTTTTTAACTTTTCCACCAAATTTTTTTCTGTTATTAACCTTGTATTTGGGTCTGAGATACAACTTAAGTGTTGCAGCCGGTGCTTGTAGGACTCTGCGCAAATGTGGCCCAGGTTTAATTTGCTCATGGTTCTGGACCTAAATGACCTTGTAGAATATTTTGCTTGTGTTTGGTTTGGTATATTTTGCCCTTCTTTTTCTCACTTTTGCTTCTTGTTCCAGCCATTTTTGCTCTGTTACCCTTCTTTATTTTTTTCTCGGGACTTCAATTCTTCATGTAGTGTTGTTTTGTATAAGATTGCCCTGGGTCTGTCTCTCAAGTAAATGCCCTTTTATGTGTAGAAATTTTCCGGGTATCAGGAATGATGTCCAACCAAGGCTTTGGAGACTTCGACAGACTACGGCATAGAAGTCCCAGCCCCATGGCTTCTTCAAACCTCTTGTCTAATGTTGGTGGGACAGGTTTAAGCGGCTGGAATGGCATTCCTCAGGAGGTAATTGCTTCTTTTGATTTTAATTTGTACTCCATTTTTTTCCCTACGGTCCTTTCTGCTTGCAGTTCTCTATTTGCATTCCACTTGTTAGCCTGGGCCTGCCTGTAGTTTGAAATTTTGGGTAGATGAGGTTTGGATTTTCATTTTCTAACTGATTTTTTACTACAACTTTTTGTGAGAAACAATCTCTACATTTTAATAGCATTGCAAGATGCTTAAATGCCACCAAGCAGTAGCTTTTCCTGAAGGATTGTTGAAGAATATAAAGAGGCATTCTTACTGGCGTTTGAGTTTTCCTTTTTCCATGCATATTTAACTATAGCTTTTTGTTTGTATTGTTTTGAGCATTTTAAATGCTACCAAGAAGAGGTTATCCTAGTGCATTAGTGACTAGTTTGATAACTGCTTTTTCTTGAGAAATAAAAAATAGAGACATGCACTTGCTGGCTGTTTCAATGTAGTACTTTATTATTAGTAGTTTCTTTGTTAGTATGTTCTTACCCATAAGCTAAAGAAACTTCTTCTTAAACTGTACGGCACAGATGTTCCTCCTTCACCTTTAGCGAAGCTCCTAGTTCAATAATCTTTACCTGGAGAACTTTAAATACTTGTTTTTTACTTTATGCTAGACAATTTTAAATCCTTGCTAGTTTTAAGTTCCGTAATCTGAACAATTTCATCAGGTGCTATGCCAAATACATTCTGAGTATTTGGCCATGCATTCAAAATCATCTTGCGAAACATTTACTTCTATAGTGTGAGGTTGGAATTAGATTCAAGCTTTTCACATAAGAAAAGGGACCCAGCTCATAGTCTGTACCATGTCATGCCTAAAAGCCCTGAGCTCATCTTACATAGACTTTGACATCATGTATTCTGGGTATATGTATAGTTAAAATGCTGAGCAGCTTAGAGACACCATGGTTGGGATGTTTCTTCTTAATGTAGAGACTCGGGCCAATACATTTACATGTTGCTCCAACTTTACTAGCACCTGCAAAATCCGTGTCAAAATTTTTCCTCAATTGGTTGATGATCCAAATGACAACACTTGTGGGTCCCAACTTTTTCCTTTTTAATGATGGTAGAAATGTATAAGATGATGGATTCCATTGTGAAAGCAGTTCCTTGAGTATACAGCTAAACTCTAGATAAATGACAACTGATTTCTAGCTGTCATACTATTAAAGTCAATTCCATTGTGAAACCGGTTACCTGAAAATACATTTCAAATTAAGACACGCACCCAGCTGTTATACTATTGTAATCACAAGATCATGCTGCCTATGCAAAGTGTGGTTATTTGAGAAAGGAAAATCCAGCATGCTTAAAATGTCAAATGTTCTGTTAAATAATTGGTTATATTGTGATCGCTTATGTGTCAACACTCTTCTCTTTCGTACATCTGTTTTCACAAAGTAGCTTTTATCTCGATATTCTTGATCTGAACGAGGATTCCTTCTCTAAATCCCAACTTTCCTTGGTTTATAGTATAATTAAAAAAAAGTGTGGATAGCCAATAGGTCTTAGCATAATTTTGGTAAGAGGTTTCCTGACTATTTGATTATATAACCTCGGGGACTGTAACAGGTTGACAACAAGTGTCATTACTTTAAAATGTTGTGTTAATAACTGAGCTGCTGCCTTTTCTTTCCCATATTTCTCTATTATAATTGGCGGTATGATAACTAGTGTTATGGGTTTACTACTGGTACGATGACTTGGTAAAATGAGAAGCTTCAGATTGAAGAGGTTATAATATTGTCTAGTTCTATTTATATTTATTTGTTGATATTTTGGGTGTCAATCCTTTGTGCTTCCACTGCTATGGTACACTAATATAGCTAAATCATTCATGCAGAGATTAAGTGGACCTCCTGGAATGACTATGGACTGGCAAGGTGCACCTGCAAGCCCTAGTTCATACACTGTGAAGAGAATTTTGCGTTTGGAAATTCCAGTAGATACCTATCCAAATGTATGTACTGTAAGTCATACCAATTTCCGGTGTTATCCTGTTAAATTTAATTGGTTGAGCATATCTTCACAATTCCCTTTAATGAAATAGAATTGCTTTGATGGCTGCTTATTTATTGTTAGTTCAATTTTGTTGGGCGACTTCTGGGACCCAGAGGCAATTCGCTGAAACGGGTGGAAGCTACCACAGGTTGCCGGGTGTACATTAGAGGGAAAGGATCAATTAAGGATCCAGACAAGGTAGTATACACACGCCTCACTGTAGTGCTATTGAAACCTGCTTTTTTTAATGATGGTACAGCCAAAACTGATTGATATGACAAAGCAAACTTATGAGTAGATCTTGTCTTTTTTATGCCATTTTAAGTATTTTCCTAATCATTTTTATCTTATTCCATCTGAAAGGAAGAGAAGCTAAGGGGAAGACCGGGCTATGAGCACCTGAACGATCCACTTCACATCTTAATTGAGGCTGACTTACCTGCCAACATCGTTGACATAAGACTCAGGCAGGCACAAGAAATCATAGAAGAACTGCTCAAACCTGTGGTATCCGTTTCCATTCTTGAATCTTCTGTTTATAAGTTTCATGAAATTCTAAATTTTTTGAAGCTGGCGATCTTTTTGTATGCTTTGTGCTGCGATATAATTTTTCACTGTAAATCTAAGAATGGGAGCCTGCCCAAGGTGTCAGTCTGCCTGGGAACAACTTTGAAGGCAAATAACATGGGAGTTGTGTGTTTAATGATAATAATATAGGTTTTCAGTTCATATTTGAGATTTGTAAAATGAATTGATATTACTACTCTTGTATCTGAAGGAACCAGGTGCTAGCATTTGATGTTAAAAAAGTGAAGAGGAGCTTTCTTGAAGGTTGAAACACACAGCTTTTAGTTGGAGCCCTATTCTGTTTTTGAAACCGTACGCCTTTCTTGAAACAGGAAACAAGCCGTCATTGTATTGCAATTTTTTTTTTCAATAACCAGTAGAATCTATCGTTTCTAGAATTTGTTTCCCTTCATGCCTTCCAAGATATTAGGATGGAAATAAGTGAAAAATGAGCATCCACCAATGGCATTCTGGCTTATGATCTCTATTTAGTTCCTCTGACACCCAAGTAGTAGTGATAGGCTTTACCCAGTCTTATGTTCTGCTCATGCATTTCATTCTCCCTGCTCCATTAATTGATTAAAATTTGAAAAGCATTTCCTTTCCCTTCTGTAAAATATTCCTTTTTCCGTGCAGGATGAGTCACAAGATTTTATTAAGAGGCAGCAGCTACGTGAGCTAGCAATGCTAAATTCAAATTTCAGAGAAGAGAGTCCAGGACCAAGTGGCAGTGTCTCTCCTTTCAATACAAGTGGAATGAAACGTGCGAAAACAGGGCGTTGATGAGATCTCATGTGTACTCCTGTCTGAATTGGTTTATATCAGAAACTCATGCCCAGAGTATGCCATCCAACACTTCTCAATTCATATATTAGGCTAACGGTCTCGCTGGTGAGCGTTCTGGTGGTGGTTTCTTTTACATTTTGTTTCTTCTTTCTCCCAAGACAAAAAATGATAACATTAAATGAAAAAAAAAA
>Ga0325404_1007418_pt1 | contig 11420 bp, 8 predicted proteins | sample PopdelMetagenome_18_FD_205664 | JGI IMG/M metagenome (GOLD analysis project Ga0325404, IMG submission 205664) | Populus deltoides microbial communities from Bellville, Georgia, United States - Xylem-Control-R1 | ecosystem: Host-associated > Plants > Phyllosphere > Stem > Wood/Secondary xylem... | reverse complement strand
GAAATTTGTTTTTTAAAAGAAATATTGTTAAACTTATTATTAAATTATGGTTATTAAAATATATTAATTTGTTAACTCACTAATCTAAAAATTTGATTGGGTTAGGTGTTCTAAAAAACTATTTTGAACATTTATCTAATTAATCTATAACTGGATTAATTCAATTAAATCTGAGTGAGACTCCATTAACTTTAAGTGTTTTTTTATCCAAAATATATTCATTTTAAAAATAAATCAAGTTTAATTTGTTGTTTCAAAAATTAATTTCATAAACCAGCAACCCAGCCCAAGCCCTAAATCATATCTGAATTCGAGTCGAATCTGATACTTATAAATTACACTTTCCATAACCATGACGATAAGTACAGTGATAGACTGATAGTGGAAATAAATCAAATAGTTTAGAGACCCAAAAAAGTACACGAATTCAATGTGAAATATTTAAACTAAAAGGATCAGTTAATTATTTCACTACAAATACAGGGACCACAATAGCAATATTTCACTTCTTAAACTTGGGTTTTGCCAAATTAGCAGTACTGGTCTCATCGCACTCACTGCTGCCACCACCACCAACATCCCGTCGGCCCCTTTTCTCTGTCTCTCAGCACGCTACAATGGAGGAGGAGAAGAGAGAGACTCAAAACCAACCAGCAGAAGAAGAGGACCAAATAGTCAACCCATGGGAAGTCGCCGCCAAAGACGGCGGCAAGATTGATTACGACAAACTTATCGACAAATTCGGCTGTCAAAGACTCGACCAAACACTAATTGACCGTGTCCACCGCCTCACCGGTCGCCCTCCCCACGTCTTCCTCCGCCGTGGCGTCTTCTTCGCCCACCGTGACTTCAACGAAATCCTCGACGCCTATGAAAAGGGTAAAAAATTCTACCTTTACACCGGCCGTGGTCCTTCCTCTGAAGCATTGCATCTAGGGCATCTCGTTCCGTTTATGTTCACTAAGTAAGTGATGAATTAGTTGATTAATTAGTTAGTTGTTCTTTGGTTTGCTTTAAACATGATAAAGTTTGTGTCTTTGTTGGTTTTAGGTATTTGCAAGATGTGTTTAGGGTTCCGCTTGTGATACAGTTGACTGATGATGAGAAATGTATGTGGAAGAATTTAACCGTGGAGGAAAGTCAGAGGCTTGCACGTGAGAATGCTAAGGATATTATTGCTTGTGGGTTTGATATCACGCGGACTTTTATTTTCTCGGATTTCGATTATGTTGGTGGGTAAGTCACAAGCTTATTAACTTCAATTTGAAGAATAAATCTGAAAAATTGATGTAAGGAAGTGCTTAGGAGACAATGCGAATGCTCCGTCATGGAGATATGTACATGAGTGGTCTGTTATAGTATGGTTAGCATCTGTGATTGAATGTGGCAATGCTGATATAATATTTTCTGCTCGTTGGATGGTTTTTTGATGTACTGTGCAGTATTTGGTTTGTCATTGATATCAATTGAAGCATGTCCTTTGTTAATTTTTGTTGTGCTGACTGTCTGTTTTTACTTGAAGTGCATTCTACAAGAACATGGTGAAGGTTGCAAAGTGTGTCACATTGAATAAGGTGGATATTTTCCTCTCTCTCTCTCTCTCTCTCTCTCTCTCTCCCCCCTTTTTTTGTATATATTTTATTTATTCATGTGTAATGTGTCCTTATTGAGGTGCTTGTGTTGTTTATGAATTCCTCTGTTTTCAGACGATTGCACTAGTTTTAAATTTTTCTGTTGCTTTGCAGGTCCAGGGTATTTTTGGTTTCTCGGGTGAAGATCATATTGGGAAAATCAGTTTTCCGCCTGTGCAGGTTAGTTTTGTGCTGCTTTCCACTGATGTTATATGACAAGTATGCACGTGTCTGTGGTGATGGGAATTTATGTTGCTGGACCTCCACAAAACTCCATATTTTGATTATTGCTTTTTATCAGTTTTCTGAAATGAATGGGGTATCCAAGGAAGTGATCCAATATATTTCATTTTGTGCTGGTGTAGGCAGTTCCATCATTTCCCAGTTCATTCCCACACCTTTTCTCGGGAAAAGACGACCTCCGTTGCCTAATACCTTGTGCAATTGATCAGGTCAAACTCTCTCAATGTTGAAGGTTTCTGTTCAATTTGAATATACTTTTCAATCTAATCAATGCGTATGGACTGCTTCGTAGATCTTGTACTTGTAACTCTTTGAATGTGAAATCACATGCTGCTTGCCGTTTTTGGATCGTTCCATATAGATGGTATATTGGCATTGGTAGAAAGCTGCCATGTAGAAGTGTTGATATTCTCATAATCTGGTGCTATTTTTCATTCTTCAGGAAGTTTTTTGAATCTTAGTTTGATAATCAGACCATTTGGATGATTATTGTGCCTGTTGTGAGAATATCTGCAAGTGCGCGTTATGCACTTGCTTCTGTTCTCACCATTGTCTTCCTTTTGTCATTTGTTCAGGATCCATATTTCAGAATGACGCGGGATGCTGCTCCTCGGATAGGATATCACAAACCTTCATTGATTGAGTCAACATTCTTCCCTGCGCTGCAGGTATTTTTATCTTTGAAAATGACATTACTTGTGTTCTAATAAAAACTAACATGCGATTGTAAAATGCATTTATGAAGTTCTTATTTGTTGTGCTGCTGCCATTTTTGTTGTCTCTACTATTACTACTACTACTATTAGCACTTCCTCGAAGTTTAACTTAAGATATGACAACTGAAAAATGAACGGGAAGTAGGTTAATAGCCTTGCAAGGACATGCTTTGCTGAGGTGTATAGAGGAATTATCTATGAAAATGTGTATTGGATTTAATGAAATGGCTCATTAGAAATCTCAAATATAAAAAAACCAAGAAAATGATGCATAGCACATTGAAGGGCGCGTCATCCCATTAGATGAAAGGAAACTTTGTTATCATACTTGGATCTTGCTCTTCTCAAATACTGTTTCAGGAAGGATTTAGTATTTCTGATGCTTGAGAGGAATATTTAGCACATGCCTTGATGAAAATCAAGAAACTAAACGAGAATATGCAGGAAATGCACAAAATACAGATGCCTATACCTATTGATAAAATTCTTTTTTCAATCCTCTGGGAGCCTGAATAACATGGGCTGTTTGTTTTGAATAACTATGTACAGAATAGTATTAATAATTTCCGGTATAGTAACATGATGGTTATGATTTGCAGTGAGGGATTTTCATGCTATATTTTTTCCAAGGTTTTGTCTAGAAGGCTTTTATAATGGAAAAAAAAAAGATTTTCTCAAGTGCTTTGTGCTTTAGCGTATTTTAAGATATTAATGTGCTTTTCTTGAAAGATTAGAAGAAATAAGCTTTAGTAGTGGAATGATTACTGAAACCTCTATGTTCTGATCCTGGCATTGATAGTACACTTATGAAGTTATCTGCCTTTGTATTTTCTGAGAATTACGTAGGCTCATAGCTTATGATTGCTGCTGGCAATGTCATGACTGATCATCTTTTCCTGAATGTCATGCAGGGGGAGACAGGAAAAATGTCTGCTAGTGATCCAAATTCTGCCATCTATGTGACTGATTCAGCCAAAGTCATTAAGAGTAAGGTATGGCCTTGGAAAGGACATATTGCTCCTTTCATGCTTGTGTGTGCACATCCTCCTGTTAACATACCGAGTGGATTAGACTGTTGATCTGCCAACTTTTCTAGTGCACAAAAAAATCGACTTGATTTGCTGTATGATTTGAAGGTATTTAATTATGTAGTTATGCACATCCTCCTTCTCATTTTGACATTTGAAATCTGAACCAGTGCCAAGACTCTTGTAGCTAATCACCATTGAAAGGTACTTAATTTTAAAATTAAGACTGAACTTGGACCTTAGAGGTCTGCATTACTTAGAATTTAGAAATATAAAGATTAGGTCAATGTGATGAATAGCATGGTGTATTTAGTGCTGTGCTCGAACGTAATCTTTTTACTAATGGTAAGTTTGCTTAATGGAAACAGATCAACAAGTATGCGTTCTCTGGTGGGCAAGATTCTGTAGAGAAACACAGACAACTTGGAGCAAATCTTGAGGTAGCGAACACTTTCAGAGACAATTTATTTGTGCCAAAACTTGGAAGAACTGTTCTTAGATAATTTTCATAAATATAGAACTCATGCTTGCTTAGCCAATGATAGAATTTCATATTGTTATTCTGGTTTATTTTTTAATGCTTGATTTCTCGTGGCATGGAGAGTGATGACAAGCATATTTTCTGTTTTGAAATTATTCAGGTAGATATTTCAGTCAAATACCTGAACTTTTTCCTTGAGGATGATGCTGAGCTTGAACACATAAAGAAGGTGAGATTTCTTCTTTTTGGTTGATTTGACTGATCCTCTGTTAAGATATTTGGTATTTATTCAAAATCTGGCACATTCCCCACTGTTAGTAAGCAAACAAAAAATAATACTTGATCAGCTTTTTTTTTCTAATGCACAAGTATCCTTGTTTAGGAGTATGCTGCAGGACGTATGCTAACAGGAGAAGTGAAGGGCCGCCTTGGCTCGGTTTTGTCTGAGATAGTAGAAAGACATCGTGCAGCTCGAGCCAGTGTGACTGACGAAGTAAGCCTTTGGCATCCCTCTATAAATTCATGCAATGCAGATTACTACGGTTACTGTATTCCATCTTAATTGCACTTGGATGTGGTGGATCTATGACCGTAACAGTTGCTGAAAATCTCAAGAAATTGGAGTAAAAGAGATCCTGATATCCATCTTTCTGGTTGTTTCCTTATTTCAGGTTGTGGATGCTTTTATGGCTGCACGGCCCCTTCCCAATATGTTTGACTGAATGTGAAACAATGCTGGCTTTCATCAAGCTTCAGTCGAAGAATCCACCGTTGCTTTTATTTTTCAGGCAAGGCTGCAGAGTGGTCACGACAAAAATAGCCTCCTGAATATACTAGACGATGTGCAAACATCGGTTGCCTTTGTTAGACAATTTCATTTTTTCGACCCAACTCTAAATATGAAAACAGGTGTTCAGTTGTATTTCTTATATTTAACTACACGGGAAAGTTTCCTTTGTATGAAAAACATTTTTGTTTGGAAGGATAGATGCAAAGAACTGGTCTTCTTTTCCTGAGGGGAGGATACCGAAGACTTTCTGATGATCAAAAGAGAATCTCCATTGTCTTGCAATCAGCAGCAAAATGTCGGCCATGCAATTAATGGATTCCCCCGGGCTTCAAAATGGCTGCTTCTATGCCATCCATCTATTCAGATCAATCAGGAAATGATTTATCATAGAGATAGTGAAGAGAGATGCAGGAAATATGTTTTTTGTATTTCCACAAGCGGTTCGCAAAAATTTTATTTTTTTTTATGTTTTTATATTGTTTTGATATATATTTCAATGTATTTTCAAGTAAAAAAAGATTTTTTTATATTAAATTGCAAACTAAGAAGACAAGGCTTGCATGAACTTAAGGTGTTAGGTAAAAATTATATTAAAAAACATGGGTGTCCATTTCTTTCAATGGCAAATTAATATCACAGCCATCATCACTGCTGGCGGCAGCGACATGGTGGTTGTGGTAGTGGTTGCCGCGTATAGTATAGTCGTAGAATATATGATATTTTGAAATTAAATTCATTCCCACTCCTCTCCAATACCGTAAGAATGAAATCACATCAATTTTTCATCTATATTCCCACCTTTCATCCTTGACCCTAACTTTCATTCCATTTCCATCCTTTTGCACGGGTCAGGTGGTGAGTAATTTTGGTTCTCCTCGTCATTTTTCAATTCAAACCCAAGGGGCTGCAGGGATTTTTTATTTTTTATTTTTAAATACGTAATTATGACTTAACTAGACCTAATAAAAAAATGGATTTGATCTCAATATGCCAAAAAAAAAAAATCACGCCAGTTTAGAAACACCACACCTCCACATTTCCTGGGATCTATTAGCAAATTTCACTAATTAATGCCAAGAAGAGATTACGATTATTAAAATCATTGATTAATTTGTGCCCCAAACTCTATGAAACCAGAATCGGATTCCTAGAGGACATAATTGGATCTTAGATACCATAAGTGCTATGGATTAAGTTCACTTGAATCTCTATAGAGCTCAGCGCCGAACCTTTTTACAGTGCCATTAGATATCGACACGGAGTTGTATTGGGAGCATAACGGAACGTGTTTTTGAAAAGCTTTTATATTTATTTATTTATTTATTGTTAAAAATATTGATATTAAAAATATTTTTTAAAAAATATATATTATTTTAATATATTTTCAATTAAAAAACATTCTAAAATAATATTTATCAAATTTCCAAAATAGCCACTTTCTTCCCTGATACGTAGCTTTGGATTTCATATCTGATTTTTTTACTTAATTTAGTGGAAGATTTGATTTTTATCAACTTTATTTAATCCATCATTATTCCCATATATAAAACACATCAAAAATTTGCATAGATGCTGACAAAATTAATATTGAATAAAGAAAATTAAAATAGTCTTTATTTAATCCATCATTTTTTCCTCTTTTTTTTTAAATAAAACCATGTTTTAAAATTTTCTTTAAATTTATCAAGTTAATCAAGTTACATTGGATAACTCATATATTATTTAATTTTAAAATATAGTTAGAAAACAAGTCATATCAAATCATAAGATTTTAAGATTAATTGGACTGAGTTTAATAATAATACTAAATAATTACTTGTAACCCAAACTATTTTTTTACATTTTTAAAAAAATAATTTCACATCATACCATTGCATAGCATGACGTGAGAAGTAAACTAGTATATTTTTAAATAACTTGCTAAAAATATTTAGTATCTGGTTTTTATAATGTCTCGTTTTAAAAGTGTGTTGGTTTTAAAAAATATCAAATTAATATTATAATTTTAATCTTTTATGATTTTGATCTGCTAATATTAAAAAAATTATTTTAATATATTAAATAAAAAAATTATGCATTACAATACCAGAATTTCACTTGTACTGAAAATAAAACACGCAGTTGTACTGAAGGACTGATTGATGGAGTTTTTCCTGCGAGGATGACGTCATAATCCAAGCCCTTGCAAATTTCAGGTAAGATTCACAACAGCTCTCTCGTTGATTATCCATCTGGGGCACATAATCTACCCCTGCAAATTATCTCGTAGCACATCACTGATTTATGTAATAAAATAACTAGCTCGAAGAACAAGATACAGAAAGAATTCACTCTAACCAACAATGAGAAATTCTAGATTAGATTCTAGATCTGTGATGAGATGATAAATTTGATCAGGAATTTTTCTATAATAATTCTGTCTATATAATTATTTAAAAATACTAAATAGTATTTAGAATGATAGAAATTTTCATTATAAAAAAACAGAATCATGAGATTCTCACCTGTAAAACAAAAATAAAAATCATTTATCAACGAATGATGATATTTTGATGGGAAGATTCTCTGTGAAATGTTTAATCATGGGAGTCTTGTTGGACCATAGTTTTTATTTTTTTAAGAAAAAGTTTTAAATTAATATTTTTATTGTTTTGATATTAAAAAATATTATTTTAATTTATAAAATGTAGTGTGTAGTATTCAAAAAAAATCATCAGATCTCACCGCACCTTGATAAAATTTACTAGTAGAACATTTTCGGGGAATGAGTTGAAAATAGAACAAATGTAAAGTTACCGGAAAAAAAAAAAAAAAACCTTCTATATATTAGGATTAAAACGCTCTGTCAACTCTAGAATCAATGGCAAGGTGTAAAAACACTGGATTCACAAAATCTATTAGCCATGAATGCATCCCCACAAACAAGGAAGTGTGTTTGGGAATCAGATTGTGTTTCTGAAAAAACTTTGTTTTTTTTTATTTTTTTAATTATTTTAATATGTTTAAATTAAAAATAATTTTTTTAAATTGTTTTTTTAATATATTTATAAAAAAAAGGAATAAGCTGTAAGCCTTTGTTGGTGAAGAAAGTCAGTCTGCTTTAAAGAGATACATGGGTACATGGGGATCATCAAATGAAGACAAGACTTGCCTCCACACGTATCTCCAGTCTTGTATTATTACAAACTCGCCCCCCTCGCTCACCCTTGTCTCTTACATAAACCAGCACTCTCAATGTTTTGGATTGGATTGGCCTCACCTCCTCAGCTTGAAAACTTGACCCTTCACCCTTCACCCTTCACCCTTCACCATCCTTTCCTCCCATTTCCCCTCTCCTTCCCCTTACTTTCAAGGGTTCTTGTTAAAGTTCTTTGCTTTCACTTTCTTTAACCCCACCATCATCACCCCACTAGTTTCACAGTCATCAAGACTCCTCTTTTATCACATAGTTTATTCTGGAGGACAAATAATATATACCCCTAGTTGGAATATTATATGCCCCCTTCTTTTCTCTCTCTCAACAACTAAGGAAAAGATAGTCCTTGTTGCAGGATTGACCTGTAACTAACTCTCTCTCTAACCAGTGCCAAAGACTTCTACTTCGGTGTTTCCTGGTAAACTTTCTTCACATTTTTTCCTCTTTCTTCCACCCTGAGCTGTGTTTTTGGTTTTGCTGATATGGGTCCGTGTTCTTGTGTGCTGTGTATGCTGTTTCTACTTGGTGGATCTCTAAAGCTTGAATATTGGATGTGGGCTCTTGAATTTTTATGGGTCTAGTTTTAGTTTTGGGATATGGGTTTTTGATTGTGTTAGATCCAAGGTGTTTGATATTATTCGAGGGCTTTTTCCATATTATTTGGAAGGAGGATTGGAATTTCTATGACTGATCAGTTTTTTTTTTCTTTCCTGGAAAGTCTGACTCAATCTTTATAGAAGGTGAGATCTGGACAGTCAAGTTAAATATGGGCTAGATGATAAGATCAATTGATTTAAAGTCTACTTTTTTCCTTCAATATTAAATCAAGTAACTCTGATTTGATCCTGATTCATCTCTTTTTTCCTTCAATATTAAATCAAGTAAATCTTTCATGCTTATTGATCCGCTTACTTCTTTCAATATGAAGTAGTTTATGGTTCTATAGACTTTGTATTTTTTTTAATAAGATATTGTGAACAATAAAGAACGAGTGATTGATGTGTGGGATCTTGATAGTGTTTCTAATATTGTAATTTTTACTAATATTTTACAGGTTTCATCAGGAGGCGAAGTTTGGTGAAGAGTAGTTTGAGGAATTAAAGTTTGGTGCTTTGAATCAATTTGAGCTGCTTACAACTTCTAGTCAACTGGGGGGGTTTTGATCTGTGAAAGATGTCGATGTTTGATGAGATGGGGTTTTGTGGTGACATAGATTTCTTTTGTGCTCCGCTCGTGGAAGGAGATGTGGCTGCTCCGCAAGCTGAACCAGAGGCTACTGTGGATGATGACTATAGTGATGAGGAGATTGATGTTGACGAGCTTGAGCGAAGGATGTGGAGGGACAAAATGCGTCTCAAAAGGCTAAAAGAACAGACCAAAAGTAAGGAGGGGATTGATATTGCTAAGCAGCGTCAGTCCCAGGAGCAGGCCAGGAGGAAGAAGATGTCGAGGGCACAAGATGGGATCTTGAAGTACATGTTGAAGATGATGGAGGTTTGTAAAGCTCAAGGTTTTGTTTATGGGATTATAACGGAGAAGGGAAAGCCAGTGACTGGGGCATCGGATAATCTTCGAGAATGGTGGAAGGACAAAGTCAGGTTTGATCGAAATGGTCCAGCTGCCATAACAAAGTACCAAGCGGATAATTCAATCCCAGGGAAGAACGAGGGTAGTAATCCAATTGGTCCAACTCCACACACCTTGCAGGAGCTTCAAGATACCACCCTGGGTTCACTCTTGTCCGCGCTGATGCAGCATTGTGACCCTCCCCAGAGGCGGTTTCCACTAGAGAAAGGTGTTTCTCCCCCATGGTGGCCTTCTGGAAACGAAAAATGGTGGCCTCAATTGGGGTTGCCTGAGGACCAAGGCCCCCCACCTTACAAGAAGCCTCATGATTTGAAGAAGGCATGGAAGGTGGGTGTTCTCACAGCAGTGATTAAGCACATGTCTCCTGATATTGCCAAGATCCGCAAGCTTGTGAGACAGTCCAAGTGCTTGCAGGACAAGATGACAGCCAAGGAAAGTGCTACTTGGCTTGCAATTATCAACCAAGAGGAGTCATTGGCTCGTGAGCTCTACCCTGATTCCTGCCCACCATTGTCATCATCTGCAGGGAGTGGATCTTTAGTCATTAATGATCGCAGTGAGTATGATGTTGAAGGAGCTGAAGATGAGCCAGACTTTGACGGGCAAGAGTGCAAACCTGAGACTCTCAACTATTCTAATTTAGTGATGGAAAGAATGAGAGAACGGCTGCCTCTTCGACAACAACCATATCCAATTAAGGGAGAAGTTATCTCCAGCATGGATTTTATTCAAAAGAGAAAGCCATCCAGTGATATAGACATGATGGTGGATCAGAGGATCTACACATGTGAGGCAGTTCAATGTCCTTACAGTCAAATTCGACTGGGTTTCCCCGACAGGGTTTCTAGGGACAATCATCAACTGAACTGCCCCTTCAGAAGCACTTTATTAGAATTTGGACGATCAAATTTTCACATTAATGAAGTCAAGCCTGTCATCTTTCCTCAGCCATCTGTACAATCCAAGCTAGCTGCTCCCTTGGTGAACCATGCCCCCCCTTCCTTTGATTTATCAGGAGTTCCAGAAGATGGTCAAAAGATGATCAGCGAGCTCATGTCAATCTACGACACTAATATCCAAGGCAACAAGAACACAAATCCTGTTAACAATCTGGTTACAGGAGGTCACCATGTTTTCCAGCCGAAAATCCAACATCAACAGGACAATCACAATGTCTTCCAGCCAAAAATCCAACACCAACAGGGCAATCACTTCCGAAGTCAAGGCAATGTGATCGATGGAAATGTCTTCAAAGAGTCCAACATCAACTCTAACCATCAATTGTTTTCGCAGGAAGGCGGTCAGTTTGACAGGTTTAAGCCTTTGAATTCTCCATTTGAGACCAGCCAAAACAACAGCAGCTTCAACTCGATGTTCAGCTCCCCCCTCGATTTGTCCTCTTTCGAGTACAAAGAGGATCTACAGGGACTGGGAATGGATTCTCTGCCAAAGCATCAGCAGGATGTTTCAATCTGGTTCTAATAACAACACCAGAACTCTCTCCTCGGAGTTGAAGAGCTTTTCTGATCTTGCATTACAAATCCAGTGTAAACTCTCACTGGCAAGAAGCTAGTGTGTACTTCATTGTATTATTTTCGCAGTTGTTAGTTGTAGAATCCTAGATAGCTTGGCAGGTATCATATGGGCTATAATAAAATTTGTGTAAATTTCCCATAAATTAAACCTGCTCTTGATTACATGAGGTATAAGATATGACTGCCAAACAAATAAGTTAGATGTATTTGCTT
>Ga0325404_1007417_pt1 | contig 11421 bp, 6 predicted proteins | sample PopdelMetagenome_18_FD_205664 | JGI IMG/M metagenome (GOLD analysis project Ga0325404, IMG submission 205664) | Populus deltoides microbial communities from Bellville, Georgia, United States - Xylem-Control-R1 | ecosystem: Host-associated > Plants > Phyllosphere > Stem > Wood/Secondary xylem... | reverse complement strand
ACTTACTCAGTATAATAATGGTGTTCAACTATGGTGAGCACAGAAATCAACTCTTCCAGAGGTGGTCGAGTTCAACTCTTTATCGATGATTTTGCACAGTACAACATATGAAACTGCTTTTTTGAAGTATATTTGAGTTAAAAATATATTAAATCTAAGATTTTTAAAATAATTTTGGACGATTTCAATATCTCCAAGTTCAAGTGCTCTTGAAACGTTGTCAAGATCTTCCAATCTTAGACAGAAGAACAACTTATCATATCCAGAATTTAATACATTCTAAGCTGTCAAAGGATCCTAATAAGAATTATGAATCTTTTGATTCCACCAAAAGAGAGAGATGGATCTGAGATCATATTTGGTTCACATCAATGTCAAAGAAGAGTTCAGAAGAGGAAAGTTACTGTTGAATATATAACTCAACGCACAGTGCCCTCACCACAAAAAAGATAAGAGGAAGAGAAGGAAAAAAAATGTGAACTTTCAATCTGGAAATCACACCACACCTTTGCCTATAGTGTACGGAAAAGCTACAAGCTATTGTCGAACTTGATGATGGGCCCCCACCCTACATTGAGTTTACTCTGCAAAACCCAGGTACATGGGTGGTAGCCATCAATCTTCCTTGATTATTTAAAAAAAAATAAAAATTAAAGTAATATTTCAATTCTTAAGAAAATTAAGATCTGAAAGAAAAGAAAAAAACTGGAATTTACTGCTTAAATGTACTACTTTTTTATTGGAAGAACTAAGAACTTAGTTTTTTTTTATCTTTTAAAATTTATATCTGGAAAAAATATTTTGGAGGCTTTTCACTATTCATTATTTTTCATGTATAAATAAAATAAAATGATAAATAATACAATATTTTCTTTTATATACAAGTATTTTTTAGCCATGGCAGAGGGAACTTGGACCCAAACAGTCCTGGACTTGTTTTCTCATCCATTTATAATTGACGCAACTATATACTTCCTTGATTAGCCTTCCGAATATCTACATGACTTTATCTTTTGGGGCCAATTGTCCACTTGCTAAGTCGGCTTAGGCTTACTCGATGTTTACCAGTACTGGAGGACACAAGATAATTAGTAGTGGCTAGTAGTGGTTACTTGAGAGCAGCAATGATTGCAACAGAGCCTTCCGTGGTACTCAACTCGTGAAACCATCAGTCACATATGGTTGGCTGGTTTCTCTGAACACTTCAATTTTGAAGCCACGCTGTGAGGATATATACCTCGAACAGGCATAGTCCATGTAGAAATTGACGAGTGCTCTTCAGTATTGTATAGCTCAACAACTGTAGCTCAAATTCTATTCATCAACAGCAATGGCAAGCAACTTCTTGCGGGAGAAAAAAACGGCAATCAGCGTTGTCAGTGTATCACCATACAGCATCAGAAATCAGAAACGACAACTTGTATAGTTTAAGACCAGCAGACAAAATACAGACTACGTACCGCCTTCCTTTTTCTTTGATGACAAATAATTCAGGCCCACACCCTATTAGGTGCATGCCAAATACGTAGTCGGTCGGTGTGATTGCCAATTGAGACGGATCCATCTGGTGAACCATAAAGGATGGAGGGTGCGAGTTCATGTACATCCGTGGGCAGTAGAACTTGATTCATGATATCAAAAGCTCTTACCATCACCATCGTGCTTGTTTTCCATGAATATTCCTTCATCAGCTATAATCAATGTTGACGTAGACCAAAATCTATATCATGGATCATCTTTTGAGTTACATTTTCTTGTTGGGGCATCATTTGCAACCCAAAATAATGCCCATATGATGGATACGTTGGATTTCATTGCATTACACGGCATTATAAAAGTGCAAGATTTGCCCATGGCTTCTCGTGATCAACACATTATTGTCCCCGGCACAACATGCACTGCCATGTACTTTTCAAGCAGGCCTCATAGGAATCCTATGCTCATTTTCAGTACCCGTGCCTTGTGATATCAAGATTTTTCTCAGTCTACCAGGATTAAGTATGTCTCTCCGAAACCATAGTCGAATATGCGGGATTACAAGAGACTGCATTTTTCTCAAGAAATGTGATATTTCCAAGGGAACAGTTGGTTGATGAATCGGAAGCAGGCGGGCAACAGTTGTGCAAAGAGAAATCTGGATTAGTCCTAGACAGTTGGGGACTAGTCTACTCCATTATTGGATCGATGCACTCCTGCTGGGTGGACTTGCAGGTTGGTGGGAGATGCTCCTGATTGTTGTAAATGATTCACGTGGCAATGGAAATGGGTAGAGGGCAAAAAGAGGATCCACCGATAGGCCAAATTAAGCAGTACGTCCTACTTGAGCTAAGACCATATAGGCTTGTTGGTCCAACGCTTTCATCTCTTTTCATGTGATAATGATTATCATATATTAAAACATAAATAAAGCGAGCATTAATAAAGTAGAATCATTTCAGGTTGTATCGTGGAGGGCGTGTTTGGGAGTGACTGAAAGAAATTAGCAGCAGCAGCATGTCACAACACAAGCATACATCCCTCCCTTTCTAGATTAATAAATATGTTAGCTAGTTGTCAATATATAAAGATATATATGTGTGTGGTTCACAGACACCAAGTTCCTTCCTCAGCTGGCCAGTTTCGTCCTGCTCTTGATTATTAGCTGCATACATTTTCCTTGGTTTGCTTCGTAGAAAATGACATCCTTGATAGCGGCTCCAGATTCCTTAGCAAGGACCTCAAATTTCAAACTCAATAAATCAATAAAAGATGCATCTCTATTTGACCACCGAATCTGTTCTTTTAATTCCATCCAAAAATAATTAAATTGGATTTGATTATGGAGTTTTAATGAAATATTATATTTAACATCATCTCGGGTGTTAATAATTAAATTCTAAAAAAAATTCAATATTTAAAAGAAATATAAAAACAAATTAGAGACCAAACCCTTTTAGTTTATTCCTATTTAAAAATTAATATTAAAACTAATTTTTTAAAAATATTTTTTAATCGTTTTTTTCTCTTTTAGAGATCATGGAAAGAATAAGATTGAATATCATAATTGAATTTAATACAAGAAATAAGAATAATTTAAAAATAAAATAAAACAAATTTTAAATTCAATTATAATAAAAAACTAGTTATTATAGCAATTTGTATCTTTAACCAAGGAAATGAAAGGGCAAGTACAAGAGAGAGAGAGAGAGAGGGAAGCTTTAAGACAAGATTGACCGACTTAAGGGAAGCCTTTTCCTTTGCAGAATCCAATATAGGAACTGTTGGCGGTAGGAGCGATGGATAGATAGATCCTCTTACCATTCATTCCAAAGGTGCAAATATTCAAAACCCAACATGACAAAGCTGCACCAATCCCCTCTTGGCCTCAGGTTTCTGACTTCGATCTCCCACATCCACGTATGTTTCTTACGTTAATAGGTATCCCTATATAATAATATAATATAATTAACTTTCCTGTAAAAAAATAAAATCCTCATAATATTATAAAATTATAGCAAGAAAGTAAACAAAAGAGAAAGGGATCCACACTCATTAAGGTATAAGAGTTGGTATCAAAATCATTAATTTTGTCTAAAAAGCTAAAAAAATCCACACTGAGACCTCTCACCTTTCTCTGCAAATCTTTTCTTTCTTTTTAACTGTCCATCTATGTGTCCCTATCACTCTATGATTTGTTCATGGTGATTTCAATCCATTCCTTGCACCTGTAAAAACTTTTGTTGAGTACATGGGAAAAAAAAAAAAAAAAGAGAAGCAAGCAAGCAAGAAAGAAAAGCCTTGAAGCCTTTAAAGCTCTGCTCCCATATTTAAACCCCACCATTAATACTACTGCACTACTAAAAGCCCACCACCATTTATTACTCACCTTTTTTCTTCTCCTCCTTCTCAACTTCTTCTTCTTCTTCTCATATTTCTCTTGTTTGTCTGTGTTTTGTTTCACGATTGTCAATAAGAATCATCATCATGTCAGGCTTCTACACACATAACTTTTCACCTGTAAGAGCATCTCCACATGTAAGAATAACCCCTGATGTTGACAGGTACTTGTTTTCCTTTTCTGTTTCAATTTCCTTTCACCTTCTTTATCTTTGTTTCATAGTTTTGATTGATTTTTTTTACTGGGTTTTGTTTTCTTTTTGTTCCCAGTGGTCAATATTTGACAGAGCTGCTAGAGGAGCGCCAAAAGCTTGGACCTTTTATGCAAGTCCTTCCCATCTGTAGCCGGCTTTTGAATCAAGGTTCTTTATTATCTTCTTTAATCTCGATCTGTTTGATTCTTTTTTCTTTTCGCCTTCTTGATTCTGGTGCTATAAAGACTGCCCCTCTTGTTTATAGTTGTTATATGCAGGAGGAAAAAACCAGAAAACATTAGTTTTTTTACTTTTAAAATTCAATTTTCTGTTACTGCCGCTTCTTGAATGTTGGAGTCCTCTTTGTAAATTGCTTTTGATGGATGATGTGTATGTATGGTTCTCCTTAAATTCTATTCTTTTGATTTTTACATAATGTTAGTCAAGCTACTTCTTGCAAAATCAAGTGATTTATCATGAATGAATCTAGGGACTCGCATCTCTACACTCTACTATGCATTGATTGTTTTACACTGTGGTTTCCATGGATGAGAATACGCTAATAATCATTAAAATAAACACTAATCAGAGTAACTTACATGTAATGTTAAGGTTGCCGACCTTAGTTTATCTTGCTGAAAAGCAATTTATATCATGCCTAGCTGTTTCTTGGATTATTGAGATGTAGTAGGAGGCATGAGAGTTGATTTATGTTCTTTGTGCATTGTAAAATCAATCATAGTAACGAATCATGGTCTAAAACATCCAAGCAAACCAGCTTTCATTAGTAGATTTCATGTCTAATTAATTTCAATTATGCAATAATCCAAAGTGATTTATCTCACAAAAATGGGAATGTCATACAAGAAGTGCACATAAAGCATCAAACTTTCGATTGCAAAAACCCTCAATTGTATTTGCTTGTGATAGATCACCATTTGAATCAGTCTAAAATGGATTTCATAAATCAATATTGTGTCTTTCTCTAGCTGAGCTAAGGCAGTGTTGGCTTATTGTGTCTGTTGATTACTAGTATTGATAGTGATTCTGGGCAGCCATGTGGTTGATGTGTGTGTGTGTTGCTCACAAATCAGTCAACATACTTTGATCACTTAAATTTTAACTACAAAAGCTTCAACTTGAGAACACATGGTTCAGTATTTTCATTCTGTTAATCTATCGGAAGAGAAATTTTAGTTATTCCTTATGTTAGCAGAGATATTGAGGGTTTCTGGAAGGACCCCCAACCAGGGGTTCGGTGACTTGGACAGACTGCAATATGGAAGCCTAAGCCCTATGGCTTCTTTAGACATGATTCCGAATACTATAGGAGCAGGCTTCAATGGGTGGAATGGACTCCAACATGAAGTATGTATTTTAACTACTCATCTTCTGCTTGGGATTCCTGTCAATAATATTTTCATATTCTAACCCATATACTTGGTTCTGTTGTCAAATTCTAGACCAGAATATTACTTCAACAAAATGCATGGTAATTGACTTATCTAGAATAAGATATAAAAACAGAAATGAGAGTGCAGTACTGGTTTTCCTCAACATGATGCTTTCTTTTTTATAATTGAACTAGACCAGAACTGCTGGTGGTTGATTAAGCTTTGTTTTTAGAGGGGTACTTTTCATCAAGAACCTAGTTTTGGCAGGTTCAAAATGGTCTGGTTTTTTGCCCCGCTCAGCAGATGAATCTTCTTTAGTTAGTAAAGTTTTTGTTTTCTGCCATTTTGCTTAATTTTCTTGAGTTTCAGCACGTGTGTATTCTGATCTGTCTAAAAGCTGTAGAAAAATGCTTGTTGGTCAAACTAAGCAAGCTCCAGTCTTCATCACTAGCAGAAAAGTGGATGTCTTACGTCTTACCTACGTGCTGACTTACCATGGTTTTGAAATCGAATGCATTTTCTGTTTCATTCTCATGGAATATTGGTCACAGTAGTATGAACTTACAGCCTCATCCTAATTACGTGACAGAGAATTGGACCACAGGGGATGGGTATAGACTGGCAAGCAGCTCCAGCAAGCCCAAGTTCTCATATTGTGAAGAAAATATTGCGCTTGGATATTCCAGTTGATAGCTATCCAAATGTAAGCGAAGCATCTACTTTGGAACATAATATATATATGTGTGTGTGTGTGTGTGTGTGTGTGTGTATTTCAGTCTAAGGCTATAATGTACTAAATGCCTAATTTCTTGGTGGATTTTAGTTCAATTTTGTTGGACGGCTTCTAGGACCTAGGGGCAATTCATTAAAGCGAGTGGAAGCTTCTATGGGCTGCCGTGTGTATATTAGAGGAAAAGGTTCCATAAAGGACCCAGAGAAGGTACCATTTTTTCCCCTTCAGAATAATGTTCAGCTTGGGATTGGCCTTTTCAATTCCCTTGGAGGCTTTCAAATTTTTTGCGGATCCCTTTTTATGGTCAAATCCATCAAAAGTCATAATTCAGTTATTGCTAAGCTTCCAAAACGTTCAGCATGATTTTCACTGTTTTAACAGTTTTTTCATTTTTTTACTCAAAAGGAAGAGTCTTTAAGGGGAAGACCAGGTTATGAGCATCTAAGTGAGCAGCTGCACATTCTAATTGAGGCTGAGTTACCTGCCAATGTTATCGATACAAGACTGAGACAAGCACAGGAAATCATAGAAGAATTGCTCAAGCCTGTGGTATCTCTTTGAATCTTTTTCTTCTGCTGTATTATCTGGCTTTTCTAGCAGTTTGTGGAATATTACTCTTATTTGATTCATTATATTTTCTTTCTGTCAACATGCTGATCACACAGTTATAATTTGTAGACAATTTGCTGTGCCTTTGTTGTTGTTCTTTTAATTATGGTCAGCATATGATTAATGATGACTGCATACATCAATTCTATTTTAGTAAGTGGTGCTGACCCTATGGAACAGTTATGCTATCAGTGTGAGATGACCACTAGAAGACATCCCTTGCAAAATTGTACTGCTATAGATGCACTCTTTTAAGGAATCCTGACGACTCCTCTCCTGCTTTTGGTATTAATATTTCATGAATTCCACCAGCATACTTGTGTATGGCAGGCTTGACAATGCTAGCGTTTGAACATCCATGTCTTCGATGTCAAAAACATTTTGCTGTCCTACCAGACGTTCACTTTCCCGTGTCATTCAATTTGTAGGATGAATCTCAGGATATCTACAAGAGGCAACAGTTGAGAGAACTAGCACTGCTGAATTTGAGTTATAGGGAGGAGAGCCCTGGTCCGAGTGGTAGCGTCTCTCCCTTCACATCAAGCGGGATGAAGCGTGTCAAAACTGGTCAATAACACTTCATATGACCCAATCTCCCCACTGGTTTCTCTTGAACACTTCATGTGCTTGTCAATTCTGTACAGCTACAAAGAAGTATGGTTTGCTGAGTTGGATATGAATTGAAACAGGTTATTCTTTGTTAACAAAAACATTAACAAGGGAAAGGAATAGAAATTCATTTTTCATAGTTGGTTAATGAAATTGTTTGCAGTTGTAAAAGTATAAATAGAACAGTGATTTACATTTGTTCTGTAATTAAAATCAGCATTTTTGCTAAACTAGTCTGTAATATAATGCCAATAGTGCAACTGCAACATCTGTTTTCTTTCTTAAGGGGTGGAATGAAGGAAGGTCTAGTTTATTTTTGCTTTTTCCTCTTCTTTTTTGCATTCTTTCATCTAGTTTTGTGCATGCATAATGTATTGTAGGAACAATCGTTTAGGGCAAAATTATCTGAATGGTGGTTGTCCATGTTGCTTTGCATTAATTAGCAAATCCTTTTTTTTCCCGTCATGATTGGCTCTCCATAGCATTAGCAGCACCACTGTTGCTTGCCACCATCTCAACCTCATTTAGTGGCCATAGAAGTGCAGCAAGCACTAGAGCAATTTCATCCATTTGCAGAAGTGAGGGATGGGTCGGCCAGTCTACCTTAACTCTTTGTATGAAAGTAGCAATGCTGATGGATTTGCAGCTACTTCTGTTTTTCTGAAGCAAATTGGTTGAGGTTTTGAGCTCGCCACTAATTCGGCTCTGTTTGGGATCCTGTTTTCAAAACCATGATTTTGAAAAGGCATCAAATTTCAATTTTATCAAAACCAAGGTTTCTAGTGGAATGAGTTTTCAAAGCTATGGTTTCCAAAGGGTTATTAGTTTTTTTTTCCCTTCAAAATATATTAAATTAATATTTTTTTTAATGCTTAATGATTATTTTGATGTACTAATTATAAAAATACAAAAATCTAAAACAAAATTTATTTCAATATTTTTAAATAAAAAATTATTTTACACTACAGTTTTAAACCCTTCATAAATATCCGTTTACCGTGGTATCCGTGTTCAGATTGTAAATGTGAGGGTGATTGTTTACGCGGTAGCTTTAGCTTTTAAAGCAAACCGTGTAAACAACATGTTTGGTAATATACAAACTCAATTTACTGTTTGTGTGGGACCCATATATTTTATGTTGAAACCACTAGTTTGTGCAAAGCAGCTGATAGCTGCTTCTTTGTTTTACCGCGTCTATGCCAGTGAATAATTCACCTGGGCGCAGTTCATGTGAAGAGTGCCAGGTGAATTTCACGTGGTACTGTTCACGTGAACAATGTCTTCACTGTTAATTGGACCGCGTCCAACCCGGTAATTTTTTTTTATTTTTTTAAATTGTGTTTTACTCGAAAAACTAGTATTTAATATTATTCAATAACACTACATAAATTAGAAGAACATCACATGATGACGTAGCATTTGCAGAATTTGATCGTAATTCTAATTTTATTTCTAATGATATTTTACTTGATTTGTTGCACGCTCAAAAAACCATGGAAATTATAATCATTATCAAATGAATTTCATACATAATAAAATTGTAGATAAGTTAATGAAATAATAAAAAATATTTGATATAAAGTATTATTTATTTAATGATATAATAGTTGTCGTTAAATCTACAGTATTTAAATTAAAAACCATTAATATTAATATATATATTTTTAGTTATTTTATAACCTCAATTTGAAAAGTATATGTAACCAAACACATTAAACTACTTTTTATTCAATCTTAATTTTAATCACAGTTTTAACCAAATATATATAAATACTAAACTAATTTCAATTAAAAATATTTTTATAAAATAATTTTTTTTAAATTACAACTATAAAAACTACTATAATACCAAATGCATTCACGTGAAAACATTTTGAAAAGTGGATTGGCAATCAGAGTCTTACAAACAACACCAAGAGGTCTTAATTGGATCATGTTTAACATGGCCCAATGGACCACAACCTTTATGGGCCTTCTTAAGAAAATAAACCCCGGCCCATATATCTCAATCACTTCAATGATACGGGTCGATCCGATGATTTGATGAATAAAGGAAGGGTGCCAGAGGAGAGGAGAGGAGAGCGTTGCGTAGCAGCAATTGGTTTTTCGGAAGCGCGGATTCATCAACCTCATAAGCGGCAGAAAACAAAGATATGGGGAAGCAACCGGTGAAACTGAAGGCGGTGGTGTATGCTCTGTCACCGTTTCAGCAGAAGGTAATGCCTGGTCTCTGGAAAGATCTGCCCGGCAAGATCCACCATAAAGTCTCCGAGAACTGGATCAGCGCCACCCTCCTCCTCGCACCTCTCGTCGGCGTCTACACGTAATCTCCTCTCCTCTCCTCTATCTATTCATTCAATCTCAGTATCACTTAAATTAATTTGAAACCCTAAAAACCCCTAATTAACTAACTAACTAATTAATTAAATCTATCTAATAAACGAAAAGATCTCTCCTTTGTGTGAAATCGAGGAAAAGAAGCAATTATAGCTTCATTTATGCTTTAGGTTTATTATTAAAATCCTTTCGTTTCCACGGCCAAATTGTTGTCCTGCTGATGTTGTTATCTGTGTTTCTTATTAGCTTTGCACAAATTCAAAACTCAAATCATTGTATGATTGACTGATAATAATGTAAAGAAGTACTTGTCCATATCCTTCAACCATGCTCCTCTTTCCTCCTCCTTTTCTTTTGTAAATCAGGAAACAAAAAAAGCATTTCTGACAGCGTTGTCAGGTTAAATCTTTTTTGCTTGTAAGTTTCATTAACTGATCCTAGACAAAATCTCTCCTTCCTCAAGGGACTGCTAAAGAAAAGTAGTTCCATGTATTTTTCGCACCGTTTTTACTCGCATATTATTAATTCGGATATGGGCTTTTCGGTCTATCTATTTGCTAACTTTCATATTGCAGAATTGAGCAATACGTGAACCATGTTTTACTTTTCTATGCTCTGGTTTCTGTTATGTCTAAGTTGTTAATTTGGTTTCCGATGTGGTTTTATGTTTTTCTTTTTCTCTATGCTATTTGTGATGTTTATACCTTTTTTTAGACATGGTAGTGGTTCCCTTCATCTTCATTTTTGTGTTGCTGGTCCGTTGAATGGATGGAGAGAGAAATAGAAAAGAAGGTCTATGGTCCTAAGGTTATTGGTTTTATACAATTGCACCTTAAATTAGCCAAAACAAGTCGCACAAGGCTCGGATCAGTGGGATGTTTTTGATGCCATAACCACATACTGAGCTGAAGATGCAGTCGTGTATGAAATGTTCAGTCTTTTGTGCCTTTTCATTAACGCCTTTCTATGTTATTAGCTGCTGTTAGCTTGAGCTGACTGTGTTTCCCTGCATCGTTGTCTTGTAATCCATGCAGGTATGTGCAAAACTACCAGGAAAAGGAGAAGTTGGAACACAGGTACTGAGTTCAGGCATGCAGTAGGGATGTCTGCTTTTTTCTCGAAGGCTTCATATTTTTTTCTTGTTCTCCTGGCAAATAAACTGAATGTCACTAGCTGCATTGTCAGTTTTCAGAACTTGTGAACTTCATCTGCACTGAGTTATTCTGATGATTTATAGCCCATGTTTGAACTTGCTCTTGAGCTGTTTGTGATGTTGCATGTTCATCACCTGTTATGACCCACCAATAAGATTCGGGTGTGAATTTTGATTCAAGAAGACACCATTGTCTTTATGTTTTAGCATAATCTTTCATGCACCATCTTCACTACTGATCTTTTTATGATCTTTATGGTGCTGCACGCTGCTTGCACCATGAACAGATTCATATATATATATGCCATCGGTACTGTAATGTAGTTTTGAGGACTGCCTAATAAGATTTGTAGGAGGAAAAAACGGATACACCAGGCTTGCCAAGTCTTTGTTTTTAAGATGCAAGTAAACCTTTTGCATTGAAAATGAGGATTCTTTAAAACTTGTATGCAAATATGCCATGAAAAAAAAAAAAACCTAACATGCTTGTTTTATAAAGCATGAGCCAACTTACAC
>Ga0325404_1007411_pt1 | contig 11432 bp, 10 predicted proteins | sample PopdelMetagenome_18_FD_205664 | JGI IMG/M metagenome (GOLD analysis project Ga0325404, IMG submission 205664) | Populus deltoides microbial communities from Bellville, Georgia, United States - Xylem-Control-R1 | ecosystem: Host-associated > Plants > Phyllosphere > Stem > Wood/Secondary xylem... | reverse complement strand
AAGTTCAAGGATGATTTTGAAAAAAATTGCCAAGTTATAAGTCAATTAAGAACATAATAAAAAAAAACTAACTTGAAATTAGGAGTCAATTTGGTTTAAAAATAACGACCGGAAGAACCAATGATGATTTTGCAATAAATGGTTAAATCTCGAGGAATAAATTAATTCAATTAGGAACACAATAAAAAAAACAAAATTAGATTAAGGATTTTTAGGGAAACTATGGACTAAATCAAAATTGAAAAGATTAATTAATTCAATATAGAGCTTAAATTGAAAGAAATTTAAAAATTTAATTGAATGAAATTCAAAAATTCAAAAAAACAAGGAAGAAAAATTTCAAGGACCAATTAATGCATTTACATTACTTCATTTCAGTCCTATTTGTTTTAATTCAGTCAATTCAATCCAATTTATTCCAATTGAATTATTTTGATTCAATTTAGTCCCATGTTAATTCAATTTAGTCCAATTATTTCTAATTAATTCATTTTAGCCTAGAATCCATTTAAATCAAGCAATCTTTGGAAATCAATTCTTTTTTTTTGAAAATAAATCATCAATGTAATTAAAAACAGTCTTTTTTTAGTGATATGTCGTACTTATCGAAGAAAATCAGTGTCTAAATATCAATAAAATATTTCATCAATAAATGCATAGTTCTGGTAGTGAATCTTGAAAAAGGTGACTAGTTAATATTTTTGGATAAAGAAATTCATCCATGAATCTTGTTTTTGTTTCAAAAAAAGAAACAAACTAGAGTTGTTTAAATAGTAAAAATACATTAACATACACGCTTTTAAGAGATATATAGGTGAAGTGATCAAGAAGATTTGCTATTAATTTCTCGGCTTCTTAAGTTTAAATATTGAAACAAACACGAAATAAAAGTTATTCTCTTGACTGTATTATAAATGGTACTTGGATGGGGATATGTTCTTAAGATTATTTTAAAAATATATATATAATCTTAATTAATGTGCAAACTTATTTGAGAATACCACTAAGCCAAAATAATAATAATAATAATAATAATATAACAACAAAAACAACATTACGGTGTAGAGTTTCATTATTGGAGTGTTTTGCGGTGATTCTAGATTACCCCAAACCCTCGGCCCGAAGAGCACAATAATCCAAAGACACTTTTCTTCAACAAATCCCCGTAGTTCAAGATTTCTTTAAATAATATCTTATTAATTTTAATATTCGTAGACAAAACCGAGGAGGAGATTAGAGAATAAAGAAAAGAGGGCGGGCCATTCTCTACGTGCATTACGAAGGGCTATATATGCATGTACGCAATGGGTAGATATGCTGAAAATTTCGTATCTGGTTGCCCCCATTATTAATATATCAAGTCATGAACTCATTCTCTTCCTGATCACCTTGGAATTAGCTTGCCTTAATTTTATTCGTATATTTTGCCAACTAACACATGGTGTTTTGTTCTCAGTTCAGACTTTAGCATGTGTAGTAGCTAGGAATATATTTTGGTGAGTGTGTGTGTCTAGAGAGAGAGAGAGAGAGAGAGAGAGAGAGAGCTTTGGATGCCAAAATGGGGAATGAGGATGGAGGAAGCATCAATGGCTTTGAAGGAAACTCCGTATGCATGGGGCCAAAACACAGGGACATAAAATAATTTGTTCTGAATTAATCTTATCATCCTCGTCAGTATTATTGAACCATGAAAAACGAAACAATGAGTCTGCTCAAAGTCAGTCCAGATTAAGACATGAATATCAAGCAATATCAAGCATGTGGGGTACTTCTGACAAGCATTTGCACCTTCATTCCATCTATAGCTCCAGTTAATGTCTGAGTTTAATTTCTAATCAAGTTAAATTGACATATCATCAATAATAATAAAGAAAAACATGAAAGTGCCCGCGCGCGCGCCCTCTAAAGGGTAAATATAATCATTCTGCCTCTACAGGGTAGAATGAATGTTTTTTTGCCCTTTTCTTTTTAACGAACACTGATTTTTCTCCCTAGTTCTTCTCTCTTTTTTTATAGAATTAAACCAGTTTGAAAAGAAAAAAAAAACTATATGGGTTAATTAAATAATTGTTGAAATTAGCTGTGTACTATTTATACAGTACATGTCGAATGAAAATGCACGTGATGATGGTGTTGAAATTGGTGTTTGCTATATTTTTAACGTTATAGACTGTTCGAAGTTATAGCTTTGCCAAGCATTAGAAAATCACGTGGTCTGAGCTAATTGAATATATAGCAGAATCCAGATTTACAGTGTATATTTCAGGATTAGTTTGCTAATTAACTAGTTAGACTAAATTTATCTCCGGAAGCCTACCCTTGTAATTTCTTTTAAATATATTCACAGATAGAAGAAGATATGTTATCTACCGGTTTAAAAGTTTCGAGCATTATATATATTAATGCATAATTGCAGGACAACTTGTACCAGAATACAGATAATTTTGTGAAAAATCTGGTAAAATAATAATCATTTCAGTTCAATAATTTAAGTATTTTGATGAGATTTTAAAATATAATTTATAATATTTTATAATATATTTTTTTAAGTAAAAGTTTTTTAAATTTAAAACTTATACAAACTGACATTACCTTATATTTAATTTTATAAAAAAAATATTTAAACTTGCTATTAATGAATATTAAGATCATTCTTTAAGAAATCTTTAGGCAACAAAAAATCAAGAACAGAAGCAATTTGTACTTGTCATCCTAATCCGCAGTGTCATATATAATATACCTAGGGTTAGGTAAAGCTAGGAAATATATGTAGATTGGAAATTAAGTGAAATCAGGAATCATATTATACTGCAAGGGGATGTCCATGTGTTTAACATTGGTTGGCTATCAGATAGGACATAACATTCAACAACAACAACAATTACTTTAAAATATAATTGAAGAACACCTTTATTGTACCAGATAAGGGATGGGTCTAGAAATTAATGACATGTTTAATACCGTGTAATGCATTATAATATAATATAATTAATTGTGTAATATAATAAGAAATGTATTGGAATGGTTGATTATAAATATTCATAGCAATGCAATACAAGCATTTTACAAAATTTTACTTCATTCCTTGGATTTTCCAAAGCAATTAGGTTAGTCCCTATATTTTATTTTTGTTTATAAAGCAGTCTTTTTTAAAACATTTTTATCTTTTTAAAAAAAATTATAATTAAATCCTTATATGATTGCTCATACACTACTAGAAAATTGAAAAAGAAAAACAAAATATTCCATTGGAGAGTAAACACTATTCCGTCAACAATTTATATCATTGACAAATTTAACAACGAAAATATATTGAACAAATTTTTATTAGAGATTTGCTATCCGTCGTTATTTTCATCAATAATTGGCAATGTCAATGGAAATGTCGGTAGAATATTGGTGCCAGAAAATAAAATACACCGACCAGTTTCTATCAACAATTCCATCGATAAATAAATTATCGATGAAATATTTTGCCGCTTGTTCTGTTGAAAAAAACTAAATGTTGTTGGCGGTATCGACGATGGAATATTGTCGATTGAATTTACATCGCTACTTCTATCTAAGAGTTCTAAACTATTCTGTAACTTTTTAATGAAATGACACCCATATTGCTGATGGAATCACTAATGAACTTTTTTTTTCCATCAATGATTTCGTCAAAAGTTAAGTAATTTTATTTTAGTTATATAGTTGTTAATTACAAAAATAACAAATATCACAATAAAACCAAACATTATCAATTTTATTGAACATCAAGATTTTATTAATTTTAATATTCATTCAAAAATAATTTTACAACAATAAATATATCGCTACACAGATAAAGGTAGAGGTAGAGGGGGAAATCTTGAGACAAAATGACCAGTATAAGGAGTAGGATAATGTGAAACCATATATTCCATCATTTTCTCTCAATTCTTTCTATTATCTTCTTCTAATATGGCTTTCATTTCTTCTTCTAATTTGGTTATTCACTCCTTAACCTGTTTTAGGACATTCACTTCAAATTTCAACATCAACTAGCTTGGGTTGGACTATTGTGTGCTTAGAGTAAAAGCAATATGGCTCGACCTTATTTTTCTGGCTGATTTTATAGGCATCCCATAAACCTGATTCCTATCGGGTCTATTTGTTACTCCAACCACAACCGAGGATCGTGAGGAGGATGGGAGGAAACATCTTCTTTATATTTTTCAAATATTATGGCATTATATGTTTTCTACAAAACAAAGAAAAAAAACAAGTCCATTATAATTTTAAAAAAATTACAAGAATTAAAAACAAAGGACTTAAAACAAATGCATATATATTCTCTACTATCTACAAACTTCTTCACCATTTTTCCTCTATTTATTTTTCTTATATGATTTTCCTCATATAACTCTATCAGAGTAGGCTTGCACCTAAATTGTTACTGACGCAAAATAAACAAATTGTTAAAAAATCTAACAAATAAATAGTAAATTAAAATATTGAAGAAAACATAATTTGAAAATTGTTGTCAGGAGCTTTGCATGGTTGACAAATAAGAGCGATCCACCGATGTTCTTGCTCACCAAACCATTTGTTTCTTTGTTTTGGTTCTGTGACTTGAATCGCGAACGCCTTTTAAATTCTTTAAATTTTGCCCTAATATCCTCTATGACGTGACTCAGTTTATACTTTATTCATGCATCAACATCATCGGAGTCAACTTGATTTTTTTTATATTTATGAGCATCAATCACAAACCATGCATTAGGGTACAATGTTTTAGTTAAATATGCATGTGATTTGAAAATTTAAGGTTATAATTTCAAATATAAAATTTGTCAATTACTTGATACTTAATTGCATTGTGGTTTTTCCACACTTTCCTAACCACCCCTTCATTTCCTTTTCCACCATAATTTCCCTAACATTGTTAATTCATACATTAATTAGATTTTTAAAATAAAAAAAACTATATATATATATATATATATATATATATTATCTTACCTTAAACAATCCCCAACAAATATCTACATATTCATTCATTCAGATGATCTTGAAGTTGGTTCCATTGAAAATGTGGTTTCTTGAACAATGATTTCATTTCACTTGTGGTATAACATTCAACTTCATTGTATGTAAACATGCAAAACAAATTCATATAAAGTCAGTCATTTTTATTTAATGTAAATCTTAAAATAACCCAATCAAAATAAATAACCTCAATACATAACTTATATTGAGTGGTCGATCTTCTATTTTACAATAATTTTATCAAGATATGGATCTCTTGAAGATGGGATTCCACCTTTACTACCCGAAGTGAACAAGCCTTGGTTGGTATCATGTGCATTAGATGTCTCTTCATGTTCGACACCTAAATTAAAAACATTATCACCGACATCACCAACACTATTGTTGGTTGAATTGGAAGTAATAATAGCTCTCTTTAAACTTCTTTCTCAACATCTCTGAAATATAATACAAGTTAATTTCAGGTTCAATAATATTGTAAAGAATAGGACCAAACAAGTTCAAACAATACAAGCTCAAGCTTCGAAAAAGTTTGAAAACACTAATTATGCAAAATACAAGACAACTAATAAACATATGAAACATAGGGTTTCCATAAAGAGAAATATGGGTGTGATTTTTATATGTAAGGAGCGATTTAATGTACATACATACAAACATTAATAGCAAAATCCCTTATAAAAAATTAATTAACAACCTTTCATTTCTAAAGTCAACAACCACTAACAACATAAATCTCTTATCAACTAAAATAATCAACAATTAAAATTGGCAACCCAATCAATAATCAAAATTTTCAATTCTATTAACACACAAAACAAATACCACAACACTAAAAATAAGAACCCAAAACACCAAACCCACTCCGAAACTAAACACCCTAAACACAAACCATCATAAAAAGATTTAAAAAAAACAAATGACTTTGTAAGGATTAATAAACTTACCCTTGAAGATTTTAAGAGAGAGATGGGCTAGGCAACTACGAGAAAGAGGGGTTGGGTGGTGAAAGCTGGCCAACAGAGAGAGAGAAAAAAGAAGAAGACGCTTGGGGTGGCAGGGAGAGAGAAGGGCAATGACATTTTGTTTATTTTGAGTAGCTGAGATGAAATAGGGAGAAAAAGGGGAATTGTTAGGTTAATACCTGGATTTGCTAATGAAAATTCCATCAGCATATTGACATGTCAACAAATACTGATAAAATTACCAACAAAAATTCAATTATTTTTTGAATATTTTTAATTCCATCAACAATTCCATCACCATTTCTCTAAGCAACTGTAATTTCCTAATGAAATTGCATGTTCATCAACAATTTCATCACCATTTCATAAAACTTACTATAATTGTTTTGATGAAATTGCATGTTTGTCGGCAATTTCATCACCATTACACTAAACCTGATGTAATTCTCCAATCAAATTGCACGTCCATTGTCAATGTCATCGGCATTTCACTATTTCTTTTAGCTTGTTAGAAGTATCTAGCCAACTTAAATACACCACAGCAACAACAACAATCATTTTTAAGCCAATATTTGCCAATATTAAACCACAACTACAATAAAAAAAAATACACTTTAAAAATGTAAAACATATAATGCATTAGAAAGTTACAACAAATGTGTTATACAATGTTAATTTTGTTATACAATGATTGTTTTACATTTAAATCAATGCAACACTTTTTAATCATAATCCTTCTTGTAATTTTCATCATCATCTTCGTTGAATTCAAGCTGGTCGATCTCATAATCTTCACCTTCTTTTCTATGTCCACTGGTACTCAACATTATATTTAACTCATTAACATCAACATAAATATTTTCAGTGACATGAAAATTTGGATTATTTAACTCAGTAGATGAAGCAACTCGATATGAATCAATTAGCTCATCCATTTGAAATACATTTTCTCCCCTCATTTACTTCATTGTTACCATGTTTAATAACTTCAACTTAGACATGACTTATCGGTTTGGTTTTCACAACAGATAACCAATCAACTTTATTGTGATCTTTTTTAAAGGAAAGAATGTATGTATAATACACTTATTGACATTGTTTGATAAAAACAAAAACATCATTGATATTGTAAAGTCGACCTCTTTTATTTATTTTGATCATACCATAGTGAGGATCTACTATAATTTATCTATTGATATCATACCAATAATATTTGAATAAAACCAATATATATTGCTCACTGTGATATCGCAATTCAATAACCTTTAGTAACTTGCCATAATAATTAACTTTCAATTCATTGGAAGTTGAACATTTACACAAACCTCACTATTGTATATCTTTTTATCACTACCATACTTTTCAGTATGAAATACATATTTATTAATGAAAAACTCATTATAACACTGAACTTTTTTTTCAAGACCCAACGATAGGAATCTCAATTTATTAGTGTTGCCTCTCATGTTAAAAACATGGTTAAAGTTAATTAACAAGCATTAACAATCCAAGAAAAATACAATTAAATCTATTATTAGGATTTATAAATTATTAAATACTTAAATATTTACAAATTTTTCATCTTGTAATTGAAAATTTTAAGCTTCAATAGCATTTGAATTTTGGGATAACAATAATTGATGATGTTACCTATAAGAAAGTAATAGGATTGAATCTATATGAGTTATAAGCAAAAATGGTTTAAAACTATATAATTGTAAAATTTGACTTATCAAATAAAAGGTTTCAATTTATTACAATTGAATAACATATAATTATGTACTTGTTTGAATTCAATGTCTATTAAATTTCTTCTCTTTACTGCTTTATTTGATAATGGTTGTTTAGGATGGTAAAACATTGACAAATTTTTCCTTGAAGGTAGTTCACCACCACTATCATGTTATAAAATACAGTTGGCTCTTATTTCAAATAAGACTCAAAATAAAATGAGGTAAATGTTAAAATCTTTTTAACAATATAAGTCTTACATGTTGAAGACTTAACACAAGCATTTTGTTTTTTTTTTAAGGTTGAATAAGTATTTACATGTAAGTAATTAGAGATAACAAAATATTTACAAAAAGACAATGGACAATTACTTATAATACATACAATCCCTAACCTTTTAAATTGATACATCCATTTGGACTATATAGGTCGTCTAAATTTTGCCTTATACGATAAATGTATAGGCAAATGCTTTATTGAGTTAAAGAAGGGGAAAAAAAAAAGCTTATTTTAAATTTGCAGATTGTATCAATAATATTTGTTTCAAATTGCTCTATGTGGTAGGTATGTAACTTGCTCAAATAAATATCTATAAAAAGGTGACTAATCTCTATTAGTATATCCCATACCTTTTTTGGTAATAAAACCTTATCAATAATTGGAATGAGTGTTTATATAGACACGTGACAATCATGACTCTTCATTTTATAAATTATACATTCTCCTAAACTTACCAATTTAACTATGTTTGAAGCATATCCATTAGAAAATTACAGTCTCTTAATCCATTCGTAGATAAGAAACTATGCATCATTGTCAAAGGAAAATGTGGCTTTGAGCCTTACAACACATAAGTCATCATTAAGCAACTCTTTATTTCGACAATTATAATATAAAGCTAGATCTATTATTGCTTTTATATTGTATTTTATTTTTCATTTCACGTCCATAACCGTGTTAAAAATATTATCAAACATATTCTTCTTGATATACATGATATCTAAATTTTTGTGGATGGCATAAATCTTCTAATAAGAAAGATCATAAAATATACTTCGCTTTACCCAATTATAAGTTACACCAAAACTAGAAAACTTTTATTTACCAGAATGGAAATCAAATACAATGTCTTTATAATGCGAAACCATGTCATATAATTCTTCACCCAACAGTATTAATGGTCTAACATCCCTTTCAAATTTACATTCTAAGAACTCATTTTTATTGTTTCTATATCGATAATGACTTGGTAAGAACCTCCGATAGCAACCAAAAAAATGAAGCTTTATCATCATTTATTAAGGTAAAGGCCTTATTATTTTTATAGTATAGACAAATAAACTTTTCATATATGCTCCAATCTGAAATCATCACATACACGGGAAAATGACTTATATTCAATATCAATGTTGTTTTCATTTTAAATTTTTATTTTCTTGAGGCATCATATGTCAAAGCCTCAACTAACCATAACTAATTCAACTCATCAATCAACGATCAAAGACAAGCATCTATATTCTTACATGAAATGTAAGGAGCTGATATACCATAGACAATAACATGAATTTTAACTTTATACACATCCCTAAAAGGCAAGTTATAAATTGTTAGTATGACTGACCAATATGAATAAGATGCAATAAAGGATCCAAATTGATTAATCTATATGTACACAAGCCAAGATGTACATTTCGTAGTTCCATTGAAAATTAAGGATACACATTATTAAATTTCAAGCTTCACTATCAAAATAGAGCATCATGACTCCATCCACTATATTATTTGAATGATGTCATGCTATGTTTTTAGCAAACTTTGAAGACATAAATAACTATTATAATCTAGGAGTGATTGAGAAGTATTTCGGTTTTTTATGTGACAAATGTCATTCCTCTACCTCTATTGAGTTTATAATGAGCACGCTGACAGGTTTTGTACATTCATTGGTATTACAACATGAAAAATCTTAGACACGTATCAATTTTTTGATACCTTAAGCCAAGAGGTTTCATCATGGATTTTTCAATATAGAAGTTCTTTTTCAACTTATTCCTTCCTTTAAAGTAACATGTTTTTAGCCCAATCAATGGTGTTATTACAATTGACTTCACTCAACCTATAATCTAACTTGATATTAAACACTTGTGCAATGGTTAATAATTTATTTTGAGTTATACAACCATCCTATCAAAATCTTTTAAAAGTTTAAAAAATCTAGATGCATCTACATTTGGTTCTTCATTTAAAACGATGTTATATGAACCTTCACTTGAATAATCATAATCCATTTCCATTACATTCATCACCATACTCCAATAATGATTAATATTATTATCCACAAACCTATTAGTTGTGAAAATTAGAAGTTGAGCCAACCATCTTTTCTAACATGGTTTCATGAGGAACATAGGGTTTTTCTTGTGCAAACCTATATAAGTATTTCTTGATGAACATTTTTTTTAAGTAGATGCATGATAATAACATCTTTATGGTTAAACTTTTTATTTTTACTCTTCATGCATGGATATTAATTTTGCCTGCACTAATATTCTTCAGTTTAAAAAGTACAAAATTAGTAAAACTCTCAACCTCTTGAAGATAATCTTGTCTATAGAACCTTTCGGATAAATCTCGATACATCCAAAAGTGATCATTCATTACTTATGAAACATAAAAAGAATAATATTGATTTTATCAATTCCATAAAAAATCAATTTCCCCTGAATCTTTAACTTAATAATCAAATTGACAAAATGTGATTGTTATCCATTAAAATAACTCATTATTTCTTTAATTATAACTTATATAAGTTACAAAATCAAACTCAATTTCATCAAATGACAACAAAATTCAATTTCCTTTAAATCCTAAACAAACCTTAACATACAAATTATACATTAATACAAAAAAATAACCTAGAAAAAAGCTATAAAACACTTAAATATATAAGCAAAGTACAAATACTACTAAAAAAATTCAATAAATCAACCTAAAACTTAAATGAATTATAAAAAAAAATAGGTGAGTTTGCTTAATTTATGAGAAAATAGGGGGTTGCTAGTATTTTTCTTGAAGGAGGTAGAAAAAAAAAAGAGAAGGGAGATTTTTTTAAAAAAAATCAAGAGTTTATAAATGAATTGGGACCAAAACAAAGGCTTTAACTACATAGGTTATAGCCATAGCGAAAGAACTAGGAAAAGTAAAAACAAGATCCAAAAGCTTAACAAGAGTAGATGAAAAAAAGAAGCAACCTGAAGCCTAAAGCCCAGAGCTGCAAGAACTGTAAGAGCATTAGAGACATCAAAAACCAAAAGAGAAATAGAAAAGCCGCAAAAGAGGGACTACACCCAAGGAAGCAGCGAGCTAACAAGGAAAAACCAGCAACATGAGAGATATCTTCAAGCAAAATAGGAACAATAGCACCTCTATCAAAAGAAAAAAGACCATCTAAAAACTGCACCCTAGAATTATAAAGGCACTTGGCCGAAAAAGAACCACAAACACAAGACCTCTTGCAATGAAGCAAACGCCAACTAAACAAGAACAAAACAATAATAGGGGAATACAAGATATAAGATACAAAGAAGCAATTAGACCAACATACAAGGAAAAACCTAGACTACCTAGAAGAGATGTAACTGTCAGTTATAACTTATTTACATTTGCCAATAGAATTATTTTTTCAGCAATTCCATTGATAAATAATGACTTGTCAACATTCTGATG
>Ga0325404_1007401_pt1 | contig 11438 bp, 11 predicted proteins | sample PopdelMetagenome_18_FD_205664 | JGI IMG/M metagenome (GOLD analysis project Ga0325404, IMG submission 205664) | Populus deltoides microbial communities from Bellville, Georgia, United States - Xylem-Control-R1 | ecosystem: Host-associated > Plants > Phyllosphere > Stem > Wood/Secondary xylem... | reverse complement strand
GATGACTTTACATGCATTCAAAACAAGAGATAAGGTAGCAGACGAAACACTCTTGTTTGTGTGAAATAGTAGATGTGTTGAACCTCTTTGTCGTAACAGTCACTGCTGATCAAACAAACTAGCGTGGCCTGTGACTTCCCTGTTCGGAGAATACAACAATGGTTTTGTAGCCTATAAGCAACAAAAACAGATTCCAGTCCCTGTAAATCGATTGCCAGTTTATTTTCACATACACAAGGATCACAACAAACAGATTTCAGACCACTTGTAGTAATCTCAGTCATTTATGTACAATTTCTCTCGAGCCTCAACAATCAAAAGCTTTCTCATTGCATATGATTAAGAGTTTCTCAGGAATGCTCTTCTTTACAATCCACATGACAGTTACCATGCAGAATCACTTTTGGATTATGTCTAGGAATTCTACTGTCACATTGCATGTTGCAGTTTGTTATACCTCAAATCAAGTTGACGAGTGGCAGAATGTACGTTCTTCTGAACCCATAATCTCCTTCAAAAGCAGAATTCCTCTGTTTCTTCGGTATGTGCTCTACAGAATATGCTTTGCATTCAATGTTATTCATTCCTATCCATTTGCCATAAACCTTCATACTGCTCGAAGTCTAAACAGATGATCTCTTCTTATGTCCCTGTAATTGAAAAAAAAAAGTAGTAAATTATAATCTCATTTCAAAACCCACGGACTAAAGATTAATTTACTCCTTGCCTTATGAACATTTTGCTGGACTAGCTCCTCCATGTTTCCCTGATAGTTAAAATCAACATTTCCAGCAATTTGAAGAGTAAAGACCATTTCCTTGAACTTTGGCCCTTTTTTATTCGGATTTTCTTCTCTTTTCAGCTTCAAAAGGGCTTTTTTTCTACAGATTCTGACTTGTGCTTTTGTTTTGAGAATCTGGAGAAAAAAAGGATAAAGAAATTAATTAGAAAAGTTTTGACCATCTCTCGCAAATTTAGAAATTCATCAGTAGTAGAGAAATTCAAACAAAAGAAAATTCGAAACAACTGACAATTCACAGGTGCGTAAAAACATTGTACAAGAAATTTGTCATTTGTTAAAATATATTTACAAGAAATTAAAGGCCAAATCACAAGCAGGACATTTATAGTTTACGTACCTCTTTCCATCAAAATAGATGATGGGGATGCGAGAGATATAGTGCCAATCCACTCCAACCTTCCAATGATTTTGGCCTCTCAGAGAACGGCAATCATCCACAGCCAGTTCCTCTAGAGGGGTCATCTGAAGAAGTTGTGTTGGAAGTGCTTCCAACTTATCGCAAAATCCAATGTATAAGCGAAGAAGACATGGCATTACTTCTTCTTCCAGGGCGATCCCAGCATCCCATTCATCCCATGCATACATGTGAGAAAATCTGAGTTCTTTCAGTTTGGGGAAAGCTTTTTTCTTATCTTCGCTTTCTTTATGGTTAGTTTCTATTCCCAAAAATTCATCGCCCACTTTATGCAAACTCCTCATATCCGATATCTCAAGATACTCAAGGAACGGTAGTTTGCCCAATGGAGGCAGATTGTTGCAGTTTCGGCACTTGGAGATACAAATCTTGGACAGCTTGGCTAACTGCATCATCCAATTGGGAATTTTCATCTTGATGCCTCCATAGTGCTCTATCTCCAGATGTTCCAAACTTGGAGGTGGTTCTAAGGCTTGAATAATTTCTTCATCCTGGTCATGTATCAACGCTCTGCACTCTACAAAACTGAGTTTCAAAGTAACGAGCTGTTTCTTCTTTTTAAGTTGTGCCTTTCTGGCCTCACTGATCATATCTGTTGAATTTCCCAACCCACATATCTCAAGATATTTTCGAAGGTAGTTCAAATTTTGCAGATCTCCAAGAGTACTAGATAATTCACGACTATGGTAGGAACAATTCACAACAAACTTGTAAAGTGACTTCAGAGAAGTTAATCTCTCGATTCCTCTTGGCATGAAAGTCAATTTATCAGTGTGATAATTGTTGAGATGCCTCAAGTTGATTAACCTGCATAAGCCATATGGTAGCCTTTGAAGCTCACAGCAACCACTGAGGTTTAGAGTTTGCAGGTTGTACAATTCACCAATTTCTTCAGGCAAATACTTCAAATGCTGATTGTCAGACAGGTCAAGATACCTCAGATGTATCAGCTTGCCAATCTTATCCGATATTTCTTCACTTGAGATGTGGCTCAACTTCAGTGCTCTCAAACAAGTCAATCGACTTAATAAATCGTCCTGGTTTCCTGTTACAATTGGATAGTCACTTTTACAGTAGTCAACGAGGAGGCTACGCAAATTTTTTAAGCTAGCAAAAGAGACAGGGAATGAGGCATTCCTTTCTGAAAACTCTATCTTCAAATGGCGAACTTTGTCCCAAGAAGAGACCATCCCAATCACTCCATGACTACTGACCTCAACGTTAACACAATCATTCTCGGTAAGAAATTGCGCGAACTCGTGCACCAGATCATGCACCTTGAATGCTGCCGTGCTACTATTCCCATCCTTTATAGCATTTTGGAAGAAAGATCGTGCGATTAAGTTTTCAAAGTAGTCTTTACCAACTAATTCCTCTTCCTTAATCTGTGTTGCCCTTAGATAACCTTGTGCCATCCACAAATTGATCCAGTATTCTTGCTCTAACTTCATGCAGTCTTTGGAGAAAACAGCACAGTATGTGAAACAACGTTTCATTTTGGAGGGCAAATCATCATAGCACAACAGCAGAGGAGGATAACCAGGTTTATCTTTGTATTGGTCCCAAGCCTTACTATCCAAGACATGCTGCCGTTCTTCTGTAGAAATTTTGACTTGCAAAAGACTTACTAGAGCCTTTACAAGAAATGGAAGTCCCTTGCAGCCACTGATAATTTTGTTATGAATGCTTACCATACCTTCACTCTCTGTACTACTGTTTCCAAACCATGCACAGTGACTAAATAATGACCGACAATCATCTTCGGTAATTCCATGTAGAGGGAAAAGGCTGGTGTGGTTGCTCATAGAAACCGGAACCATATCACTGCGTGTGGTTATCAACACTTTGCTTCCAGGCAAACCAAACTCAAAGTAACACTTCAGATATTTGTCCCACATAAAAGAATCGATTTCCTGCACATCATCAAGGACAAGAAGAAACTTCTTTCCAAAAACTGCCAAAGCTGTCTCTTCGAGCAGATCATTCAAGCCAACTCTATATGATGATGAAAAACGATTAGGAACAGATTGGAAGTCTGACTTTTCAGCTATGATCTTAGCAAAGGATTGTGAGACGGACACCCATATCTTAAAATTGAACTCTTCCTTTATACTTTTCTCCTCGTAGACTAGTTCAGCAAGATAAGTTTTTCCCACCCCTGCTATCCCTACTATAGAGATGACATCGGAGCTTCGTCCTCCCTGATCAGTGCTCTCCCCCAACAACAACTTCATTATTCTATCCTTTTCCTTCTCTCTACCACAAACTGATGTTTCATCCACAGCAGTTGCAGAATATTGAATGCTCTTTTCAAAATCTGGTTTTCCCCCCCCAAAAAACCCATTTGCCTTTTCATTTAGTTTCTTTATTTTGGAAGCAATACCATCACGCAGACTAACTTGACCACAAGTGAAACGAGAGGAATGTATCTTCAGCTTCCTTTTAGACTTGCTGGGATTTTCATACCCTGACTCTGTTTCTGATTTCAGAATTGCAGTTACCCACTCATCCAACACGTCATCCAATCCATAGCAAATTTCTTCGAATTCATCGAGCCATTCTTTGGCACTTTTGTCCTGTGCATGCCTCCATCTTCTCTCTGCATCTGCAACCTCAAGTTTTACGGACTGGAGTTTGCGAGTAAGATTTTTTACTTCTTCCTTGACACCAACAACCAATCTCACCTCTTGTTTGACCTCATAAAAACGTATTGAACTCAGCAGCTCCAAGAGTTCGGAAACAAGGTGAGCCATACTAGATCAAAGGAATTAGTTTTTTGTCTTTTTTAGGTAGAAATCGAGAAATGAAAGATTACAAATTGAAATACGAGGGCCTTTTATGTTTTGTTACTATGTTATTTTGTTGTCAGCAAAAGAGAGAAGGTGATAGAAAAGCTAAATGTAACTATGCGAGAATAGGAAAAGCTGTTGTTCAACAATGTGCCACCAGGCGTTTTTGCCCTTAATTTTCAGGCATTTTCGAAAACTGACTCGCTTAGGAATCAAGTCAAGAATATATGCTAGGCGTTTACGAGGAAGAAGAGAATGGAATAAATGTGAAGAGAGGGACAAAGGGATGCGAGTTCTTTTAAAAGAATCAGATTTCCTTTAGGAAGAGGCAGAATGACTCCATGGATAGATTTCTTAGAGTTAAACTACATTGGATCCAACTATTTACGGCGCCTTTACTATTTTAAATAGCATAACCGTTTACATACATTAACAAAGACCCAAAGGAGAAGGAAGAGGAGAAGTTACTGTAGCTCTATGAATATAGATTAGTTATTTGACAAAATTAAGAAGGTAAGGTGTTTTAATTGTGTTCTAATTTATTTTTTATTTTTATTTTTATCTTTATTTTTATTTTTGTGAGGGATTTTATTTTTTTAATTATAAATGAGACAGACGATATATTGTTCAACCTAAATTTTTATGAAAAAATAAAGTTAGACAATACATTCTCTATTGAGGCAGATGGTGTATCATTTGTTTTTCCATAAATTTTAGTCGTTGTGATGGTCAAAAAATCAGGGTTGATGTCTTTTTCACCTAAAAACTTATTTTGACCAAAAATATCTTTAAAACACCCTAGACACCTTGTTAAAATCATTAATGACCTTAAAAAAATCTAAAAAGTGACAAAAACTCGAAATTAACTCGAAACTAAAAATCTTCTCGAGCTTAGATCTAGTTTTTTAGGTAATTGAAAGTGGAAAAACACCTAAATGGAACTTCTCTCACCAAATAAAATCCATTTACACCAGGATTGATCACTTTGGCCGATAAAATCGGTGTCAACATCCATTTTCTCTATCCACCATAAGAATATGATGACTCTTTCTCCCCTCTCAAACTTGGAATTTGAAAATAATGAAAATAGAGTTTTGGACTAAAATTGACTTTGTTTTGAAATTTCAAAAATTGAAGGGTCATAATATTTATAACTTGAAAAATATAAGGACTACAATAAGCATTGCTCTCAAAGTTTAAAAAGCCACCCATTTCCTTTGCTTTTTTTTTTTTTCACTTTGGTCTTGTATCTTTTAATCTCACCTTTAACTAACAAATTGACATGCAATCTCATCATATATGGGTGAAATAAAAAAAGGATGAAAAAAAGCATTGTGAACAATAAGTTCATAGTATTTTGTGAGAAGATCCATTTTGCATTTTGTATAGTGAGTTCTCCATTGGGGTATTCTTTTTAAAGGGATAATTACAGAAAAAAACATTTCAAGGTTTGAATATGATCATGTTTTTACTTTCTCGTTATACTTTGAGAAATCACATTTTACATCTAGAGTCAAACAAAAATTTCAAAATGAATCAAAAGTTAAAATTTTTATATATATAATATATATATATATAAGAACAAATAAATCATACCATACTTAACAATCTCTTTGTCTCTTTCAAAAATCACAACCTCTCTTAAACCCTGGAAATTTAAACCAGTTTTGATAGAAGAATCACTCAAAAACCTTCAAATAAATAAGTCCCATATTCGCGTCTTTTAGATGTTTTCCTGTTTTTTTGATTTTTCATCTTTAGATGGTCTGGATCATCCAGAAAATCCACTGCCATTGAAGGGAGTTTCGTTGTTATTTAAATCTCTGTTAAATCCTCCACAACCACCACGACCACCCTTGCACTCACGTCCTTCCCCACGGCCTCCTTTACGTGCACCTTTATTTTTTGCTTCCCTCATTGGTACACTAGATGTTTCATTTTTTGCTTATGTTATGTCCCTTTAGAGTTTATATGTGGAACTCTATAAGGAGTCAATCCTATTGAAAGTAAACCAAATTTTGGTTTTTCTAAAAAAACAGAGGAACTAGTCTATCGGTCGGGAACTGATCAATCAGTTGAATTAAATGAATCAATCGACCGGTTCAGAAAATGTTGATCAATTAAATTAGCAGAATTACTTTTCCTGTTTAGAATATGTTTTCCTTTAATTAGTTTAATCAATTTATTGTCTAGGATTTTAGATCTATAAATAGGCTTATAATCAGAAGCATAGACCATAAGTGTAATAGAGAGAAAATGTGTATTGAAGAGAAAACACTTAATGAAACATTCATTCCTTTCAAACATTATTCTTGTTCTTTAGTTTTGCTTATTGCATTGACATCTATAAACTCCTACCACATTTATTTTCTTTCAACAAGTGGTATTAGAGGTTGTTTTTTATTGTTTGATATGGCCAATACAAATTTCTCACTTTAATATCCTTGTTTGGAAAAGGACAATTATAAAATTTAGTGTATTCATATGAAAGCTTAGCTAGGTTTCCAAGATGTGTGGGAAACAATTAAAAAAATCTTTGAGGAGCTTATGAAAACATTGACTTCAGCCTAAAAGAAGGTTGTGCAAAGGTGTGAAAGGAAGATCAACAAGCACTCACAATCATTCACTAATGTCTGGATGATGTCCCTTTTAAGATAGTAGCCAACAAAACAATCACCAAACAAGTATGAGAAGTTTTGTAACAATTAAACCAAAAAGTTGATAATGTCAGAAAGGTACGCCTATAAAAGTTATGAGGAGGTTTGAAAAGCTACATATGTTTAAATCAGAGAATATTTTAGATTACTTTACTAACAAATTACTTTACTAGAGTGTTGATCATACACAATCAAATGAAGAGATATGGAGAGGAGATGGAGGAAACATGTGTTGTAGAAAAGATCATAGCTCACTATAAAAAAAAGTTTCATTATGTGATAGTTACAATAGAGGAATCATAAAATATGGATTTTCTAAAAATTCAAGGTCTCATAAGAAAACTACGTGCCCATAAAAAAAAATCAATGACATTCTAGAAGATATAGGTGCACAAACACTCCTCTTAAAATTCTCTACAAGAGAGAGTCAAGATGACTCTAAATATACCCAAGGAGGTAGAAGACATAGATAAGGTAGGGGAAGAGGAAGAAGATGAAGATTTAAAAGAAAAGACCGAGACAGTCTCGATAGGTCAACTAGTCGACCGAATGAAGTAAATCGATCGACCGATTTAACTCATAATGGCAATATGAGATGCAGGTTTGACAAAACAAAAGTTAAATATTACAATTATGAAAAGATAGGTCATTATATTAAGGATTGTTGTAATCCAACTAGAAGGGTCAAAGAGAATGTCAATCTTGTTGTAGAAAAGAAGAAAGAAGCCACCTTATTACTAGTTCATGAAGAATGAATGCAAACCAAAAAAATATGGCATCTAGATAATGGTGCCAGCAATCACATTTGTGGAGATAAATACAAGTTATAGAGCTTAATGAATCAATTAAAGGTATTGTCACCTTCACAGATTATTCAAATGTTTCTATAAAAAAAAAGAATGATTGTTATTAAATTGAAAATGATAGTCATCAATTTATTGGTGATGTTTATTATATCGCAACTGTAAAAAAGCAATATATTGAGTTTGGTACAATTATTGGAGAAGGGTTATGAGATTAAGATGAAAGATCATATTTTGATGTTATTTGATACCTATAGAGCTATAATTGCAAAGTAACCATAACAAAGAATAGAATATTTTTGCTAAACATATAGATGGATGTATCTAAATGCTTAATGGTATGTGTGAAAAATAAGACTTGTCTTTGGCATATGAAACTTGGGCATGTAAACTTTGATAGCTTGAAGATGATGACACAAAAGGAGATGTTGAAGGGTTTACCATATCCATCATACATCCAAAACAATTATGTGAAAGATGTTTAGTGGACAAACAATTCTGCAAGAGCTTTAAAAAAGAGCCTACATCTAGAGAAAACCAACCCCTACAAGAGATACATGTAGATGTATATGGTCCAATTTAACCATGCTAATTTGGTAAAATTTGTATTTTCTACCTTTTATTGATGATTATAGTAGAAAAACATGGGTATACTTCTTAAAAGAAAAGTCTAATATATTTAATTGTTTTAAAAAATTTAAGGTAGGTGGTGAATTTTTTTCTAATGAGTTTTGTGAAGATATAGTAGAAAAACATTGTATAAAAAGATTCCTAATAATGCCTAGATCACCATAACAAAATGACGTGGTGAAGAGAAAGAATAGAAGCATTCTCAACATAGTAAGAAACATGTTCAGAACTAAGAAGGTGCTAAATAAGTTTTTGGATGAAACTATAGATTATATTGTTTACTTGTCAAATAAATGTCATACAAAAAGCTTGAATGACATAACTCCACAAGAAGCATGATATGAAAGAAAGCCAAGTGCTACTCACTTAAAAGTGTTTGGAAGTATTGGATATGTGTATGTAGATGATCAAGTAAAGACCAAGCTAGATTACAAGAGCAAAAAGATGATCTTTGTGGGTTATGATAAAAAGTCTAAGGGTTACAAGCTTTACAACCCCAGTGAAGAAAATATAGTGATTAGTAAAGATGTTGAATTTGATCAAGAAAAAGCATGGGATATGAATGTAGATGATGGTGAGAAGTATGAATGTCTACCAATTCTTGATAAGGAAAGATATGAAGATTGTAAAAAACTTGTTACACCTCTACAATCACCAATGAACTCAACTTCACATTTACCTTCTTTTTCTTTACAGGAAATAATCCAAAGATGTTTAGAGACTTCAAGCAAGCAATGATCAAGAAGTTTAAGATAACAGATATTGGACTTATAACCTATTACCTAGGGATTAAGATAAAACAAGAAGAAGATGAAATCTTTGTGAATCAAGAGAAGTTTGCAAAAAGATTCTCAAAAAGTTCAAGATGGAAGATTGTGCAAAAGTGAATACTCTAATTGAGTATAGAGTAAAGATATCAAAGAATAATAAAAAAGATAAACTTACATCATTTAAGAGCCTAGTTAGAAGTTTGATATATTTGACATGGTCTCATCCAGATATTCTCTTTGGAGTATGGCTTGGGAGCAGATTTATGAAAACATCAACTATAACACATTTCAAAGCATTGAAGCAAATTCTTTACTATATCAAAGGTACTATTAATTTTAGCTAAGGATATTTATAATAGTTTTGAACTTGTGGGTTATAGTGATTGTAATTGGGCTAAAGATATGTATGATAGAAAAAAGCACTACAGGTTTTTTCATTTACATTGGAGACATAATATTCACATGAGTTCAAAAAAGCAATTTATAATCACATTATCAACTTGTGAAGCTGAATATATAGCTGCTACAACATGTGTTTGTCATTTTATTAGCTAAGAAGATTATTGAAGGAATTACAAATGCTACAAGATAAGCCTACTCAAATTTATATGGACAACTCATCCATTATTGTCTTAGTAAAGAATCCAATATTTCATGACAGAAGTAAAAATATTGACATAATATTTCACTATCTACAAAATTGCATTATAAACAAGAAGGTTGAAGTCAAGTATGTAAAGATTTAAGATCAAATTTTTATAAAACCATTAAAAATTGATATTTGTGCTAAGATAAGAGATATACTGTTAGTTATAAAAAAAAATCAAGTTTAAAAAGAAAATATTAAAAATAAATTAAATTTTAGTTAATAAGTTCATAAATAATTGATCAGGTAAGTTGGTATAATTACTTTTTTTTATTTATAATAAGTTTTTTTTAATTAGTTTAATTTATTGATTATTTACAACTTTAGGTTTACAAATAAATTTGTAATCAGAAGTAACTGTAAACTGAAATATAATAGAGATAATGTATATAATAAAGAGAAAATACTTAATAAAATATTCTTCCTCTCAAACATTATTTTTAAGTTATAGTTTTGCTCATTGCCGACTGTAAACTCCAACGACACTAATTTTCTTGCAACAAATTCATCTTCAATCAATAATAGTGGGGTAGACACGCTACGGCAAGTTGAAGCCAAGTATCCCGCTTTGCTTTTCAAGCAGCAACTTACAACAAATGTAGAAAAAAAAAATTATGGAATGATTAGGGATAATCTGAAGAAAGAAATCAAGAAAGGGGAGCGAGTAGCCTACTCTTTGGGCATCGATCCTGCCCATTGGAAGAAGACGAGGTTAGCCTTTAAGATTGTGGAAGAAGCCCACTGCACAGCTTTATCAGGATTGTTGAAGAAGCCATGGCAGGGATGCTGACAGAAGGGCAACCTCAAGATTTCTCAGCTAGAGTTAAAGCAATCCTCGAAGGTGATTTATGAGTTCAACTCTATGATGCAGCCTTGCCATCAAATCAGCCTTGATGATGGGGAGAATAAGAAATTGTGTTACGCGCAAAGAGTGCGAGAAATGGATTTCGAGATTGCTAGGGATTTAAACAAGGTGAGGATCGAATGTGTTGTCAGTGAGATTTTGAGGTATTTTTTTAAAAAAAAATTCTGGACTCAAAAACCTTCGAACAAATATAAAATAAAATATAATCAAATTATTGGAGATTTTTGGTAAGTACTATTTTTTTTAATTAACCAATAAATTTGTATAGGCCAAAGAAAAAGAAAAGGAAAAAAACAAAAACAAAGGAGCCGTATTGTGTCCCACCAAAGGGCTGAAACATTGAGAAACGAGACATGATAGGAAAAGAATCTGCATATACAGGGAAAAAGCACACTGTATTCGAAGGTGAAGACATGGTTACTCGTGCTTCTCTGTCCCGCTTTCACCGTAGCCCCATTATTTCCTGAGGGGAAACATCTGACAATAAAGATGGCCAGCTCCATTACAGGGGAGGCTCCTGTCGACACAAGCTGGCTAGCACAAATCATGAGTGGCATCTCTTGCTGTTTATGAGCTTGTTGCTACCGGAGCCATCGTTGAAACTGGCTGGTCTCTAACACTAGGCATACAGGGAGGCGCCTGTCGACACAAGCTAGCTAGCTAGCACAAATCATGAGTGTCTTGCCGTTTATGAGCTTGTTGCTACGGGAGCCATCGTTGAAACTGGCTGGTCGGTCTCTAACACTAGGCATACAGGGAGGCTCCTGTCGACACAAGCTAGCTAGCACAAATCATGAGGGGCATCTCTTGCCGTTTATGAGCTTGTTGCTACCGGAGCCATCGTTGAAACTGGCTGGCTGGTCTCTAACACTAGGCATACAGGGGCCATCTATGATTCTAACAATGTTGTAAAAAAAAAAAAGCAGAGAGTTAGATCAAATGTCTCCAAGAGAAATAAAATAACAAACGATTTACGTCCTTTCACTTGAAATAATCTATACAAAAAATTAAGCCACCTGCTTTCCCCATTCTAATTCACTTGCATCCAAGCAATAATTCGA
>Ga0325404_1007400_pt1 | contig 11438 bp, 4 predicted proteins | sample PopdelMetagenome_18_FD_205664 | JGI IMG/M metagenome (GOLD analysis project Ga0325404, IMG submission 205664) | Populus deltoides microbial communities from Bellville, Georgia, United States - Xylem-Control-R1 | ecosystem: Host-associated > Plants > Phyllosphere > Stem > Wood/Secondary xylem... | reverse complement strand
TTAATTTATTAAAAAAAATCCTGGCAATCAAGTGGTGCCTCTCCGATTTCAGTTTCATGTAGATTTTGTGGTTATATATATGGTCACTCTCCGTATACTTCACCTGTGGCTTAATCATATACGTGTCAAACTCAGAACTGACAAGAAAAGGAAAGGAAGAAAGAAAAGAAAAATATGATCACTACAAGCTAGTCAGAAAGCAGGCCCTGCGACTTGCTAACACGTCGATTCAATCCTGCGGAACCAGAACCCGACCTCGTTGAACAGCTGGCTTAATCCAATTATCAAAGAATTAGGGTATGCTAAAACTAGCCTAAAAATACGTATACCATTAAAATAAATAATAAAAATCGAGGGAAAAATATTGATCTCATATACATTACATTATATATAATTTGTTTTTAATTTTATGGTTTGTGATATATATTTTCACAAGATTTACTTATCAAAATTAAATTCGTTTCTCTAATCTGGTAAAAAATATATATATAAAAAAACATGATATTTATATTAGAACAAAATTTATGAAATAAGATTGGGAAAATTACACTAATATCCTGTAGTTTAATCTATATTCCGATTACCCACTATAGTTCGAAAAATTACAATTAAGCATGCATGCCGACCGAACTCCATGCTTTTTTTTTTCCCTGTTAATAATTCCATGAATACAACGTCTTTAATTTGTAGTCTAGATGTTTCAAGTTTTAGTACATCAGAAATTGAGAATCAACAAAGAAACTCCTTTTAACTTGCACTCCTACTGGATTTGTCATCGATCTACCATTCATGAAAGAAAATTAGAAAGGATCGAGCGGAAGGTTTTGGCTGTGCACAAAGGATGAGGACTTCAGCCATAAGTGAAACTACTGCTTTCACGAGTTCCCGAGCACAACGAATTCATGAGGTTCAGGGGCTGAAAGGGATGAATTCCACATGTCTTTATGATCAGGAGGAGCTTTGTCGGCCACTTCCTTTGCTATAGACGGCATTTAAAAAAAAAAAAAAAGTCTCGCTGTCAATAAATTAATTTGGGGTTTTTTAGGGGTGGTGTTGAGATTGGTAATCAGGGTTTTCAGGTAGTATTTTGTAAGAAAGTAATGGGTTTGTGTTGATGGATATTGTGTCTTTTAGGGTTTTGTCTGGGAATGAATTAATTCGCGTTCAAAACTGAGATGGATGTTGGCTCTCAACGAAGAGAAATAAAGGAGGAACAAAACAAGCCTTGATTGCATGGCCATGGCTAATTAAGCAGGAAGGTCATACATAATACAGGGAATCTAATCCAAGGAGGAGAGTTCAATATTCAATGAAAACATGAAAATGGGGGCAAGCAAATCAAATCAAATCACGAACCCCCACAGCCCCATGAAATAATGGTGTCAGGTCTTTGTGAGACCAAGACTCTCTGCGTTATCCCCTAGCCATGTGTCTGTATTAAGGTGCGTTAATACCCCATTACACGTGGCCCCACAATAAGCTCAGGAATTGACATTCCCAATCGCAAGTCGCTTCCAGGCACCTTGTTGAAAAGGCAAAGGCTGGTTATTTCAAGTGTCACGCAAGGAACCCTAAATCTCACTTTATACAAAACCAAAGTAAAGCACCTCTTCTTTTATCCTTTATTTATTTTATCTGTGGACACCTTAACTTTATGTATTAGTCGTTTTCTCATTCTTTTCGAAGGTATTGCTTGCACTGATTGCCATGAGCACAATATAATGTTTGTTGATCTTCTTCTACATTAATTAATATATATATGATCTACTGCAACTATGCTCTTAATTATATTTATATATAATATGTTATGCTTGAGAATAGTGAAGTTTGTCCTCCGTTGTGTGACTGTATGTGGGGATCCACATGCTCATGTGTCGAGGGAGAGGAGAACGCCTTGACACAAGGGTTCATAACGTAGTCTTAATTAGACCACTACCCTAAATAATGATCTTCAGGCACACCCACCGCTCTCATGATCATCAATTCTACCTTTTGAGTCGATCTCTATACCGACGTTCAACTCCTTATTCTTGACTGATCACAGCTCCCATGCACGACCTAGCTCCTCCCATCTCTATTTAGATTCTCAAAGATGAAAAAACATGAAGTTTTCATTTCAAGTCACCAGCATCTTCGCATTCCCATTGTAAGCAATAATTTAATCAATCCAATATCTCCGTACATGAATTAAATGGTGGAAATTGCAGCCCCAACTTAATTTGTAAGGACAAATAGTCAAGTTATCCTAACTGATGGTGGTATTTTTATTTTTCTATTATTATTTATAATCTTGAGATTATACAGGTGTCGACGTGGTATTATTTGGTTCGGGTGGTCGATGGTACTTTTCAAGATTTCTCAAGTGGGTCCAATCGAATACCCTCGTGAGTTTTGAATAGTTGTCCAGAGAACACAACTTCGTTTGTCCTGCCAAGCATGGCCATATATTGTATTTCCATTTGATGATGTTGTAGCAAAATGAATTAGGCAATATATAAATCACTACAAAAAATAGCAAAATGATGGATGAAATATTCTGTGGTGTTTAAAGCTAGATTCTATTGAAAGTACAATTATGGATAAAATGATGGATGAAAAAATAATTATTTATTTACACATAAACTTTGACCTTTCTGAAATAAATATCAATTATACGCTTTCATTCAGGGTTCTTAAAAAACTAACTATATTTAAATAAAGACATTTTTATCGATGATATCTAAGCTGATGTTATCGGGCAAGATACCTCAACATTTATAAATTTGAATTTCAATCCGTTCAATAAAATTAATTATTCAGACTTTATTCAGTGTTGTTTAATTTTTTATAATGCAGGAAAGGAATACAAGCTTGCATGTTGTGGTCGGGTTTACACTAAGCAATATAATTCCTAGTGTATACATTCTACTCATAATAGATACCTGCTCTGTGAGTCTCACTTGCACTCATCGAGCTTGCGTTGAGGGAGGGTGCTTGAGATGCTTTGTCATGATTGGCATCTAGTGGCATTACTCGCTCATGTTCGTCTCTGTCTCTACTAATCTTCTCTTCCTCATCTAAATAAATTTGATGAAAAACAAAATAACATTATCACTATATATTATTATTTTTTTAAAAAATCAGTAGCATCTCTCTTAGACTAAAGCCTACCTAAAATTTAAAAACTTGTAAATATACATCAATAACTTATGCTGCAAACTAGTTTATTTTATTTTTTTATGTGAAAATGCTGCTGAAAGAAAATCATACACAAAATATAACATGCTAATAATAAAATCAAGCATATACACAAAATTCACAGAATTGTAATTTTTATTGAAGAACTAAGTCCATCAATATAAAATAGTGGCAAATTCCTGTAATTTTTTTCCAACTCTTTAAAACTTTTCGAAGGACTAAGTTCATTGGTAATTCCTTTATATAAAATAGTGGCAGGATTCTGTAATTTTTTTCAATTCTCTGGAACTCTCCGAGGAATTATGTCCATCGATAATTGTTGGTATTTCACATTCCGTCAATATTTTTATCGGTATAGAACAATTTTTTTTCTTGTCTATCCAACCTGCAAATACAGTAAAATCACAATATAGTAACACCAATTGTGTTAACAATAGTTCATTATGAAGCAACAACATATAGAAAAATTATATTAATGTCAATTTCATTAAACATTGATTTTTACATATAAAGTCACTTCAAATTATTTTCATCCAAAATCATCATCTTCTTTAATTTTATCATCATCAGTCCATCATCTTCTTCTTTATTAAATTGAAGCTCGTTGATCTTGTTATCTTTATCGATTTTTGTATATCCATTGATTCTTAAAATGTTATTTAGCTTTTTAACACGAACACCAATAAAAATATTTTCAGCAATATAAAAATTAAAATTTTTTAAAATGTTAAAAGACATTGTCTCCCACGGTAACTTTATTGTCAGCAGTGAATGAGCTGACACCTTAATTATTTCCATCATGGACCGTAGCTGTTTGTTTTGGTTTTCCATATTAATTGAAGACAAAAGCAGGAAAAAACAGAAGAAAATTAAATAAAACCTTTTTGTGGCCTATCATATGCGGGCCTTCATAAATTAGGCTTATAAAAGTTTCCCTCTGATCTTAAAGAAGATAAGGTGTGAGTGTCTTTGCTTGTATCGTGGCATCAACTTGGTTTTATTCTTTATTACTCCGTGGCCATCAACTAATTAATATATAGTTTTTGCTCGTGTATTTGGAGGCAAACAATGAGGAGCATCACTTCCAAGTTATGTGGGGTGGTGTACTCTAATAATGTAATTAATAAGCAGATTATGCCTAATCACGAGAAGCTTTATGCATGACATGTTTTGGCATATAATGATGCTAGCATTAGGAATGGTCAGGTGGTAAGAAATTAATTAAAAAAACAAATATTTTTTTATTTAGATTTTTTAATTTATATATAAATATATAATTGATGGAGAATCTCGAATTAACGGGTTTATATATATATAATTTAGCTTTGAAAATGAGCACGGTATAGAAATGTATCAATAATATAAAAATAATGACGAAGCTAGCAAGTGATGACCCAATTACAATAGGGATTCAGTTTGATTATTTTACGATAAAATATTAACTTGATTTTTAAACAAGTATTGGTAGTAGGAGTACTTGGTGTCAATTTAATTAGTGAATTAAATCTTACTAGTTGGCAACTAATTAAAATAAATGGAGCTAACCATGATTAATGATTAATGCGGTTAAATGGAATTGAGCCGTACAACATCGCCAAGGAATCTTATTGGATCAAGCCCTCCCAAGTCCCACCTCAATATAGGGGTGATACCACTTATGGCTGCATTTAGGTGTCAGTGCATGTGCTCAATAAATAGAGTTGTCACCGCACTTTTTTCTTCTTTTTCTGTTGACTGAGGGGGGTCACCGTGTCACCACGTAGCTATATATATATATATATATATATATAGTCCCCAGTTAATATCACACAGATTCCATTCCATGACAGCCGTAAAGAGTACTTTCTATATTTGAAGTTTTTAACCACCGGAACTTGTAAATGAATTCTTTGGAATTGCAGCACAACCCTATTTTTGAAATTTATTTTTTTACTTTTAAATTATTTTTTATGGGTGATTTTATATTGTTCTATACATTGATATTGAAAATAAATTTAAATAAATAAATAATATTATTTTAATATATTTTTAAATAAAAAACATTTTAAAATACAAGGTTTTAACATGTCGGGGCACGTTGGAGCATTCTTTTTATGGCGGTAAAAAACTCGTCAGAGAAAGGGAGGTCTGGCAAGATCAGACGATACCAAATTATGCGCAATGGAGCTAGCTGTGGTTTGTAGTTCAGATATCAAGCATAGATATTTGTTTTGGGTACTGTGGGGCTTCTTAATTATTCCAATATTCGGCATAAAGTCGTGATGAGGAATTCAAGAGCATCAAGGACAACAATGAAATGGCAAACGCTAGCTAGGTTATTCAAAGGAGAAGGGGGAGGGTCGAGGAGACTTGCGAAGAAACCACCAACCTGCAATCACATCCATGTTTCTCAAGCATTGAACAATATGGATCAGATCGCCACTTCCAGTTGGGAAACAACTCATTGGAGCACTATAAGAACGTCGTCCCCCGCCGGCCCCTCGCATCTCCTTCATGTCATCTGTGCACGGAGCAAGCAACACTTGTACTCTCCCCTATCATTTCAAAATTTATATCGCATCAAAATTGTGCCTCACCAGCACTACATGTGCCTGCCCCTACGTATCATCACCCTTTCGAGGCAAGAATTAGATGTGGGCTTTTTTTGTTTTTATTTTTTTATTTTTTTGCCTTTTGTTATCGATCATGTTATTAGTTAGGTTCTATATATTCTCACCTTTGTCAAAATGGGTCTCTTTAATCCGAAGAAACGAATAGTCCGAAGGCTTCTATTCGAAGGAAGACAACCATCGAAGCTGAGTTTTTGAGTCCGATCAGTTTTTCTTCATTTTCATTTACCACTCACAAATATTTGATAGCATGTCGCTCTCATCCGACGGGGAAAGCCTTGATCTTGAGTGGACTTGGCCCATGGTAATTAAGAGCTTTGTTAGGCCTTCCATGATGTTAATTAAGACCTCGAGAGACGCTACCTAGATGGAAGAATTCGTCTTCTTTTTCACTATAAGAAAACAAAACTAGTAGAATTAAGCATGGAAGATCTGTGATTACATCCTTAAAAAGCAGAACAAAAAACAGAGAGGAGACATCGATTGCTTAGGCACATGACCCACTTGAAATTGTGGTCAGGCTCGATCGATGATGTTATCAACAGAACCACGGTATTATTGATCAGTGGGGGTTTCCGGTGTGAATGGCAAATGATTATTTTGGACTTTCTTTACGAGAAATACATGAAATGCTAATCACATTGACTAAATGAACAATACAAAGACGTTAGAATTATTGCGTCCTTGAATTTGAATGATGTTTCATTTCAAAAAAAATGCAGTTGCAATATGGAAGCGCTTTCTTAACTGCAATTATGAAGGTGCGTGACCGACTTGTACCGTACGAGAAAGGCATCATCTTTTATTTTTACCACCTCCCATTTCTCTCTTTGTAGTCAATCCTGGCTTCTGTTTCTAGCCATTCAGAAGCACTTTTGTATTCCAATCGGTGGAAATATTCCGGGGCCCGCCGCAATCAATTTTTACAATAAAAGATCATGGTAACTCACAATTTTCTCATCTGACTTGGTGATGATTGAAGCGAAGATCTTAGTCTTTGTTGATTGGGTAGGTTCGCTTGGTAGAGATTTGTGTTGTTCATGAACTGTTGTCTTGTAGTTGTGTCCAGACCATGTGTATTCTTGAATTTATATTAGTGGACTTACTCACCACCATTTTCTCTCGTCTTTTTCAATATGTTTTCAATGAATATTACTTAATGAATACAAATTTCTTCTTTTTCAACATTTGTGTGTAGACTGATGCGCCTCTGTAACGGGTTAATAATAATTTTTTTAATATAAAAAATATATTAAGTGTCTTGAGTCTAATATCAATACCAAATTCAATGCTATTAAATTCAGTTAGAGGTGAAAAAAGTCTCATAAATTTATTTTCTCTTTACTGTATAAAAAAATTAAATAAAAAAAAATCTAAAAAGATAAAAAAATATAATTAGAAATATCTAGCTGTCCAGCCAGACCCAGCACCTTTCAAAAGCGATTTAAGTTTGACTTTCAAGTCAAGCCCAACAAATTTTGAGACAGAAAATAAAAAAATAATGCCTCTAGTAGCATTTTTTGATTAAAAAACAGCAAAAACAATGCTTCAATGACGTAACATAACAGTATTTGCTTAACTATGAGAATTTAAAAATGTAATAATAATTGTTTTTTAAAGTATTTTTAATATAAAATGTATTAAAATAATTTATTTTTTAAGAAATATTTTTAATATAAACACATAATTGAAAAATATATATACAAAAATTAATTTAAAATAGATAAAAAAATAAAATAAATTTGTTTTTTGAAAAATAGGTTTAAAACTAAAAAACAAGCAGTGAGAGGATTTACAACTTACAACATCCAAATTTGTAGAGGGAGAGGCAAGTCAAAAAAAAATCCAGTGGGAGGACAACCATCATTCATTCATGTTCTATTATTCTTTCGCTTTTATCATTGAGTAGTAAATTCAATATCCACCGATCGATCCAATATTCTCCTGCATAAAGGAAGAAAGAGACATGATTTCGATCTTGAAGGTTTTTCTCCGAAATTGAAATCAAGGGAACTAGCTAGGTAATGATAGTGATAGGAATTAAGATTAAATGATCTTCCCAAGTGGACATAATTAAGTGCATCCCATGGAATCCTACTGCTACATTTAGAAACTGCATCCTCGCGCAACCCAGAAGTCATGAATAACACACTTGATTTCTACAGGAGTAAATTAACCGATCAGATGATCGATGCAGTGGTTATAAGCATGTTTATATATTGATAGGTTGTCGTTTAGATGATGTAGAGTCCATGTATTACTTGACCCTCTTGATTTCTTCATTAGCAAACCTGTTGGCGTATTATAGCACCAATGATTATCACTGCAATAATGAAACGACGGGTGCATGCATGGTGAAGAAAGCAAAATCTACTCCTGCTAAAAAACATACGCATACATCCGCCCCTTCTCTCTCTCTCTCTCGCTCTCTCTCTCTCTCTCTCTCACACACACACACACACGCACACGCAAATGAAAAGAGCCTTGTTCATCATAATTCATAGCAAGTGGGAAAAAGGAAAAAAGTCATTCAAATGATGCAGTACTTTCGACTCCATCCCTCCAAACTCTTACCAGTGTATTTCTCTTCCATTTTGTCAGTCTTTCTCCTCTGACTCTCTCTGCCCAGGTTATCTGACTGTGCCAGTGACGATGACCAAAAGGGTAAATAAAATGGTGAGTAATAATTAATCCGACCCCAAACCTTCACTAATCCAAAACCCAATTTGGTCCGATCCTAAATCTTTTTGGAAAATGGAAACATAACCATCATTCAGCTAGTGAGAATATGTCCAAAACTAGTCCGTATCAGCCAATGACCTATGCAATTGCCAGTTGCCAAAGCCAGCCTCCCAAAATAATTTCAAGTGTAAATGTACAAACTGCAAAAAACCCAGTTATGCCTCACATGTTTGCATCACTTTCTTGGGCTTCCACTCACAAGCTAGCACGAAGAGAAATATGACAGTTACTGATCAGTGTTATCCATAACAGGCTTTCTCAGCGATAACTTTTGTCTCAAATTTGGTCATAATCATAAATGTTCGATTTGACTGGTCTAACATTTCAGAGGCAATCAGGTGCAAGGTCGGTCCATGAAGCTTGAAGGTACATGGGTGAACAACCACGTAGCCTAGAGTGCCGTTCTATAAACCTGCACCAGCCATAAAATGGTCAACATCAACAAACCCGTGCACCCTGCAGGCACGCTGGCCATGGTTCTTTCTGGCCATTAATTTATTTCAAAACTTGATCTGGGTGACGATGCAAGGAACTTTAAATAATTGCCTCTCAAGTCTCCAAAGAGCAGTGCAAGAAGAGAGATTGCTTGTAATCTTATCATCTGCAACTCTAATCTTATTGTAAGATAGTGAAATGAAAACTTGGCCACGATATAGAAAATGACAGGGTTGTTTTTGTGGACTTAAAAAGTCGTAAAACTTGATGTTTCATGTCGATCGCAGTAGTACTGTAGGTGGGCTTCAATAGCCTATATATGCATAAAATTAAAGTGGTGTGTAAACAAGGGTTTCTTTCTGTAAACTCTTAAAACGCCAATGGAGCGCTTTGGCACATTCAATCTCACTACACTCAATCCGATTGGGGCATTTGTGTTCCTAAAGAGTTTAGGGTGCTTGATTTAACGGGAGAATCAAGAAATGGTAAATGAAGAAAGTAAAGCACATACAAAAGCAGCTGTTATTTTCGCAAATTGACAAGCTCCAGCATCTCCACAAAACCAAAACAAAATTACGTAATCATCAAACAGCAAGCTAGCAACCATCATTTTCGGTCAATCGTTAAGCTGGGGACCAGCCACAATGAACGACTCAATATAGACAAACATGAAAACAGGTCACAGATTCAAAGGGCTTAATTTCCATGGTAGGACCCTTCCATTAGCAGGCTAGATAGAGACCATCTTTAGATTCTACAGTAACAAAATGTGATTGCAACTCGAAACGAAGTGCAAACATATACAGAATTCAAAGAACGCATGTGCATATCTTTTTCAACAACAGCAATTAGAAATGGACTTAAGAAACAATAATGACATGGATCATGTTAAAACCACCATCCAGTATTCTACAACTTGGTTTTCTATACAACAAGCTAACATACAGTACATTTTCGCATGTTAGCACCAAGCATTGAAGCTCTTTTTGCTTGGATGTGCTCCCTGTTTCCATCATGACACTCTAACAAAACAGTGATGCAACTAGAGAAGTTTCAACAATCGTTGTCAGCACTAATCTAGCAAGTTTACCATGTCCCTTTTCCCTGATTGACTAAAAGCAACACGAAATACATCAATCAATCAAACAACAAACATTACCTTATCGGATAGTGTTATCTTATCATAGCTAGATCAAAAAACAAAACAAAAGCAAGTCTTGCACTTGCATAAATCATTGAGCCAACTACTTTCTAAACCTTTTCATTATCCTTTGGAAATACAATACTGAATACGTTACAGATCCTGCCAAGAGCCCCCCGCCCCACCCCCGCCCGCACCCATTTTTTTCTTTTTCTTTTTTTCCTCTTCGTTTTTGTTAATGAATGAAATCCCCAAATCTCTTCTGCAGCTAGAGGAGCAGTTCCAAGCAAATGCTTCTGCTTCAGGATGTTACAACCAAACGAGAGCCATGCGAGACCTCAACTGCTTCATTGAGAATTACAAGAATTGAAGCAGCACAAATCCAGCCTCCAGTTCCAGTTCAGTGCTCACATCTGGGGTCTGCGTGGCGAGTTGAAAGTCTATTTTCCTCAACTTTGTAGGAAAAGGCATGTCATCACAAATAGTCCACCAACCATTCTGGGCCGTTATATTACCTTAACTGAAGCAAACTATGATTTAAGGGGCTGACCAAATTAAGCAAAGCAGGCAGGGTGCAGCAAGTTAAACCGGCTCACATGGCAGTCAAGGACAGTTGGGACGTTTTTGGGCCATCAATGACATTTAGACAACATGGCCTTTTTTTGAGCCTCCACAAGATGCATGCACAATTGTTCTGAGCCCTGAAAGTTAATGCACTCCTTGGCCTTCGCATCAGCATTATAGTGGGGACGCAAGAAGACTCGAAGAGAGTGTGTGTGTGTGTGTTTTTTTTTGCAACAGAAGCAGATTTGAACATATTTAATGCCAAGTACCAGTGAACCACTTCCACTAATTAATCACAGTATGATAATATTGTGGTGAACAATGTGAAGTTAGCTGGCACCAAATTGGTGCAGCTAAGTCAACAAAATGGGCACCAATTCGGTGCCACTTGCAGCACCAATTGGTGCCCCTTTGTCCTTTGCTTGGATGCTTGCCTATAAATAGGCAGTGCATCCAAGCTTATTTTGCACACCAAGAGAGAAATAAAAGAGAAGAGGAGAGTGAGAGAGGGAAAGTAATCCCACATAATTGTGAGGTATTTTGTGAGATAGTAAGTGAGGTGTTTTCTCCTAGTAATAGAGAGATTTCAGTTGTTCTCCTATTGTTAGAGAGAGGTTGTAATTCCCACATTACTTAGTAAAATCCTTCTATACTTGCCCGTGGACGTAGCCAAATTGGGTGAACCACGTAAATTCTTGTGTGTCTAATTTCTCATTTTACCTTGTCCCTTACCTTTTATCTTGTCGGGTTTGCATGCCAGTTTCCTAACA
>Ga0325404_1007399_pt1 | contig 11438 bp, 7 predicted proteins | sample PopdelMetagenome_18_FD_205664 | JGI IMG/M metagenome (GOLD analysis project Ga0325404, IMG submission 205664) | Populus deltoides microbial communities from Bellville, Georgia, United States - Xylem-Control-R1 | ecosystem: Host-associated > Plants > Phyllosphere > Stem > Wood/Secondary xylem... | reverse complement strand
CCTATTTCCACTACACAAAGTACGCTAAACACTCTTCTCCTACCCCTCCTCCTCGTTACCCTAATAACCTTAATTTCCACCACCATTCCAACTTTCTTGAACCGCCTCCGCCGCCACAAACACCTCCTCCTCCACCGTCATTCCCACAATTCTCCCCTCGAAACCCCCATTTCTCCTATAACCCTAGCCCAAATCATCCCCAAATTCACGATAACTATAACCACCAGCGATCGCACCATGACCTTCCTCACTCAACTCAATTGCCTTGGGTTTCTCATCAATTGTACGATGACCGTCAACCGCCGCGTCGTTTACCCGAGTTCGATCACTGTGTCCATGAACCCCGACCCGATTTTACGTTTTTGCGTGATGATCATATGCAAACTAGGCATGAATTGGAAGGTGATCCTAATCCTAACTCTAGATTGGTTCAGGAACGTAATGTTGTGACTGATGGTGAGAGTGAGCATCGTCGTCGTCGTGGTGAATTTGGATCTAATTCTGATAGATCTTCTTCTAGTGTTTTCGGAACTGTTTCGAATCAACTGAGGGGTTTCAAGTCGAATTCAGGGAATTATGAGAATAGGCGCCGTTTGAATTATGATTATCATGAGAAGGGGAGTGCCAACCAGAGGTGGGTTCATGACAGAGAGATTATGGGCGAATCGCGTGATTCATTGATTGAGTTGGGGAGTAACGAGATTGGTGATGGTGAAAATAGGATTCTTGCTGGGAAACGTGAGCATTATAGGATTAGAGAAGGGAATTTGGAGTTGGAAAGGAATGGTGGTAAAAGAAGTAGAGAGGGTAGTTATGAGTTTAATAAGACTCCAAGGAAGCAGTTACAGAAAAAGAGTGCTCTACTTAGGCTTCAAAAGCCTAGTTATAGGAATAGAGAGGATGAGAGAGTGCATTATTCGAGTTATGCTGATTATACTAAATCTAGTCCTTTTAGAGGTAAACATCAGGAATCCGGTTTTGAAAGAGGCAAAGATAAAGATAAGGTCTTGCATGCAGATCGTGGGATGGTAGAGGGAGCAAGAGAGAGAAGTCCAGTAGAGCTTGATGTTTCTTTCAAGTCTAATTCGTTGGTAGCCAAGGCAATTTTGACGCCTACTTTAAGTTCTGCAGGTGCTTCTGAAATGAATTTGACACCTAGGAATAGAAAAGTTAGGAAAGTGTTGGTCCCTGCTAAGGATAAGGATTGTTTGAATTCGTCAATGCATAAACCCAACAAGGTTGCATTGGGATTGGACGAAGCTGCAGGTGTTGCAAATAAAGCGTCTAGTTCTAAGAAGGAGCTAAAGAAGTCTAAAGAGGTAGTTACCGCTTCTGGTATTACTAATGTGCGAGATAGTAGCTCACTGCCTATGAAGAGGACTGTGTCCCTTAGAAGTGGAACCAATCTTGTTTCTGGTAAAACATCTTCACTCAAGGGTGGAAAGAAGAAAAAAGTTGTTAAGAGAGTAGTGAAGAAAGTTGTAAACCATAAGTCAACTTTATCAAGTTCACAGCCAACAAAAACTTGTGATGAACCTGTGAAAGCTGATAGCTTTGCCTATAAACCAACTGAACCCATTGACCCTGACAAGGCTGCTACTGTGGCTGGCATTGTTGATCCACAGCCTTGTCCAAATGAAGCTACAGCGATGCCTAAGAATGACAAGGTGGAGAGATTTGATAAGTTTATGGAATCAGGGCTGGTTGGCGCTGGTGCAGATTCTGGTAATTTATTTGTATTTAATATCAATGGAAATAAGAGCCGCTCAGCTTCTCCCTCAGGCTTTTCAAATCACGAAGAAACCAAATTTGGTGAGAGTTTTATAAATGGTGATTGTGACAAAGGCTTGCATGCTATTGCAGATACTGAAAACAGTTTAAAGAAATCACTAGATGAAACATTTAGATCCGATATTGGTGGTGTTGAAGATGTCAGCAAGCAGCCTTGTCAGAATGTAGATTCTTGCTTGTTTGAGGACAATGCTGTGAGGGGATCTCTCAAAGTTTTGGATTATATGGAAGGCAATACTGATTTTGGTTCATTAAGTTCAGAGAAAACAATAATTCATGAAGGTCCTATGAATACTTATATGCCTTTGATGGGGTTAGATACTGCTTCAATGAACTCACAAGAGAGAATAACAGTTTTTGACGCGGGGGCATCTGATGTTGGTTGCAAGGAGCCCTGCAGAAATCTAGGGAGTCCATCAGCTGAGAATGGCATCACTGATCTACTTCAGGGTGCTAGTTTCCCTGCAGTAAACAATAGAAGTTTCTCTGTATCTATTTCAGGGGAAACAGGAATTCAGAATGATGTCATACGACCCAATCAGGGAGTAGGGACCATTTTGGTTTCTCCCAGCTGCTGTACCAATTCAGAAGAAATTAATATTTCTGTCCATGGAACTGGTGATGATTTTTGTGAGCAGATATCTCAAGATGGGGTTACTAAAACATTGGAGAGTGCTTCCATCGGAGGTTCTCTAGATACCAAGGTTTCTGCAGGTGGCAGTGACAAGGATGCAACTGACATTACGAAGAATGATAAAAAAATTGAAGTTCCTCAGTTAGATTTGTCAAGGACAGATGTATCTTACATGCATTTGGATCCTGTAAATATGGTCACCAGTACCACTGCACATTGGGTGGATAAAACCTTGAGATTATGTTTTGAAGACAGTGCTACAGCTGAGTGTACATTTTCTGGTTCCCAATTTGTGGATGTTGGCTCACAATCTTGTAATATCGTCAGTGTCCTTAATGAGGGCAGTTTAACAGATGTTTCAGCGGGTGAGGATTCTGTCAGGAGGAGTGATGATGTTGGTCCAAGTAATGTTTCACCAAGGAATGAAAAGAACAGAAAGTTCTCTGCTCCTCAACTGGAATTGAATTCTCCACTAGAATCTGACGCTGACGAGGGACCTGTATTTGCAGGTAACTCTACATCAGGTATGGAAGTGCCCTCCAATTCTGGTGATGGTCAAACACTGCCAGAAGAGGAAGCTGTAGTGTCTGATATGGATTTTCTGTGTACTTCTGACTTTCTGCCTGCACAGAAGCGGATCACTGCATCGCTTGAAAATTGTTCAGCAGGAGAGCACACGGTGGCTGCAGTCAAAGATGCATTTGAAGATGATGGTCAAAAAGATGTTAAATCTCATTTCGCTGTTGAGGAACTGGCGGTTACAAAAGTAACATCCCTTGATCTAGTTGTATTGGGAGGCAAGGACATCATAAATGCTACTCCAGTTGTGGTTGGAAGTAGCAATCCAAATGACTCTATGGATGTTGATGCTGGTGAGGGAGACAAAATGGACATTGATGCTGCAGAGGAGCAAGTTGTTATTGACGGTGGGATTGATCCGTGCCAAATCCCTTCAAAACTTCAGACACAGGTCTTGACTGAAAAATTGCCAGGTATAGATGTGGAGGATAGTGATTTTCATGGTGTGAAGAACAATTCGCCTTGTATGTCAAACAACCTATCTTCATTTGAAGATGGCTTTGGAGTTTCTACTATCAATTCAAGTGAGGAACTTATGGCGTTTGTACCTGAGACACTGTCTGATAGGGGTTTGCCAGAAACCTTGCCTGATGTCCTGGGCACATCGTTAAGCAAAAATCCAGTTGAAAAGGTTCATGGGTATCATGATAAAATTCTAGCTGAGAGGCCTGCAATTAATGTTGGTTCTAACTCATCTATATGTACAACAAGTTCACAGAGTGGTAAAATTGTTTTAAAATCAGATCATGCAGTAGAAGGTGATCGGCTGTTGGCTCGAAGGACAGGGCATTTTCCATCACAGGATTCCAAAATAACAACTCGGACGCAGAATGCTGTGAGTGGGCAATTATATGGAAGGAAGAACCAGACTAATTGTGCTGTATCTGAGATTTATCCAGGTCGCTCATCTATTGTTTTTACTGCTTCAAAGAGTACAGCTTCTTCATCTCGCAACTCAAAAACTCAAACATGGCATCGAACTGATAGTTCTTCTGATTCTGCTCCACCAGCAAAAAAGGCATTCTCGAGCACTGTTAATGCACGAATGCAATTTCCTAGGAAAACTGATAAGCTCCAGATCACCTCTTACATTCGCAAGGGTAACAGTCTTGTTAGAAAACCTATTTCAGTTGCTCAATCCCCGGATCCTCATGGTTTGAGTTCTTCTGTATATCAGCTCAACTCTTCTGGTACTAATGAACCAAAGAAGAGTACTGGCTCTGACAGTAGAATTGATATTGTGGATAAGGTTGATGTTGTGAGAAAAGGAGGCATGAATGCTTCTTGTGAGAGACCGAGAACACCACCTCTATCAAGTGTCCCTAAAATACCAAATCAAGCAACTAACGCTTTGGGGGTTCGGGTATCTTCCCCATTAGCTGAGCATCTTCACTCTCTTTCTACTGAAACTGCAACAGCCCCAGCAGAATTTATGGAAAGCAATGATGTTCCAAAGTCTTCTGACAATTTGTTGAAAATTTCAGAATCTCCAATAACTCAAAATAGCCAAATTAATAATTTGGAATGTAATGGTGATCTAAATGAAGATAATAAGGTAGTTTTGGCAAATGTCAAGAACCTAACATATGTTAAGAGAAAATCAAATCAGTTGGTTGCAACTTCAAATCCATGTGCATCTTCTGTACAAAATGCCTGTAACACATCATCATCTGATAGCTATTACAAGAGGAGGAGAAATCAGCTAATTAGGACTTCACTGGAAAATCAGGTCAAGCAGACAACCAGCATCCCTGATGAAAGTTTGTCAGAGGGACAAACTGCTCTTTACTCTTTTTTCAGCGGAAATTTTAGTAAGAGACGACTGTGTAAAGGTGTGTTTGATTAACTTATTTCTTGCACACGTTCTAATCCTTGTGAGCATCAATCTAAATAAACTGATTGATTACGTGGCTTATGTATCTTGCAACGGTTATACATTTATTATTTTGATAGCACTTTCAACACAGGAACATTTTAGGTATTGTATCCTATCATAGTCATGCTAGAAACCTTTTTTTAAGGGGTGGGTTCACGTAGTCCTGGTTCAGAGCTAAAGGCATCTCTGGATTAGAGTGGTGAGATTCTATATTAGCATGAGCATCTAAGCACTTGGCATGTTCAGTGTAACAGCTGCAGAGCAGCTTTTATTGACTATTGTTATTGTTGATTTATAGAAGATAGAAATATATGTTTCTCACCTGAGGTTCTGTTTTAGATAAAAATCTCTCACCTTATGTTCTTCTCCACATTCCAGTGTTTCTGTTCAATGTGTTCTTGCCTAAGCTATTGGTTTAGTTACTCCGAGGGAGGAAAATTGAGAGCGCTTGGTATGAGCCATTTTTTAAATTGATTGCATCTAGGCCAAGGACATGGCTGGTAGATGAAGTCTCAGACACATGTATTGTATTAATTTCCAGAATCCATATGAAGAGATAAAGTTGGGATCCAGTTTTAGGTTCGAGAGGCTGGAGTTCAGGCAATCCTGCTGCTGCTTGTATCATATATCTAGGAATGAACTGGCAAAATAATCGGAATAATTTAATTTCTATTCACTGATTTTCAGTAAGAAGATATAAATTTGTTTGTGCATGCATCACACATCATGGATTCTTTGGTCCAGCGATCACCCCTAGTTTGGATGTGGCATGCTGGAGTACTTACCTAATGTAATCAAGTTAGTCCGAACTTAAGTTTCAAAAACTGTTTTGGAATCATCTTTTTTTGTTCTCTCTAAAACAAAATGTATGTGGGTTGTTATCTTATACTAGAAATTGAATAGTTTGAAGATCCCAAGTATTCTAATATCCTTTAAACATTATATGGAAATTGAAGTCCTAGCTAAAACTTGATTGTTGAATGGCCTGTGCTTATGAATGGTACTTTTATTAAGCGTAGACATTCTTTTCACAACCTTTTTATATCTGTTTTATAATGTCAGTTGTAGCTAATTTTTTTCAAATTTTTTTTGTTTTCTGCAAGTCAACTAATTGTTGTTATGATCAGCTGTAGCCCACGGTGGATAAAATCATAGCTTACTCCCTGAGTATAATTTGAAAATGTTGGGATAGCTTTTCATCATTTTGTAGCAGCTCTAGCTAACATTAATTGTTAAATGGCCTCTGCTTATGAACGCAACTATTTATTAAGCATAGACATTCTTTCCGGATCTTGCGTTCTCATTTTTAATTTCAGCTGTAGCAGTTCTGTGTTTTCCCCTCTGTTTTCCCCTCTAAACATATGTATTGGTGTGTTTCTGCAAGTTAAGTATAGTGGATTAAAGTCATAATTTGCTCCCAGTGGATTAATTTGCAGATATTGTTGGAATAGAGTTTTTGATCATTTTATTTTGGCATGACAACATTCATTATAAAAGAAACTGAAGTTGGCTATCCGTTTGCAGTCTTGACAAAGACCCGTAAACATTCTAAGTTCTCTTTGGTCTGGACACTGCATGGTGCACAGTTATCAAAGAATGATGGTGATTCATTGCATCATGGGAAGGTCTTGTCTCATTTGTTTCCCTGGAAAAGAGCTACGTATTGGAGAAGTTTCTTGCCAAAACCATCTTCAATTTCAAATCATAGTTCCTTATCCTCAATTGGGTACAATGGCTTGTGGTGTTTTCGTTTATGTTTCTGCAGCTTATTTCAGTTTATCTGATGTGTACCTTTGCAAAAAATATAAAAATTTCTTAATCTTTTTTAGCAGGAAACTGCTACTGTTGAGAAAGAGGAATACAGTTTACACAAGGTCAAAACATGGATTTTCACTTCGAAAATCCAAGGTATTAAGTTTTGGTGGGTCTAGTTTAAAATGGTCAAAATCCATTGAAAGGTACTCAAAGAAAGCTAATGAGGTCAGTTGGGCTGGATGGATGACAGAGGCAAAATTTTTATTTTTTTTTCCTATTTTAACAGCTTCGAAGTCTACTTATGTTCACTTTGCAAATGTAAGGGTTTCATCACTCTCAATAATTTTCCTTTCTGCTTCTATGCAGGAAGCTACCTTCGCTGTTGCTGCGGTAGAGAGGAAGAACAGAGAACGGAGAGGTGCTGCCCATGTTGCTTCTCCAACAAAGAGTAGAAACAGTTCTTCTCGTAAGTTAGCTCATAGTATGGAGCTGCACCGAATATGCAGTGGTTCTGGTGTTTGTTGAAGTGTAATATAACGGAATTGAAAAGTTTCTTGCAAATGGAGACATCTGTGAATGCTTTAATGATTATTTTGTGTAATAAAGTGGGTATTGAACTTACAATTTTTTGCAGGAGAACGCATTTTTCGTGTTGGCTTAGTTCACTACAAAATGGACTCTTCAAAGCGGACTCTTCAGAGGATATCAGGTGGTCTTTATTGATCTTTTCGTTGTTCATGTTTTAGGTTCGTTGTTTGAAATAGAAATTGATTTTATCTACACTTTGGGCTTTGGATGCCTCTAGTTTTATTTTGCTTTGGGCATTATTAACTTGGTCTATGCCACCAAATTGGTGTTTAATAAGCGAAGAGAATGATTTGTAGGTGATGAATCATCATGCTCTGGGGCCCTTCAAAAAGAAAGGGATGCCAAGAAGTCATATGATCCGAGGAGATTAATGATTGGGGAAGATGAGTACGTCTTTGTTTACATTGTTTTGCATAACTTTAATTTCTGGTGAAATTAGTATATTGTAAACTGCTGATCTGTTAGAAATTTGTAGTTTATGGTTTGGGTTACTGGGTTATAAAAGTGGCTGATCACAATTTGTTTTTTTTACCAAAACTGGCAGATATGTGCGAATTGACAATGGTAACCAGCTTATAAGAGATCCCAAGAAGCGAACTCGCATTTTGGCTAGTGAAAAAGTTCGATGGAGTTTGCACACCGCAAGATCACGATTGGCTAGAAAGAGAAAGTACTGTCAGTTTTTCACAAGATTTGGGAAATGCAACAAAGATGATGGAAAATGTCCCTTCATTCATGATTCCTCCAAAATTGCAGTCTGCACAAAGTTTCTGAATGGTTTATGTTTCAATCCTGAATGCAAATTGACTCATAAGGTTGATAGAAGATCCAGTCAAAAGAACTTAACGTCCCTGTTTCAAATGGCTGATTTGCTTTTGTTGACACTCCACCTTGATTTTGTTTCTTTTGCAGGTCATTCCGGAAAGGATGCCTGATTGTTCTTACTTTTTGCAAGGTGCTCCTCCCTTCCCCCTTCTATTATGCTTTTGTATAATCTATTGGTGATAATGCAGGAATGTGAGAAATTTTCTGGCAGGCCTTTGCACCAATAAAGACTGCCCTTACAGACATGTGCGCGTCAATCCTAATGCTTCTATCTGCGAAGGATTTCTCAGGGGCTATTGTGCCGATGCGAATGAGGTATTGGCATATTCTTTATATTCAAGTAACTTCTTGTTATTGTTTGACTTTTGATGAATAAGTAGTTCTATTTCGTTCAGAGGAGAAAAACATGTGCCAGTTGCTGCTAAAATGATTTACATTACTGCATACAGTAAGATTACAGGGACATGAAAACAATATTCAGCCCATTGCTACGAGACGAGATGCTCTCCATTTACCCTTAAACACCCAGTGATAAAGCCCCTCTAATAACCATTATCATCTGTTTTTTCTTTTTCTGGTAACAGATGTCGTGATACCAATCATGCTGAACTGTCAAAACCCTGGCATCTAACAGAATAGCTTTTCTTGAACTGACCTTTTTAAATTATGGATAAAACCTCTGGTACCCTTACAACCATGCTCGGCACAAACATTAAGCGAAGACATTTGACATCGCCATATTGTGAGCAATGACCATGGTGCTGTGTGAGCTAAGGAACCAAAACTCAAAGCTCAGTGTTCATCTTGTATCCCTTAACCAAGCGTTGTTCAAGCAAAAACCAAATCACACTGCTTAGATGGTTGCACTTCATGTGATTTTATCTTTAGGTCTGCCCATCAACCTGATCTTCGTTTCCTCAAAACTACAGGCTGACACAAGTTGTTCCTGGCCATTACTTTAAGATTATCCAATTGATTAGGCTTTGGGATAAACAAGTTTTTAGAATATTTGCTTGATACTATTTATGATGATCTCTTAGAGAGATCTGTTTTTTTTTTTTTTTTTAAATGCTTGATAACTCTCTCCCCCCCTCCCTCCCTCTCCGCGCACACACTTCACACAAGCTGTAAGTGTAAATGCAATATAACTCTGCTATACAGTGTCTGAAGAAGCACAGCTACGTCTGCCCCACCTATGAAGCAACAGGATCCTGTCCTCAAGGATCCAAATGCAAGCTACACCATCCTAAGAACAGAAGCAAGGAAAAGAAAAGCAAGCGATCACAAGATAACAATGCTCAGGGGCGATATTTTGGTTTGATGCACACCAGCACTACTGAGCTGAGAAATCCAGTGCCTGGAAAACTCAATGTGCTAGATAATGATGCTATTTCTTTCAAAGGAAGCATTGCTGATTATATCAGCCTTGATATTATTGATGAAGTGGTAGAAAATACCATTCCAGCAGATGAGCACACAGCACTTGGTGATAGTGATCCTTTGGAATTGCAATTAGGTGATCTTGATGAGCTAATTAAACCTGTCCGTATAATGAACATGTGATGCTAAGATCACTGGTAGCTCAAATGTGAAGCATCGAGTTTGTGCCATTTATGAAGTCAATTGTACATAAGGTAGATCAGGTTTTAGCATATTCTGATTCCTTCATTGAGCAATAGAATGGTCGGGGAAAGTAGGGACATGATTTTGATGAGGTTACACTGATTTTGATGAGCTTGTAACCTTCTGTGCCTGTGCATGGGGTATTTGTTAGTTTTCTATTCGGAACAGTAATATCAATGGCAAATCCTTCTGTTTTCTCATCTTTTAATTTCTTTTTTCATATATAGTTTATTTATTTATAGGAATGCATTTTGTGGCTTCCGTTGTGTACATAATACAGTGTAATAATTCATTAATGAAATGATGCTGCCAAGCTTTGGAACTACAAAGAATGAGGTGGGGCTTGTTTGTCTTTCCAATTTCTCTAATGCTGTTCTTTCCATGTTCTTTTGGTCCAACAATACAACCGTTATCCCCATGGAGGCTGAAAGTGCTGTGCTGTGCTTAAGAAGCTATGGCCCTGTGTGTAGGCATGGCTCTGAAGTTGAACTTGCATGAGCTTGAATGAGTCGTGAATCTTTTTCAAATTTAATTGCTGGAAAGCAAGGGGAGCCCTCGCTGTTCCAAAAATTTCATATCTGTATAGAGATATTCTAGGTCCTTTTTTTGCACGTCTGAGTTGTAGGACCATTTTCAAAATTAACTTCAATGACGACTTGAAAAACACATGAAATAATTTTAATGATGTAAATTATTGAATACAAAATGTATTTCGCATTCAAAATTCTCTTCTTTTATTTATGCATTTTTTTTATTTGACAAAGCCATGAATTATTTTTTAATCAATAGCATGTATTTTTTAATAAAAAATTAAAGCAAATAAAATAGGAATCTATAGGGATTCTAATAATTTAAATTTAGAAGGAAAAGATGTATTTGTTTGAGCGAAACTCTCTTTTTGTTATTTATTTTATTTCCATGAAAAATGCTTTTTTACTTATTATAAGTATGGTTTTTTATATAAAAACTTATCATAATATGTGAATCAATTTTCAACAAAGAAATAAAAAATAATATCTTGATTATTTTTATGTGATTGTATGAAAAATAAAAGAATAATTAATGGTACAAAACAATTTAAAAAATCGACAACAAAAAACAAAAAAACAAATTTTATTCTTATTTAATAGTCATGTCCATTTTTAAAAAAATATTATGCATATTATTTTCAAGTATAATTATTAAAAAAAATTAAAAATATAACCATAAAAATCCCTTATCTTATTGAAAAAAATATGATGGGAGAAAATGATTTTTGAAACATCATTTTAATTATTTAAAGAGGATTATATATGCACGAGGGCCACGAGAGTTTATACGTTTGTGTATCTAAAATACAAAAACTAAAAATTGAATTAAATAAAAAAACTCTTTCCTATCTTTTTTTTTTATCCAGTATATGGAGAGATCCAAACCTCATAAATTAAATACCCCTCTTCAAAATAAATTTATCAATATCAAAATTGATATTTTTTTTATATTGTTGAATTGTGACCAACTAAAAACTCTGTTTTTTCCCCTTCAATAATCTTATCTTTCCTCTCTCAAAGGATTAAAACATAAAAAAAATAAAAATTTAATGACTAAAATAACAAAAACTATCCTAGCTCTGCCTGACAGGAAGACCAATGGAATTGGGAAGCCATCCGAGTTCTCTTCTGTTACATACTGCAAACTCTAACACCTCTGACGATGAGTCATGAACAAGGCAGGGGAATGATTTTGAACAGAGCCATAGCGGGAAACTTCAAAATCACCAAATGCACC
>Ga0325404_1007398_pt1 | contig 11439 bp, 7 predicted proteins | sample PopdelMetagenome_18_FD_205664 | JGI IMG/M metagenome (GOLD analysis project Ga0325404, IMG submission 205664) | Populus deltoides microbial communities from Bellville, Georgia, United States - Xylem-Control-R1 | ecosystem: Host-associated > Plants > Phyllosphere > Stem > Wood/Secondary xylem... | reverse complement strand
GTCGGTGGCTAGCCTGTAGCCATCTGTTGTTTTATGTTTCTGTTATCATTGTAAATCTGGGGTATGCCCCTTATAATGTTTGTATCTTCTTCTTTTAATACATACGTCAACTTACCAAAAAAAAGAATTTTACGCCAAAATTCGAATCTGATCTTGTTTGGGCCGTATTACAGCCGAACCATATCAATCCCCCCTCTTCAAGAAGATTCACCCTTGAATCTTGAATATGATTAGTAGCGACTTGAATAATCTCTTGTTTAAGTCTTCGAAATTCCCTTATTGCTAACACCTTTCTCCAACAACACTGTATTGAAGTAGTGACTAACAAGAATTTCAAATAAACACGACGTACTAACCACTTGCGTACATACTTTTGAATGGTAACAACAACGGCTCTCCTTCATCTTTTATTTTTTTGGTGTTGTACCTCGTTTTCCCATGAAGCTTGAAGATCATAGAATATTAAGGGTGACAAATCAGATTTTTCCTAGTTTATTTAGGGCTTCTTAAGGGTGACAAATCATATTTTTCCTAGTTTATTTAGGGCTTCTTAAGGGTGACATATATGATTCTAACATATTTACGATGGTAATTTTCAGATTTTTATTATTTTTTCTTAGTTTTTGGTGTTATCATAACTTATTTGGGTCAATTGTAAGTGGGCTTCATATAAAGTCCACCTAAGGGGGTCCATTAGGGTTTCTTTAAGTCTAGAGTTAGTATAAATAAAGATATAATCAAACATGCAAGGTTAGATAATTCATATTAATAAAACTTCTTATTTGCCGCACTTTGTATGTGTGTGTTGGTGAGATAATCTCCCTTTCACGGTTCTCTAAAGAACTGAAAAAGGACTTATCGAAGAACAACTGTCTTCGTGGCGTCATCCTTATACTTCTCATTCGCGAATCAATATTTATTGGGTGGGGGTCTCCGTTTCTAATAGTGCTGGTGCCTAGGTACAAGTTATCTTTATGTCACACTCCTATCAAACCTGATTTACTTGGCTTTCTAGGAATTGGTGTCTTTGCGTGTGGGTTGAGTGACCATGTGATCACGAGATTTGCATCATTTGGTATCAGAGCTTGGCTCCATTAATCAGGTTATATCCTTCTGAAATTTTTCGTTTCTGGTTGTTTCCGCAAAAACTTCATTAGTGTCCGATTTTTTTCTTCTCCTTGATTTTGCAGCATATAAAAAAAATAGTTATTTCATTTGGTTTCTGTCCAAAATATATCAGTTGCATAAAAAAAAGAAAAAAAATCGTTCAAAAAGACATTTATTGGTTTCTGCTGTAGAAAACTAAACAAGGAAAAATTGGATCAAATCAACTCAGAATTAACTCAAATTTGAGAATCTGATTACTGGGGTCCTAATCACACCACATATTGATTTTGGAAGCAATTGGATATCATTTTGTTTGGGTTTCAAATTCGGGTCTAATCAGGTCTGATTCATAACGTTTTCTTGTCAGTATATCAAACCTTATCATAAATTGATAAAAATTTATATTCTGTCCATTTGGGTTGATATAGTACTATATCTGAAATATTAACTTAACTCGTCGTAAATGAGTTTTTTTTTCGTCAACTTTTGAAATTCACTTTCTTTCTGTGGTTTTCGTTTCTTGCAGTTTATTTTCATCATATCTAATATATTTGGGTGTTGTTTCATCATTTTGCATATTTTTGTTTCTGTTTTTATTCGAGCCTTCAGTTTTGTTCATATTTCGGATATACTCATTTGCTACTCGCGAGACTATCATCGCAGTTTTGTTTTGCTTGTTTTCTAGTTTTTATTGCTTCTTGAGTCATATATATGTGTGTGTGTGTGTGTGTGTGTGTGTGTGTGTGTGTGTGTGTGTGTGTGTGTGTTTGGATTGCGCTGCTAATTCTTCAGTAGATGTTATTGAAGAATTAGTTTATGATCAATTTGAATCTACCGTGAGTAAAACAGAGTTTGACAAATATGCAGATTTACAAATGATTTATTCTCAAGATATCGAGCACAAGAAAGGCATCGAAAATGTTGATATGGATCTTTTGTCAAGATTGACAATAGATTTGACATCTAACATTACACCAATTGATGATTACATTCCTGATGAATCCTTACTTTCTCTTAGTCCAATGCCTTGGTTTGCTAATCATATCAATTTTCTTGAAACAGGAGATTTGCCAGCTCACACCAATCATTAAACTTTGTCATTCTGAGGCATTTGGGAGTCATGTCTAGGCAAGTGGTAAATTGCTTCTCTTAGGGTGACTCTTGGGTGTTTAGAATTCTGGTGATGTGAGGTTTTAGAAATCTTTTTTAATTCATAATATATTAAAATATATATATTTTTTTAAATATTATCAACATGAATGTCCGGACCAGTTTGTACGAACTTCAATTAATCTTATATGCTCTAAAGTTAATAAGTAAGCTTCCAGTGACTATTATATTAACAATTAAAAAACTCAAACCTAAAATTACAGAAATAATAAACTTTTTAATTTTAAACTTTCATCATTGTAATATTTACAATACTATTATTTATTATTATTATTATTATTATTATACAGCGTCGTGAGTTTTAAGAAATTGTCTCTGGTTTTACTTTATCCATCCCTTTTCTTGGCTTAGAGTACAAAGCTTATTTTCTTGTAGTTGGAAAACATAATCTTTGGCTGACCTGGAATAAAGTCAGAGTTACTTATTGAAAGGATTTATCCCAGAAAAAATAATCTGATGCTATTTTGAATGAAAAAATAATTTTTCAAGAAAACTTGATGATCAAATTTTGATAAATTATCCATCAGGTAAAGCTCAAATTAACTTTATGCTAGTTGCTTCTCTTTCTTTGAGTGGTGCATCACCTTAAATTTTGTTTTCCCATGTCCATAAAATTTTGCCCCGCCTTATAGCGTTGCGTCGAGCACTGATATTTCTTTACTCGAGTCATTTTTTATAGTTAATTTTTAAAAAAAATAAATTTTTTTCACTTTTATCATTCAATATAAATTTTATTACAATTGAGCTTCCCAATTTATTTTAATAAGGGCTTTGTGATTTTATCACAATTTCAAATTCTTATAACATAGATTTTATATGTTAATCATGACTGATCCAGGTTAATATACCATGTTATTATCTTAATATTTTTTTTATAAAAAGATGTTGTTCAATATATTATTATATAAATATTTTTAAAGTGCTGGTGCCAGTACACGTAAAAAAGAAATTCTTTCTGATATCCTTGTTTTTATTTTAAAGATTAAAAAATAAATCTGACTCAGAATTACAATATGGATTCTATTGGCCCACCATGCTCAAAGACACATGTTCTGCAAAACTTGTGAAAATTGTCAAAAGTAAGGATTTATTTCAAAACATAAGGAATCTTTGGATAATATGGTATTGACTTTTGAGACGTCCAGGTGGAGATGTGCATGCAATACGTGATTCATTAAATGTATAAACGTACTAGGTGCATTTAGGTTTAGTCAAAGCTGATGGTCTTCTCTCACTATTGTCCTCACGTGAATTTTCACTCTTCCCATCCTCACATTTCCTTTTTAATTTCATTTGATCATCATTGTGTTTTGGAGAAAGAGGTATAAGAGTGATGGTTTTACTATCCTTTACAATAGTGAACCTATTTCTAAACCCATCATGAATTACCTTCCGATCAAACCGCCATGGACGCCTTAAAAGTAAGTGACTAGCATGTATTGGGACTACATCACATGTAATCTCATCAGAATACTTTCCAATAGCAAACACAATTAATACTTGCTTAGTAATCTTCACTTCACCACATTCATTCAACCATTGCAATTTATAAGGCCTAGGATGCTTAATACAACTCAAATTTAATATTTAGTATTCTAATACTAAACAAATAATAAAACTAAATTTATAGGTCGTTCTCTTATATCTAGGTACCCAAAGCCCTTGTATGATCAGTTTGTGGCAGAATTGAACCTCCAATTGAGACCTCAAGAAGCTGACATCAAACTAAGCCCAAATTTAATATATCGTGAGATCTCACCCCCAATAGACATAATATGAATTTCCAATTTATTCTGAGGTGGTTTGCTTATGGTTCACTGAGAGTTGTATTTTTGCGGCAGAATTGAACCTCGAAATAAAACCTCAAGACAAAGTTATTTAAAGAAGCCAAATTTTATATGTGGTGCAATATCACCCCATGTAGACAGGATGTAAAGTTTTAATTGATTTCAAGGTGTTTTGCTTATGGTTCACTAAGAGTTGTGTTTCTATGACAAAATTTAATCATCTTTCAAATTTCATCTAATCTCTCTCTCTCTGATGAGGATCAGCCCAACACCATGCATAATCATGCCAACGACCCATTAGAAGTGTACCACAAAGAAGCTTTCAATGAGCTTGTATAGAATATATGGAGCAAGATGGACCTGGAGGAGCTTAGGAGATCTAAGGAGCATGAAGGACAACCTCTAATTCATCTAATTCAGGTCCAAGAAGAGCCTAATTCATTGGAGGGAAAAGCTCTTAGTAGTTCTTTTGATGTGGGGCTACTTGAGTTTGGATTGGTAATGCAAGTGAAGGAATGGATGTTGTTTACTATCAAAATAGTAGATGAATTAGAACCTAAAATTGAAGCCATCCATTACATGTGAAAACAAGACTAATCTAGGTAGATTTCATGATCAGAACGTGATCTTTCTAGATTGTCCAACCATGATTGAATTGGACTTTTGTGCAGAAGTTATAGCCGTTTTTAATTTTGTCTGTGTGTTTCAGAAAAAGTCCAAATATATGTGCTAGTTAAATTTGTCTAGTTTTCCTTTGTCAAAGTCTACCTTTTAGGCTTCACTTCTGTCATCTTGAATTTTCCTAAAGTTGGAGGGATGTTCCATTTATACATATGGTATCAGAAAAGTGTGGTGTTGAAATCCTAGATTAATCTTTGTGGCATCCAGATCGACTTATCAAACTATCATTCTAGTCTAACCTCCATCTTATTTATCTTATAATAACTATAATCCAGCCTAAACATAAAAAGAAAGACAACACGACCAAACCCATCCTTCATCCATTTACGTCAAAATTCATTGTTGTCGATTTTTGAATCATTCACGATACATCATCTGGTATCAGAGCATTAGTTGCGATCTGTGGTAGGAGCAAAACACACAAGAAATTAGTCCACATAAGGGGTCCATTAGGGTTTATTTTTAGTTTGGAGTCACTATAAATAAGGGCATAACCAGACATGTAGGGTTACACCATTTTCAGATCAATAAACTTCTTTTGTCGCACTTGTTGTGTGTTGGTGGGATAATCTCCCTTTCTTGGTTCTATAAAGAACTGAAACGACTTATTGAAGAACAACTTACTTCATGGCGTCATCCTTATACTTCTCGTTCACGAATCAATATTCGTTGGGTGGGGGTTTTTCGTTTCTAATAGTGTTGGTGCCTAACTATAAGTTATCTTTGTGTCACACTCCTATCAAACATGATTTACTTGGCTTTCCGAGAATTGATGTCTCTGTGTGTGGGTTGCGTGACCACGTGATCACAAGGTTCGCATCACTAATGATATTTAGAGAAGAATATCTTGGTATCAAATAAGAATTGATCCATAAAGAGATGGCGTTCAAAATCATTTTAGTCGTGTTGTGATTTTCAAGATGAAATTATTCTCAATAGTTGATTGGGATATTAGTTGGAAAATGCATATTGCAAAGAAGGCTATGTCTAAATTTTGTGTAAAAAAAATGTCATGAAAATTATTACCTATTATTGTTGTAAATGTTATTTGTTATTTTCAAGTCCATAGGGATCATGTGAGGAGTGATCTTAGCTTAGTTATCTTTTTCTTTGTAATTATGTTGTAATTCAAGACACTTATCTCCTAAACTTAAAATGTAGTATTGATCCGTAAATTCAGATGTATGACTTTAATCTAATGATGTAATTCTAAGTACCTATTTTAACAATGCATGTTTATAGTTGAAATTGAATCTTTCACTTGAATTTTATTATATGACATATTTTATGTAATGATAATATGTAGCAATTGAATTATGCATGTTTTCTTTAGTGAACTTGAATCATGCCAACGATCCATTGGAGGTGTCAATTGGGTCAATTACAAGAGTTAGGGCAAATAAGCTTAAAGAAGCATTGAATGGGCTTGTACAAAATATATGAAGCAAGATGGACCTAGAGAAGGTTGGGACATCTAAGAAGCATGAAGGACAGCCTCTAATTCAAGTCTAAAACGAGCACAATTCATGTGGAACAAGGGGCTATGTGATACAAGGATAGAAAGCCAGCAATTTATTCTCCTAAATAATCAAAGAAGCTTCGACAGATCTGATTCCTAAATAGGGAATGATTATTTAATTCTTTTCCCAGCCTAGGAAGGAAAGTAATTAAATCAGGAACAAGGGGGGAATTTATTTTCTTATATGTCCTAGTTCAATAAGGAAATCCAAGCTAATTAACAACCTAAAAGGGGCGACTACCCCAGTTTTCCAAATCAGATTTCTCCTAGCTTATATGGGACTTCAATAGGGCAGCAAATCTGATCCTATCATATTTAGGATATTAAATTGAAATTTATTATTGTTATTATTATTTTCTTTTTAGTTTAGGGTTTTATTTTTATATAAGACCATATAAGGGGTTCATTAGAGTTTGTTTCATTCTAGAGTCAGTATAAATAAAGGAATAACCAGACATGTAAGGGTTACATAATTTTCATATCAATAAATTTCTTGTTTGCTGCACTTTGTGTGTGTATTGGTGGGATAATCTTCCTTTCTTGGTTCTCTAAAGAATTGAAAAACAACTTATTGAAGAACAACTGACTTCGTGGCGTCATCCTTATACTTCTCATTCGCGAATCAATATTTGTTGGGGAGGTTTCTGTTTCACATTCCTAACAAATCTGATTTACTTGGATTTCCGGGCATTGGTGTCTTTGTGTGTGGGTTGCTTAACTGCGTGTTCAAGAGGTTTACATCATTTGTCATTTTCACAAAGGTGAGATTCATGAATGATTTTTATGGTTGGTCTAGTGCTTTATACCACAATACTAGTACGCCTCTTAGTATATCTAATAATTGTTTTATATTTTTTTAGTGTTTTTCCCAATGTTTTAAAATTCAACTTAAATGAATGGGTTGAATAATTTCTTGGGTGAATAAGTATCTAAATCAGGTTGGGTTTCAATAAAAATATGATGGGAATTGATCTGGTATGATCTAATAAAAAATCATGGTTAACCCGTAACCTGGTTAGCCCTAAAAAATTCAATTAAAATCCAGAGAATACCGGGATTTTCGGAGGATGGCTGTGTGAATGGGGAGAGCTGGAAAGCCCCATGCTCGAGGAGAAGGAGGCCGGATAGAGATGAACAGGGTTTTTTTTTTAGGGGGGATAAGCTTGCTTCTTCACAAGCTCCGCCCCGACCGGCAGCTGCTAGGTCCCCCCATCTCCTCTAAACTTCCCCTGGTCTTCGGCCCAAGTTGTATGAGGCAGAAACTTCTTTCGAAAAGGTCAAACTCCTTCTTGAGAGGACAACTTGCTTAGTTTCAAGTGGACACCGCCCTTGCCTTGATATCCCACCTTCGAACTCCATCCCTCCCTTTCACTCCGGCCGTCATGCTCACTTACTTGACTTGGACAGAAGAAAGAGCAACTTAGGCTGTCGGCTGGTGACACGATTAAAAGATTGATGTCTTATCCCAAGTGCAGGAGTGTCAAAGTAATAAATAACCCAGCAAGATCAGGGTAGAACCACAGGAAGGTGAACTATATAAATTATAAATAATAAAATGATATTGATGTTGAAAAGAACTGTGAGATGTGATAATGATGAAAAGATTAAACAAGGATAAAACAATTGTTAAGGTTAGAGGATCCACTAATGATATTTCAAATAAGTATAGTGTAAAATCTGTTTATTACTCAACTGGAAATCACACACAAAGAAGGTTCCATTCGGATTATAAATTGTTAACGTGATTACATTAGTTATCTTATTCAAATAATGCTAATACTTGTAAGTGTTGTCAGGATTCATGATTATAACTTATGTTAACAACAAATCAAGTTCCTTTTATAGCACAGGTGTCGGTTATACCATACGGTTGGGCTATGAAAGTGCGAAGTCTTTGTTGTACCAAGGGTTATACAACATAAATCTAGATTAACCATTTAACAAGCAAAGTATTAAGAGTGAATAAGATAACAAATACAAAACATGTTAGTATCAAACATTAAAGTCCATGTTGAGTTTACACTAAACTTATTCTTACACCATTAGTGTAACATTTTCACCTTGACATAATAAACTTTAACCAAACATAATGAAGAAGAGAAACATAAATAAACAACATAAGAAAATAAGTATAGTTTAAATAAAAAGTATAAACAAGAGATTAAAAAAATATAACATGAAATAAAACTTAAACATTACAAAAATATAAATAAAGAAATAAAGAGCATGATCTTGATTTGAAAACTAAGATACCTAAATGCATGGCAAATGCTTCCTTTCATATGCTAAAATTTAGAACTATTGATTTGATGACTAATTGTTTAGTGGGTGACCACATCTTGACTTGGTGATAATCTTTGTCTTCTTGTTTGAACAAAATGTCATTGCTAACATCAGAATTTGAACAGATAGTCTTTTTTTTGGTAAGTTGACGTATGTATTAAAAGAAGAAGATACAAAGATTATAAAGGGCATACCCCAGATTTACAATGAGAACAGAAACATAAAACAACATGTGGCTACAGGCTAGCCATCGATCAGAAAACTGAGACCTCACTAGATTCGATAGGAAAACCAATACAACCAGCTAACTATCAAATTAAGAATCTATGTTATTAACCCTCCAAGCTCTTTGGATCCTTTTGTTTTTATTTGTTGGTACAACGTTTCACATCAAATCAAGCTTATTGCGAATGATACATTCGATTTGATTAAAGATCAAATTTGAAGTTCTAGACATTCCAGCAAAGATCCTTGCATTCCGTTCTTGCCATACATGATACACTGTAGCTGCAAAACTCAGTTTACGAGATAAATTGATGAAACTCTTGCCATGCCAAGTGACAGTGGCCCATCGAATCCATTCATCCCAGCCTTTTGTCATTCTTGGAATGTCGCATCTGTCACAAACATCCCACCAGATCGCTATAGTATAGTAGCATTCAAAGAACAAGTGGTTGTGATCTTTATTGTTGAGGAGATAGAGTGAGCATCTATTGGGACCATGTATACCAAACCGATGAAGTCTATCTTGAGTGGTGAGTTTCTGTTGGATAGCCATCCATAGAAGAAACGAATGTCTTGGAACAGCATTCTTGAACCACACAATGTCATGCCATTCAACCATCTCACGATGAATTCTTAGTTGCTCCCAAGCTACTTTGACTGAGAATCTGTGATTTGGCGAATCCAACCGAACTATCTCATCCTTTTGCCCCAATTTGAACAGATAGTCTTCATGAAAGTTCTGGTAAATTGTCTCAACTTTCCAACAAAACAATAATCGGCGCATTTGGACTTCTAGAACTCGAGATATGGGCCGAACATTGAACAGTATCTAGGCTGCAGGACAGATTCCAACTTCTCTGTTGTTGCTACCGTTTGAACTCGAAAATATCATTTTTAAATCTTGGACTTTTCATGAAAGTTTTAGGTCTATTATGTCTTAGCTTTCCATAAATATAAACCAGACCTAAATCCAAGTTCTACAGCTTCAGTTATGATCTAATAACCAAATGATGTTCCAGTTTGGACTGAACCAACATCTCTTTTCCAAGCTTAGCCCTCTTTTTGTCTTCTCAATTTCAGTAGTTAAACTCATCAATCAATCCTTTTATTTATATGATAGGCCTGCATTTAAGATGAACATTTACCATAAATTAAAGGTATCTTATATTATTAGACATGTTATTATAAAACATGCTCTAGTTAAGGAGTTATTGATACTTTAAGTGCAAAATAATGATATAAAACCTTGATAAAAATGCACTTTTAAGTACTAATCAACTGGTGGGAGCGAGAAGTTTGGGATATGAATTTCACTCCGTTGTTCTCAAGGCATTTCAGAGTAAGCTTACCTTCTTTATACAAGCGTTATACACGCTAAGGTGAAAAGAAGAAAAAGCCTATTTACTATTTAGGTTTTTTATCTTCTTTTTTTAAATTAAGTTTACTCAAATTAACCTGAATTAACTCACCTGACTAGTAACCCAAAACTTCTTCTAAATCAACCTCAAATCAGATTTAAAAACCATAATTCTTTCTTATCAAAACCCAATTCGTTAAACCAAACTCATCCTAACTCCCTTCCTTTTGGCCCAATTAAAATGAAACCAAACTTGTACTATGGAATTAATGAGTACCTTCACACGTCCTCCTTTTAGAATTCACCCCGAATTGAATAGCGATGTGTTTGTTATACAAGGATGTGACATGTATCCGAGAGATGCATTGAATTGTGATTCCTTTATGCATGTAAATGTAAGAGAGGATATTGGATTTCAAACGTGAGTTTCTTTGTGATCTTTGATAAAATTTCTTAAATATGGTATATATTGACTTACAAATAACATTTTTGGTATTTAATTTAGACCTTATATATGTTATAAATATAAATTCATTTTTATAATAAAACAATTAAGCATCATTATAGAGTTTTACAATCTTAATATTTAAGCTCCTTAATATTGATCAATAACCAAATAAATACGAGTGTGGAAAACTTAAATAAACAAGTTTTTTTTGTTATAAAGAGAACTTTTCAAAAGATAAAAAAAACCCTCTTTGGTGTACCAAGGAAGACCGGGGTCGAACCACAGGAAGGTGAACTATATAAATTACAAATAATAAAATGATATTGATGTTGAAGAGAACTTTGAGATGCGATAATGATGAAAAGATTAAACAAGGATAAAATACTTGTCAAGGTTATAGGATCCACTAACGGTATTTCAAATAAGTATAATATAAACTCTTTTTATTACTCAACTGGAAACCACACACAAAGGAGGTTCCATTCGGATTATAAATTGTTAACATGATTACATTAGTTATCTTATTCAAATAATGCTAAAACTTGTAAATGTTGTCAGGTATTCATGATTATAACTTATGTTAACAACAAATCAAGTTCCTTTCATAGCACAGGTGTCGGTTATACCATACGGTTGGGCTATGAAAGTGTGAAGTGTTTGTTGTACCAAGGGTTATACAAGATAAATCTAGATTAACCATTTAACAAGCAAAGTATTAAGAGTGAATAAGATAAAAAATACAAAACATGTTAGTATCAAACATTAAAGTCCATGTTGAGTTTACACTATACTTATTCTGACACCATTAGTGTAACATTTTCACCTTGACATAATAAACTTAGTTAAACATAATGAAAGAGAG
>Ga0325404_1007396_pt1 | contig 11441 bp, 9 predicted proteins | sample PopdelMetagenome_18_FD_205664 | JGI IMG/M metagenome (GOLD analysis project Ga0325404, IMG submission 205664) | Populus deltoides microbial communities from Bellville, Georgia, United States - Xylem-Control-R1 | ecosystem: Host-associated > Plants > Phyllosphere > Stem > Wood/Secondary xylem... | reverse complement strand
TAAATGATTTAGACAGTGGAAGATTATTTTGAAATTTGATAAATGTTGTTTTTTTAAATATTTTTTTAATATTAGTATATTAAAATGATAGAAAAAACATTAAAAATATTAATTTAATGCTAAAAAATTAAAATTTTTAAAATCATGATTGGACCACAATTCCAAATAATTAATATTTTTAGTGTTTTTTTAGCCGCCATCAACCTTATGTTCAAACAAACCAAACTCAACCTATCAAATCCACCAAAATAAGTTTCCACATTCTTCTAGTTCTTAGGCTTTGTTGGCTAGAAAGGAGTTTGTTTTTGAAAAGTGGTTTATATGGAAACTAGTTTTTTGAAAATTGAATTATTTTTCGATATTTTATAATTTATTGAAAAATAAGTTGGAAAATACTTTTTAGTGTTTGCTTATATCATGAAAAATGAACTACAAAATAACTTATTAATATTTTAATTTGTTTTCAAGTTTATAAAAAAATATGGACCAAATTTGACTAATAAAAAATTTGAAGGAAGATTAAATTGAAAAAATAATCAATTTTATACATTATTTTAAATAAAATAAATAGTAATAAAAAAAATAAAAACTAAATCTAACAAATAAAAAAGTTCAAAGAGGATGAACATAAAAAGAAATATGATATATAAACATATTAACATTTGCAAAAAAAAATCAAGCCAATTTTTTTAAATAAAATAAATAAAAATTAAAAAAATAAGAACCAAATATGATATATAAAAAATTTTAATTAAGAAAAGAATAAAAGAAAAAAATAACAATCAAACGAATGAAAACCGAATTAATATAAAAATCAAATTAAATCAAATTTTAATGTATGAAACTGAAGAAATAAAAGTAAAAGAAAAGATTAAAAAACATATAATTATCAAAAGATTGAATACTAAATTTAATATCATTAGCAAATAACAAGATATTTTTAAATTTTTCATAACTTCTAAAAAATATTTTTTTAAATAAAAAAAACTTTTCTAGAAATCAAGCTAAATTTTTTTTAACTGAAAAATATTTTCATTGATAAATTCTTTTAATATTAAACAATCACAAAAAAATTGAAAATAATTTATACAAATTAAACAAATGGGCTTAATAAACACTTTGCATTGAACATGAAACAAATGCGATTAATAAACAATCAATTACACCAAAACTCTTAGAAATACCATATTTGCGGCATCACTACCCACAAAATCCATGTATAGATAATGGCCACAAGTAAACGCCAATCCTCACCTTAAAAAAAAAAAACCCCAGGGGAGAGCGCCCATCAACACCAGGATAAACAATGTCAATCTAGCAACCCCACACCCCCATGCCCTTCTTTTGTCGAAGCAGCCATCAGATCCACTAAAGCAGCCGTAAGATAGATTTGAGGATATGTTTGTTTTTTGAAATTTATTTTTAAGAAAATTATTTTTTAAATTTTTTTATGTTTGTTTTTTATTAGAAAAATTGATCAATGAAAAATACTTTTCAGTCAAAGAAAAATTTGGTTTGGTTTTCAGGAAAGTGTTTTTCTAGAAAATTTGGGTGGAAAACACTTTCTGGAAATTATGAAAAATTTAGAAATATCATATTATTTATAGATTATATCAAATTTGATCCTTAAACTTTTGATTGCTATATATATATATTTTGTTTTGAATATTTATTTTTTAATTTCATCTGTTAAAATTTAATTTTTATATTAACTTTGGTCCTTATTTTTATAATTGTTATTTGCTTTTCCCTTATTATTTTTTTATTGAAATTTTTTATGTATCAAATTTGATCCTCATTCTTTTGATTGCTACTTATTTTATTTGAAATAATTATGAAATGTTAATTATTATTATTTTAATTTCTTCATCTTTCATCTTTTTTTATTTTTTAGATTTGATCTCTATTATTTTGATTATTATTTATTTTATTTGAGATAATTTATGAAATTATATTTTTTTTTCAATTTCATTCTCATTCAACGTTTTAATTTGTAAGATTTGTTCCTCATTATTTTAATAAATTTGAGAAAAATAAAACATTAGTAAGTTATTTTCCAGCTTATTTTTCATGATATAACCAAACACTAAAAAAGATTTTCCAACTAATTTTTCATTACATTGCCAAACATCAGAAAATAATTCACTTTCCCGGAATTTATTTTTCAAAAGAAAACTACTTTCCAGCAAACAAACGAGGTTAAAGTATATTTGATTTTATGTTTTAAAATTATTTTTAAAAAGATATAAATTTAAATTTTATTTATTTTAAATTAATATTTTTTTGATATTTTCAAATCATTTTGAAGTGCTAATATCAAAAATAAATTTTTTTTAAAAAAATAATATTATTTTAATGTATTTTCAAGCAAAAAATACTTTAAAAAATAATCGCTACTATACTTTCAAATACCTTCTAAATCTTCTCTCCCCACCAAAACCGAACCAGCCATACGAGACCCACCAGCTCGAACCAGCCAAGCCAGACGAACCAGTCGTGCCTCTCTCCTCCTACACACCATCAAACCGACGCTAACTTCAACTGAAACCCATAGTTGCATGTCCCCTTCTTCCTCCTTTCAACCCGACAGCAGCAGTCCCACCACAGACCCGATCTCGTCGCCGTTGCTAGCAGCAGCCCCGTGAATAACCCAGCCCCACAACAGACCCGATCCCCCCTTCATCACAAGCAACAACTCAAATAAAAAACTATACCCGATTTTTCCCAGAAATCGCAGCCCCAATCGATCACACCCAAAAAAAGTAAAAAGCCATTGACAGCATAGCCCCAATAATAGCAGCGTCATCAACTCCATTGAAGCAAACTGAAAAATGGACAAGACAATTTCATGCATCGCAATTAATAGCGTTTTTATATGATGAGCGCAAGATCTTCTGAAACATATATGAAGGATCATAAAAGCTATAGATTTTGACATTAACCAAAATCATTTCAAGAATAATATGCTTTTAAGCCACTGAATTAAAAAAGAAGGTTAAATCTGAATATTTAAAGCCCGTGATAAAGTTAATTCAAACTAGCGAATGAGTGATTGTTTTATTTGTGACAAATTAAATACTCCACTATAACTGTGTATTAAGAATTTAACAGCACTGGTCTTAGACGATCAATTAAATTTTCAAAACACCAAAAATTATCATCATTTTATCTAACTTCCCAGCTTCCAAGCATGCAATGAATTTTCAACAGTACTGCCAATGGTTTAAAATGTTCTATCTTTTAGTCGATTCTTTTCTTGGATAAATTTAGTACCTGTGACTGTGAAGCTTGAGAAGTTAAAAAAAAAACTATCAAATTCGAATTCTATATGGTTAATCAAAGAAGGGAAAGACAGAAAAACATATTAATGGTTCCGGACGTTTTGGTTCCCATGTCTTTTTTGGTGAAAGAAAATTACGAGAGACAAACAATTGGTTTTGGTTGGCGAGGTAGCAAAGCAGGCACCATTGAATACTTATCTCTCGAAACAAACAAACCTGTTTTCGAAGTACTTTATACTTTGTCATTTACAAGTGTTATGAAGCCATCAGAATTTAATACAAATATATTTATAGAATATTTAGATTTTTTTAATACAATATGATATATACATACCTTAATATTAATATAAAACACACACACATATATATGAATAATATTTATCATTTAATACATATACGTGCTTCATATATATATATATATATATTAACTATTTTATTTTTTGTTGATTAATAAACAATGGTAGATAAAAAAATACCTATTGGATACCCGAAACTCGATGGATAGTTTATGAATATCTAAATTTTTTACCCGACGGATAATGGGTAGAGTATGAATATCAAGAAATTCAACTCGCGAGTACCCATTACCTTCCCTAATGTTATGCTGCGAGTCAGATTGATTTTATATTTAGGTTAAAAAAATATCTAGGTATTGCTAACATGTTTAATAAATTTAAACCATGTACAAATTGATTTAAAGTGACCCAGTCAATTTAATAAATTCTAATAAAACAAAAAAAATTTAGTAAAAAAAACAAAAAATAAACAAATAAATAAAAAAGTATTACAATAAATAATATTTTATAAGGGGATACACATTAAAAAAAAAAAAAAAAGAGTTTTGGATATGTAGCTAGCTAAGTCTATTATTTGAGGCTAGAAAGCTATTTTTGGTGGAGCATGGATGTTTTGGAAAATCTAATAAGAGTGAGACTTGTTCCACGCAGAGCTGGTACGTAATTCAATAAAGATTTTAAGATTTACTTTTGTAGACGAGGTTAGTACACTTCATTGGATTTGATATTTGAATGATATACATGATTAAGCATGCCATAAAGTTTATTTCGGCAATGACTCTGAAACTCATCTCATAAATATAGTATTTATGTTCTTTCTTTTTTTATATAAAAAAACAATTATGACCCTAACATCTTTTTAGTAACAAAAACAGAATAAATAATCAATGTTTTAGATGTATATAATTTATAGCATAGTTTGTATACACTATTGTTCTCGCATATAGTATTAAAGAATGCATGTGGTGTGTAAATCATTCTAAATCAGTTTAAAGTTTTATCTTATTTTACTAGGAATGCTCGTGAAGAAATATTCTAGTTTTATTGAAGAAATAATTTCCTCATGAAAGGATGTGAATTCCAAGTGAATGATGTTGGTACCCATTTTTCAACCCCTGCATAAACAAAAAAAAATAAAAAAATAAAAAAAATATATCATTAAAAAGAATATACTAAAACACCTAGGAAATTTCCGAAAACTAGTTGAGAAGATTGGACAATTTGACAACATATTTTTAACTGATGAAAGCCGTATTAACAAAGAAAATTCAATTTAAGGAGAAACATTTAAAATTAGATATTTAAGGATTCAATTAGATTTTTCAAGGTTTAATTGAATTTATTGAGGGCTTAATTGCAATAAAAATTGATTTTTGAATTCAATTTAGGCTTTAATTGGAAGAAATCAAAGTTTATGGGTCGAATTACATTTTGTAAGAGTTAATTTGGTCAAATCAGGGGCTTAATTGCATAAGTATTGAAGTTTGATAGACAATTAAGGACTTTATTAAAGAAATTTAAAACCAAGGACTAAACTGAAAAAAACACATGAATGTAGTGGTTGAAATAGCCCAAATCAAGGGTCAAATTGAAGTAATTGAAAGTTTGTTTGTCAATTGATGGTCTGCACAAATTCAGAACTAAGAAATAAAATAAAAAAAGGCAATCAACTTAGGGGCTGACAATTGAGTTTGACATGGATAAAATTCCATGAAATTAAATGTTTGGAGGTAATTATAAGTGCAATTAAAAGGACTTGGAAGAATAGGGACTTGATCAAAATTTGCCAATCCCAAACTAAAACCCTAAATGATGCGTCATTAAGAGACTTAATGAAGAGAATGTGAGTGACACGTTGTTCGATAAACTGACCTGTACTTTGATAATTTTGGTTGATTGAGTTGGCAACATCAAACGAATGAATGTAGAGTTACAAATCTTTAAATTGAGCAAGGTTAGATTCAAATGAAAGATGTGCATCTCTTCTACCAAATTCAAATGGTCTCAAGTGACAATGACGTCAGAATTGCTCCGATGAGGCCTTGAAAGTAGACAACTCAGTCAACCATGACTGAAACACAATTGTGTAAGAACCGACCTTATTTTCGTGTATTCATACATAAAGGTTTCTAAATGGATTCTGATTAAGGGTTTACAACTCTTTTCTCAAGATCAAGAGGTCAAAAATAGATTCAAGACCTCCCAAAAGCTTAAAAAAACCCTATAAATACCCCTTTAAAAAGAGAGCTAAAAAGAACAAAGGCTGAAAGATGGGAGAAAAAAGGACAAAAAGTAGGCAAATATTGATAATAACCTAAGTGTAAAGATTCAAGGGCTTAACACAATGATGTCCTAAGCTTTGAAAAGATAATAAATTTGTGAGAGGAAAAAAAAATTTCAGAGGAAAGCAAAAAGAGAGTAGCTGTTCTAGGTATATTTTCTGATCCAAAAGTAGGCTCTAGTGGCCTGCTTGAGGTGTTTTTTTTTTGTTTATATTTATGTTTACAAGCATAAAAAAGAGATTTGGAATGCTTAGCAAGAAATGTTGTATTCACCTCTTTGTTGCTGTGATGAGTGATCTTTATTTACTATGTTTTTTTTGAATTTTTTTTGATGTTTTTGATATAATAAAGTTACTATTTAAGTTGTTTATATATATAGTGTTGTTTTAGTTTAATTTAAGGAATGCATGTTGAAGCAATGATATTTATTCTGGGTTTGCTAGGTTTGTTCATGCATAAAATGGGTTCAGAAAACCAATTCTTGAATCCATATTGCATGAACATGTAGACTGTTTTAAGTTGGTAATTTTATGGATTTGGTATCTCATATTTGATTTTGATATTTTGATGTTATTTATTAGTCTTTGTGATTCAAATATGTTTGTTTATGGTAGTGTGACTTATTGAGTTAAATAAAGCATGCTATAGAAGCCAAAAATGCCATTTTCTAGGCTTGATAGTGGCTGCCTTTTGCTCGGTTCATGGCTGAGTTTCTAGGCAATGTTCTTCATGTTCCTAGGAAGAACATTGTCTTAGCTTCTTGGTTTAGACCAATTTTGGTCCATTTCTTTCCCTAGAACCCTTCGTTATTCTTGATTAATAAATAATCAAGAGTGTATTTGCATCAATAACAAGTTTTTGATGGAATTTAATTCTAGGATTTTGATTTTGAACTGAAATATATTTTGACAAAATCATAATATTTAAGTGATAATTGAAGTGAATGAATGCTAGATTATTGATCCTTACATAATTTTCAACATATATGCGTTTTTGTTTTGATCGTATCTGGTCTAATTTGGATTTCATATTATTGGGTTGAGTTTCAGTGTTTTTCGTGTTCTTTATTTTTTTGGTATTTGATCTGTTTTGTTCAAGAATTTTTAAGTTTTTATGTTTAATCTGTTTTTTAACTTTAATTTTGTTTTTGTGTCAAACCAAGATTTCTGGTTCGGTTTATGCTCAAACAAATAATTTCAAACAATATAATTGAAAAATTTTAAACTTACAAGGTTAACAAAATTGCATAGCAAATTTGCTCAGCAGTTTATCAACATTTTCAAACAAGCAAGGAATAAATGTTATACCCTTTTGCTTGTTAAAGAGTTAATTTGTCCAGTGCATGGCGATTTAACTATTAAGTTGCGAAAGAATTCATTGAATCAACTTGCGATCTATGCTACTTGTTATGAACAATTGATAATTAAAAATGGTGAAATGAAAAATTACATTATAGGTTATCAAATTACCTTTTCCTTGTGTGCACAACAACAATATCAAATATTGGTCATGCGATATTGCAAAAAGCATTGTATATTTGATTGCTTATATTGTTACTATGAATGTCAAAAGAAAAAAAATGGATACCTTATTGCATCAGCAATCACAGATTTTGTATACTAGCAATGAGATGAAAGATGTAAAAACAAAGAGAAAAGGATGGAAATAAACATCCATCGAGCCAAACTGATCATTGAAAAAGAAACAAAAAGAAAAATACAAAGACCAAAGGAGAAGAACATTAAGCCAAAACCTGTAAAGAGGTTAGGAGACTCCTATGAATTCTAGAGAATCAAAGCAAAAATTGAATTGAAAAACAGGAGAACAAAAAAAATTGTCCAATCCCACAAAGCCAACCATAGCCCTCCCAAAATATCACAAAGAAATTATTTTGCCCTCATAAGATCAAAACCCATCTAAGTAGTGTTGCATTTATTGTAGCTTTATTGGAACCCATAGAATTGACATGAATGGACACCCAAAATAATACAAGAACAGAAGTAATGGGATCCGTGTTCTATAATGTCAAAAAAAATTAAACAAACACAGAACCCCACACTCGTAAGAACAATCCCATCCCCTTAAATGAAATTGAAAACAATGAAAACCCACTATATAGGAATTAAGGAAGAAAACAAGCACAAATATGCCGATCAAAACCCAAAGAATTCATTGAATCAACTTGCAATCTATGCTACTTGTTATGAACAATTGATAATTAAAAATGGTGAAATGAAAAATTACATTATAGGTTATCAAATTACCTTTTCCTTGTGTGCACAACAACAATATCAAATATTGGTCATGCGATATTGCAAAAAGCATTGTATATTTGATTGCTTATATTGTTACTATGAATGTCAAAAGAAAAAAAATGGATACCTTATTGCATCAGCAATCACAGATTTTGTATACTAGCAATGAGATGAAAGATGTAAAAACAAAGAGAAAAGGATGGAAATAAACATCCATCGAGCCAAACTGATCATTGAAAAAGAAACAAAAAGAAAAATACAAAGACCAAAGGAGAAGAACATTAAGCCAAAACCTGTAAAGAGGTTAGGAGACTCCTATGAATTCTAGAGAATCAAAGCAAAAATTGAATTGAAAAACAGGAGAACAAAAAAAATTGTCCAATCCCACAAAGCCAACCATAGCCCTCCCAAAATATCACAAAGAAATTATTTTGCCCTCATAAGATCAAAACCCATCTAAGTAGTGTTGCATTTATTGTAGCTTTATTGGAACCCATAGAATTGACATGAATGGACACCCAAAATAATACAAGAACAGAAGTAATGGGATCCGTGTTCTATAATGTCAAAAAAAATTAAACAAACACAGAACCCCACACTCGTAAGAACAATCCCATCCCCTTAAATGAAATTGAAAACAATGAAAACCCACTATATAGGAATTAAGGAAGAAAACAAGCACAAATATGCCGATTGAAACCATGAACCCCCCCCCCCCAAAAAAAAAGAAGAAAAAAGAATAAAAAAAGAGATGGTATGCAAATAATCCACATGAAAACAATTTTAAGACAACTAAACACAACCAAGGACACATTAAGAGAACACTGTGTGAATCTACAATGAACTCTCTCTGTATGAAGAATGAACTCTCCTTGTATGAACAATGAATTCCCAATGAAAAATAGATTTCTTGGTAATATCTATATCAATCACCAATAAAAGTAAATTTTCATCCACCCCGTAACCAGAAAAGAAGAAGAAAGAATGGTATATGTGATGCATTAAGCTATTCATTTTCCTTAATAACAATCAATACATTCATATATATATATATGTGTGTGTGTGTGTGTGTGTGTGATGTATTAAGTTGATCTCATTTTACTTATTACACTACCAGAAAATTGATAAATACAAACAGAAATACTGAGGGAATATTTTTGTCGGTAACTTTTCGAGGGATTTTACCGACAAAAATATTCCCTCGGTATATACTGAGGGAATTACCGTGGAAAAAAAATTAAAACAAAGTAAAAAAAAAATGATGACACGTCATTTTTACCAAAGGAATTATCGACGGAATAAATTCCGTCGGTACATTTGTTGGTAAACTGTGAACACTGTTCATCATGTCAATTACAAAGGGAATCACTTACGAAATTTTCCGTCGGTATTTTCCAGAGAGCTCCAGAACTGTTCACTTTCCAATTGCACTGTTAATTGTTGTTCTTTATGGACAAAATCACCGACGGATTGAAAAGTCATCGGTGTTATTTGGCGGTTTTCTGAAAAAATTCAATTAATTTAAAATTTTCATTTAAATATTACAGACGGAATCACTGACGGATTGAAAAATTATCGGTAATTTTTTGGCGGTTTTTGAAAACTTTTTATGAAATTGAAAATTTAAATTAAATATTACCGACGGAATAATTAAAAAATATTAATATTCAATTATCCGTCAGTAAATCCGTCGATAACGCGCCCCAATAAAAAGCCTGAATCCCCTTATTTCACAAGAGACAGATCCATTTCTTATTATTATTCTTCTTCTTATTGTTCTTCTTCTTCTTCTTCTACACTATATGTAAAAAACATCATTAAGATATGTCTTCTTCTTCTTCACTATATATAAAAAACATCATTTCTTATCTATTTCTTTCTCTTTTTTCTCTCCTCATCTCCTTCTCTTTTCCTCCATGCTTGGGTATGTCTTCTTCTTCTCTTTTCTTTTATCCTCTTAGTTTTTTTTTAATTAATATGCTTAACGAAATTTTTTTTCTCTATTTAGCTTCACTTGCAACTACATTAAGATAAGATTTTTCTTTTTTCTTATTTTTTCATGAATTTTTTAACTATATTTGTTTTTTATTTTATTTTAATTGTTTTTGTTCTTAATAATTGTATAAATGTTGTTGTGAGATTTGTTTTTTCATATGAGATCAATTTTTAGTTGATTTATTTATAGGATTTTTAGCAATTGCAACTTCATTTTTTTCATATGAATTTTTTTAATTGAATTTATTTTTTTGTTTTATTTATTTGTTGCAAATTTGTTTGAGTTGATTTTTTTATTCTTTTTTCCAAGCATTTTGAGTATATATTATACAGTGTTAATTTATGTTAATTTAATTATTTTATAATGTTATAAAATGAATTTTTTTAAAATGTTTTTAAATAATTACCGACGGAATTACCGATGGAAATTCCATCGGTAATTCCGTCGGTAAATCTGTTGGTAATAAAAAAATATTATTACCGAGGGATATACCGACGAAATAAAGCGGATAAATTTATTTTTTTTATTACCAATGTATTTACTGACGGACAAAAAATTACCGACAAAAGATTCACCGACGGAGCATTTCTGTCGGTGATTCCATCGGTAATTAATTTACCGATGAAATATGTATCTTACACCGACGAAAAATTTCCGTCGGTAAAACTGTTAAATCTTGTAGTGATAATTAATAAACTTATGTCATTATAATCCAGAGAATTTCCTTTCTATCCCATTTAAAAAAGAAAAACTCACCCTTCCAAACAAGTGTTATATATAGCGAGCTCTCCATCTTCAAAAGAGAAACAAAACTGGCATCCAAAAAATCAAAGCATGTTTAGCATGATTTATAAATATTTTTTTTTCTTTTACTTTAAGTTATAATTTAGAAATTATTTTATAAACAACATAAAACAAAAACAATCAATATTAAGAGATTAGTTGGCAAAAAACTGATTCAAGAAGATATTTTCCGAAGAATGAAGGTATGGATAGCGATCCTTGTAATCTTCAAACAATCTCTAGCCATTGATCTAACAAAACCACGACCCAACTAATCCACTAGTAATAATAAATAAAACCAACGATAGGCATCTGGGTTCAAATTAAGCTGTTTCACACCAATCCGATTTGACTTGACCTAATTTTCATCTTTGCTACGAGCAATCTTGTTGCTCTTATCATCATATGTACTGGAATTTCTTAATAACAAATCACAAAGCTAGCCAGCATCCAATTACAAGATTACTTAAAGGGTAAGGATGGTATCTAAACTGTGATGATAAACAGGGGTTAGAATAATTGATGACCGGAGGAAAGCTTCCATTTCT
>Ga0325404_1007382_pt1 | contig 11453 bp, 7 predicted proteins | sample PopdelMetagenome_18_FD_205664 | JGI IMG/M metagenome (GOLD analysis project Ga0325404, IMG submission 205664) | Populus deltoides microbial communities from Bellville, Georgia, United States - Xylem-Control-R1 | ecosystem: Host-associated > Plants > Phyllosphere > Stem > Wood/Secondary xylem... | reverse complement strand
AAAAAAAAAATCAGACTCTTAAAATGTGAGTTTAATTATATGTGCTGAAAATTTAAAATGTCAAATTTAATATGAAATCTCAGATTTTATAATAATTTTTGTAAGTTTGAAAACCACACCATGCGAGTACACTAGAGAGAGAGATGCATTTTCTACAGGGACTATGATTGAGTGTTCTAACTCTTGAAAAACAATTGTTGATTCAAGCTGATCCGACTAATAAGAAAAGACCATCTGTTAAAGTTGGATCCGAATATTTATTTTAAGGATATTTTATTTAAAATAAATTAATTTTGTTTACATGATTAGCTAATTTAATTTATTTTAATTAATACAAAACTAAACATTTAATACAACCAACCCTCCATGTAAAAAGCAATTACAATAATTAAAAAGCCAGAAATAAGAAAAATAAGGAGAATTTCCTCTTCATAAACGTATTTTCTGAACAAAAATCAAGAAAAAAAATAATATTTCCTAGTGGATTAAAATAAAATATAAACAAATTCGTTTCATGTACCAAAACTGTTTTTCATTTATCTAATTTTCAATCTGCTTCCACATTAACTCAAGCACTTATCTTGAACACTAAATTTTGACTTTCTGACTTTTCTACATGTAACGTCTCTGTAGTGTTTCTTTTTTCCATTTTCATGGACAATGGAAAAGCTATACCTGTATTATTTCCCTAATCATCCCAATCTTTGCGCCCTTCTTCTGCATCAGAGTTCCTGGAAGCGATGGCATCTTATAAAACATTTGCTGTTTGATGTCCATTTGGCTGTTTCACCTCCTTTATTTCATCCCAGTCATCATCCCACCCTTCATCCCACCCTTCAGTTGTTTCCACATTATTAGCTGAATGGGAGTCTGGCCGCTCCATTTCAAGTTCCTGATATGGGACTCCATCAACATGCGAGCTTTTTAGAAACCAGCAGCAGGCACATGCCCCTCCAGATATCAAAGCTATCAAAAACAAGTAGGCTCCGTATTTGGGGGACAAATAGGTGCCATGTCCAAAGAACGGCTCATATTTGACTTTTTGTTTCTTTGAATCCATTTCAATTGTGCACGAACCATTTCCTGTGTATAATATGATGGACGGACTTCCTTCAATGTTTTCTGAGACATCAATCTGAACAAATAATGCAATAGGACTTATCAAATAAAAGATAGAGACCAAAGATCAATATGTAGGAGATGCTCAATTGATTCTACAAAGGTTGTTTATGCATGAATCAGTATTTCTGCAAGTTAAAACCGGTTCTTTGTTTCCAACTCTATAACCCAATCCCCCATTATATCAGTTGTCAAACAAGACTCCCAATGTATTCCCACCAAGACATGTCCCACTTCTGTAAAGCATAAATGCTAGAAATTAAACGAGCTGAACCTTTTTGGCATCGTGTTTGGATAGTTGTATCTCTGGGAAAGTAACCTTAATATCTGTGATTGTAAGATTCACTTTCAAGATGCCCTCTCCATCATTCTGGACAAGAAGAAACAGTTCCCTGGATGCTACATAGGAAAAATAGAGAGAACTTCACTGTAAATTCAGTAAGGCATGAGGAATGATCAGTGAAGATGAAAAACCCAATCCAATGCATCATAAATCTAAGTGGACATGGGATTTGCAATGAAAGAATTGCAGCCTTGTGCTAAGAGTCTTTGTCTCTACTTTTATCAATACGAACATGACATCGTGATCATTAGCAAAAATTGCCATGTATTTGCTTTAGCAAGTAGTGAGAAAACCTGTTTACAGTTTACAGATTGGATTGATGTTTTTCCATTCAAAACAGAACATTGCACAGTCAAAGGCATACGAGAACAACAAAAGGGAAGAAGTGATGGTCATCTGAAATCAGGAAGCAGAACATCCAGAATATAGGAATCTTGGAGCGATAGTTTTTCAAATTCGGTAGAAGAATGGATCCAAAGTGACTGGGGTTAGACGACAATAGGTATATCCATGAGTCATCAAACATCACAAATAAGATAATCCAATGTTTCATTTGTTCATTCCAAATGTTCTATTTAACTGAAAAAATCTCCATAATAAAAGAAAACCATTTCCCAAGAGATTCAATAGTCAAACTAAATCCATATTCTGTCAAGTCAAGCAAAAAATCAGTTCAATTAAGAAAAGTACAATATGGTTAAAGCAGGCAAGCTTGAAGTTAAAGCCAGATTCAGTCAATGCAAGAAGGAAAATTACAAAACCCTTATGGGGGGTTTATCTGGCATGTATGATCATTTCTACTAATTTTAGCATTACAATGTTGTTTCCATCATGATTTGCAAAAACAACCTCCCGATGCTCTCTCTGTTGGGAATTATCATTCACTCTTCAAAATGGTAGTGCAGACAATGTTGCAGGACAAGTTATATATGCAGCATGTATCCAAATACTATGGAAAAATAATGATTGTAAAACCAGGTGATTTCCTGACCTTATCGGTTTTATGACATTAAGATGATCTTCAACAAGCAAAGAAGGAATGGCATAAGTTGCTATCCCATGTAAACAAAAGGACTAGATTTACATAGCTTGCTGAAAAAGTTCTACTAGTTGATTAACATACTGTAGCAGAATATGAAATTAGAACTGTAAAGTGATGATTAGTTGAGACATTAAGATGATCTTCAACAAGCAAAGAAGGAATGGCATATGTTGCTATCCCATGTAAACAAAAGGACTAGATTTACATAGCTTGCTGAAAATGTTCTACTAGTTGATTAACATACTGTAGCAGAATATGAAATTAGAACCGTAAAGGTATTACAAGAACAATTTTACAACTTTAAGGTTGGTTTCATCGAACTCAAAAACTATATATCAGGTGGATGAGAAAGTGGTGAAATTGAACTGTGGACGAGATCACAATAATGTTTTCATAGAAAACAAATAAATCAGCAAGACCTAAGTTAGAGAAACTAGATGAAGCAGCTGCATCTTCTCAGGGGGAACAGTTGAGAGATAACATGAAGAAGAACACCTTCAAGTTTGAGAACCAAGATTGTAGTCGTAACTATTTCAAATCTATTTATTTGAACACAAATTAACTGAGCAAAATCAATATTGAGATATTAGGGCAACAAAATGTAAACAAAAAGAAAAGAAAAGAGAGAGAGAGAGAGAGTCGAGATTAGCAGTAGAAGAGTACTCACAGGTACTTGACGAAAGAAGGCAAGCAGTGAGGTTATTAGTCAAGTCCTGACAACTCCTTTTAGCTATCGGATCGGAACACCTCTCCTTCGTTTCAATGTAATATTGAAATGGTGCGGGAATCGGAGAGCTCTGCAGCAAAAATAAAATAAAATCTATTTATTATTAAAAATTCTATAAAAAAAAAACAGAGAGAGGGAGGGAAATGGAGTTACCACCTCTGGAGATTCTCTTGTCATTAATTTCCGAGGTAATTCAAAAACCCAACCATCGCATCCTTTTCCCAGTATAACACTCATCATCAACCCACGAAGAAGAAGAAGAAGAAGAAGATTTATTACCCTCTGATTACTCATAATCAATTGATTTACAGAAAATTATTTCAGCACGACACTGCTCCCTTCGCTTCTTCTTCTTCATCCTCTCCTCTTTTTAATTGGCTTCTTCTACAGGTCAAAGTCTATACTCGTTGACTCCGTCTCTCCTTTCTTGGCTCCTTCTCCCTTTCATTCTTCCTTTCACAATTAATTAATCCTCTACGGTTACTCCTACTGAGGCTGCTGCTTAGCTTACCCTTTCGCTTTCAAATTACTGATGTGGCAGTTTTGGGGTCCACAACGGTATCTTGAAGACGTCACCGTTTTTCTCATTCAGTGAAACGACAGCGTATCTGTGTTTTTTTTTTTTTTCCTGAACCCTTGTCTGTAAATCAGTGATCTATCATTCTATTGTCTTAATTCACTCTCTCTCTCATATGGAAACAAACCCCCAAATTCCTTCAAATTAGGGTTTGATTTCGTCCATGTAAATTCAAATAGAAAAGGCAAAGAGAAATGTCAACAGAGGAAATATCTTTAGTTTCTCCACAAAACGGAATAAATTCACAACTCCTCTTCCAAGACGATCCATTACGATTCAATTGCACCGGACCGCCTCCGCAACAACAGCAGCAACGCCGTGTCGGGGATCCCAAAACTCGAGAACTCACTGGTTTTATCGATGACAACAAGCTCTTCTCCTCCACCACTACTGCAACCGCCACTTCCACCGCCGGCTCCGACCGTTACTTTCCCTCTCACCACCACCACCACCACCATCACCAGGATTTCCCGAGGAATGTTTATCAGCGTGAACCGCAGGGAACTAGTGGAGATGATACCGACGGTGAGGATGATGAAGATGATGAGGAGGACGATGAGGAGGAGGTTGATGATGTAGACGGTGGTGATGGTGATCATGAGAATGGAGTTGATGTGCTCGTTGCTGCTATTGATTGTAACAGCAAAAACACTAACTGTAACAACAATAACTGTAGTGGAACTATTAGTAATGCTAGTAATAGTGTTCATTTGGACAAAATTGGAAATGGAAATGCAAAGCCCAAGCATCTTTCTTCTTTTGGTAAGTGGAAAGAAAATCTTTTTTTTTTCAAAGCTTCTTTATTTCCGTCTTCTTTATTGGTGTCATTTGTGCTTGCTTGTTTAGGGATTAGTGGGGAAATGGTGAAAGATGGAATTGGTGGTGGCGGCGGCTTGGGGCAAACAGGGAATAATGCGGTGACGATCGCGGAGGCAGATGGGGAGATGTATTATTCTCAGTATTTGCAGGGGACCGGGGGGTCTGGTGCTGGTGGAAAGGATATGGGTGTGGAGAATGGTTGTGGATTTAGTGGAAGGAAGGAGGTTTCAGCATTTTCGAGTGAGTCTGGAGATTCTTTAAGGGCTATTTTATCGGACCCTGTTACGTAAGTTTTTGAGACTGATTGTTGAATTTTTTTTCTATGTTTGTATGCGAATTTTTTGTGTTTGGCATGACATTGACTATTTGTGTTCGAATCAGAAGTTTTTGGAATATCTGTTTTGGCATGCCATTTTTTTATTCTACCTTTAAGCATGTTGCTGGCCAAGTTTTTACTTGTGCAATTTATTTACTTTAGTTTATGGTTTCAGGGGAGCTTTAATGGATGACGCTATGATATTGCCTTGTGGGCATTCATTTGGAGCTGGTGGAATGCAGCATGTTATCAGAATGGTCAGTTCTCAATTGAAGGAATTTTTGGTCTTTGAAATCATTCATAGCAACTCTCTATCATAGGAGGTTTGAATAACTTCTCATACTGAGAAAGTACCAGATCAAAGAGTGTGAGAGAAAAGAGAGGGGGGTTTTGAGCTTCGTTAATTGTGTGCCTCAATGAATTTTATCTGCAAACTTTAAAATTACTACAAAGCTTCAAGCTGCTTCCGACAGACCTCCAGCATTAGTCACTGTTACTATAAAGTTTCCTTCAGAAGCACTATAATGAAGTCTGGATATGTCCATATCGAACAGTAATTTTGGCTCAGTTGAGGCTCTGACACAAGCACTGCCTTTTAAGTGCGTCTATTTGCATGTTTGGTCCTTGTAATTGGCCACTTTGCTATCTTATACCCTTAAGCAGTCCTTGTGATTTGTTAGTTGAACTTGTACAGTTTTTTTTAACTTTTAATGGTAATGCATGTTTCTAGGTGCTGGTTTTTATAATAGTTGTATTTTATTGCTTTGGGCGAGAGCAAGCTACAAACCATGTCCTGACAATCTGTCAATAGTGTCATAACTGTCTTCAAGGCCTTATGATCAACAATTAATGAAATAGCAAACTTTTGTTGGTCAGAGATAACACTTCTTGGACTTTCAAGAAGAGCAAGCTTGACCCTGTGATTGATATACGAGAATGAAGTATTTTTCTTCTTGTTGAATTGTCTTCCTTCCACTCATTTTATAACAACTTATATGAGATGTTTCTGCATTTTAGCTTTCTGCTTAGCAATGCTGAAAGTTGTGCGCCTCTGCTTGTTCTGTGCAAATGGTTTACTTTCACTGGAGTCTGTTATTTTAGAAATCTACAGTTGTGTTGCATTCTGATCTCTCTCTCTCTCTCTCTCTCTCTAAGATGTTCTTACAGTTGTTATGATATGATTTTGATTTCAGTTTTATGCTTGCATTTTCAGAAAGTTTGCTACAGTTGTTCACAGTCAATTTCAGAAGACTCAATAGCTCCCAACCTCTGTAAGTCGTAATTTGTTGTTGTTGTTGTTGTTGTTGTTGAAGGTTGTAGGATTTTATGATCGTGTTTCCTACAAGAAAAATCGCAGGCTTTGTATTTTTAAGCAGTGGAAAGATATAGGGAGTCTATAGTCACTATGATAAAGAGAACTATGACAAGTTCATAACAGCTTTCATTTTCTTTGGCTTTGCCTTTTCAACTGTTCATTTTGCTGCTGTCTATACAGCTCTCAGATATGCTGTCCAGGCATTTCAGCGGGAAGAGGAGTTACAATTTTATCGCTCATCCAAAAGGAGGAGAGAGAGGTTTGACCAGGTTTGTTCCTGTCAGGCCCTGGGTTTCCTTTTAACATAATTCTCTTTAACAATTGTCAATAGAATAGGAGCAGACTGCATAACAATGCATACCTTTCCTTTTCATTGCAGTCATGCTGAACTGCATGGTTCTTCCTCATTTGGAAGTAGATTTTCTCAATGAGATATCTCACTGTTGACAAGTCAATAGCCTGGCATTTAAAAAACTTTGTCAATCACTGGGGATTTATAAAACCCTGCAGCTCAGATACTTTCTTTAAGTATTCTTTTATGTTTCCATTTTTTTTTTATTTGTTTCCTCGGCAACCCTTTGGTTTTAGAATGCACCAGTGGCCTCAACTTTTATAGCTTTTCTAAAATCACCACTGTTTTTTCTCTTATAGGACAAAGGTGGTTATGGCGATTCAGGGGTCATGGATCCACCAAGGGGTAGAGGTGTGCAGTTCCCATTTGCTGTGACAGACCGGGTTATTATAAAGGTTGTTTAGCGAAGCTCCCAAGTTTTCCCTGTATGCGTTGTTTATTAATCATTTAAAATTAACAATATGAATGGAAATATTCAGGGAAACAAGAGGACACCTCAGCGGTTTGTTGGACGGGAGGCTGTTGTGACAACGCAATGCTTAAATGGATGGTTGGTCACTTTCTTGCTTTTCTTAACTTCAATTTTTGCATGTTTTAAGGTTTGGTGCATTGCTCAGGTCAATTTTATACTGATGTCGGTTGCTCTTTTCTTTCCCTTGATAATTAATACATTTATCTTTTGTGGGCATTTTCTGTTGTGTGACCAAGAAGTTTTATCAGACATCTGTGCATTGTTGATTTTGAATTTCTTGGCTGTCATTACATGCATATGGAGGAGATTCATGGAACAAAATCTGTTTTGAATGAGTTAATACTATGATTAGTACTGTAAATAAGTGAGTACATTTGCAGCTTAGATGAGATAACGGATATGGTGATGGATACATCTTAAATGGTGTGAAATGATTGAGCAAACCTGTAGTCATTAGGATTGGGGATTGTCTCAGTTGAGATTTCCGCACCATGCATGTTGGCCTGTTTGTATGAAAGGTGGTGGTGAGTAACTGATCCTTGTAACTAATACAAAGTCATTTACAGGTATGTAGTGAAGACATTGGACAATGCAGAGAGTGTAAAGTTGCAGTATCGATCACTTGCCAAGCTTTCAGATGATCCATCTTCAAAAACAATATCAACCAAGATTGCCCCAAACTGGCTCTAGTCTTGCTTATACACAACCGAGGTAGCATTATTGTGCCTACACACCATAGCAGGTTGGTTTCCGATACTCAAAAGACTAACTTTTCTTTACGCGATGAGTTTCTTGCTTGCAGTCCCTACTAGCCAATGTAAAGCCATGTAAATTATAGAAGCCATGATGCAAATGTAATTTTAGGAAGCATAGGATGAGAGTTCAAATGCAAACAATGTTATTTTTGTTTTGGACATGACTGAGGCTATCTGTATCTAACTAATGTTTGTGCACACATGATTATCCCATATCAAGCTTTGTTGTTCTGCTAAGTCTCTGTGCATGATGTTTAAATTATCCAGAGCAGCTGATCATTAGTCTGTCAGAACCAGAGAGATCCAAATCTCTTGCAAAAAAAAAAATTTATAGTAAACGAGAAATTTGTGCTTTGGTCTGATTACGAGTCATGTACTATAGTGAAAAATATAATTAATATATCTTCTGAAAAAGTTTACTATATTAGCACAATAATTAAAAAGAGAATTCAATGGAGCATTTCAAGAAGCCCATTGAAACTATTGTGAGAGATCTTAAGAAGCCTTTTCAGTTTAGCAAGGCATATTTATATATATATAGGAGAATTCAAAGTGTTTTTTTTTTTTTTTTTTTATCCTTCTGTTTCCGAATGGTGGATAACAAATCCACAGACTTCAGTGGGCTCAAAAGTGCGCTTAGAGCACTTGTTAAGAGTCATCTAATACTCCAATCAATTCACGTCTTTTTTATATTAGAATTTATTTTAAACACTTAAAAACATTACCATATAAAACACACAATTATTTAATGTATTTTAATTATGCTATATTTTTATTTAATATTTTATTTTCATTCATTTACTTAACACAATACATTAAAATAAAATAAAATATAAATATAAAGTCTAATAGAAATATTATTATCATTTTTAATATTTGAACAACAATTTTGTTTAAATTACACATATCAAATAGAAAAATAATTAATGAATGAATTAATGTTAAGAAATTCTTGGAAATGCTAAATTTACCATTTAGTGTTAATTGATAAATTAATGTACGAGTATGGATTCAAAGTGTAGGTAACATTCCTGTGAGCTAATTTTATTTTAAAACAAAGTGGAAATTCAAAACATGATAAGTTGACATAGTTGAAACCCATTTGCTTAATTTTTGATTTTTTTTTATTTCATTTTTTAGGGAAGATGTTTTAGATTAATAGGAGTTAATTTGTCAAATCATTAAACAGATTATGAACCTAGTTGAGTTTAACAATTTTGTTTCTTGGAATCATTTTTTTAATTATATCACATATAGGAAAGTGATTGAATAAAATTTAAGGGAAAAAAAGATATTATGAAGGGTTGTACAAAAAAGCATATGCTAATATATATATATATATATATATATATATATATATATATATATATATTATAAATTATCCACTGATGATACCCTTTCCAATACAAAACACATCATTAACCAAAACAACTTTACAAACACCAACCTCAATACCTTGGGAAAACAACTTACACGGCTTGAGAAGCAAATACAAAGAGCTGCTACAAGTTCAGTTGACATTAAAACCTCAACTGACTTAAAGCTAAAAAACTCAGTCTTCAAACCCTATCAAATTACAAAAACCAGCCAAACACAAATCCAAGAAAACCAAATAGATTTTTTTAAAGCTATTAAAACACATCTACAACACCTTGACAGTTCGTTTTTAACTGTCCCTGACACACCACAAATAACCAACCCTTCTACCTCTACAAATTAAGTCAACGCTCTACAGAATATATATATATATATATATATATATATATATAAGAGATAATTTTATTCGAAAACATGTAAAAATTGAAAGAAATTTTATAAATATTACTCTAAAAAGTTTCTAAATTAATTTATTTTAATGAATACCTATCGAGACAAGCATCTCAAACATATTTATTATAATTAATTTAAATTTAAATTAAATGAAAAAAAAAGTTAAAAGAAGGGCAGACAATTGAGCCTTAAATGGTCACCTAGATTTCTTAATATTTTTTTATTTGGTTCAAGTATCGAACGACATGTCATTTATTATATTTTTTAAAAAAAAAAATGATGTGTCGTCTCTATTTTTAGATTCTAACCACAAAAAAAAGATTAAAAAAAATGGACCAGTGAGGTTTTAACCAAAAAAACAATTCTCAACATGTTTTTAACCTAAAATCACCTTAAAAATAACCCTTACAATTCTCAAAAAAAAAAAATCTCAACCCAAAATGACTCTAGATGAGTAAAGAAAAAATCACAAAATTAAATAAAAAATGTTTTCTTTCTTAACTTCAATATACTTTTTTGTCAAGATAAAGAGAAAAAAAACATTTAATTGAAGCTTTCATTCATCGAATGAACTTATTAATAATAAGAATAAAATTTTTTTTTATTGCTATAATATTTATAACCGATGATTTTTTTTTTCATGATAATTTTCTCTTTTATTTTTCAAACCCAGAACTTAAACGTGAATAAAATATTTGGATCAAAATATATAACTATCAAACTGGGATCAAAAAAGCATAAATAAAAAAAAGGCACTAATATACAGGTTTTGAAAACAAAGTCTTTAATATTTTTCTCGGTTTTAATTTTAATCCCTTTATTTCTAATTTTTTATAAGTAATAAATTAATTTTTTTAAAAACAAACATTAACTCAATATCAAAAAAGAAAATTTACATAGCTAGAACCCTTATTAAGCTAATTGAGTCAATCTATCAAGATCAATTTCAACTAACTTAACATGAAAATAATTACACTGAAAAAAACTACGTGGATGGAAAAAAAAATTGTGCTTGAAACTGCAAATGATGTATTTTTTTTCTCAATTTCAATTCAAGTCCCTATATTTTTAATTACAGCAAATAATAAAAGGAGATTTTTTAAAAAAAAACCAAACAACCAAAAACTGGGCAGATGTTATCTTAGAAAGTTGCTGTCAGATTACTATGCAAACTGTCTCAATAGAACAGGCAAAGAACATTGTTACGAGGGAACACCTATCTATGTGTATCAAGTTTCCACTTTGGGTGCAAGATCATACTATTTGAAATCAGTTTTGCGGCCTACCTAATTCATTAAGATCTATGGGATTCTGGGTTTGCAGGTGTCCCTGATGATGTATTTTTCCAACGAAATTTTGGGGGAGGGAGTTCAGGAAGACGACAAGAAGTTGCTTGAGCGGACTGGTCTGGCCTCTTATTTCAATTTTATCACCTAATATAGTGGAAAAGGTACTTCGTGAATTGATCAGTGCCTTGATTGATGTTTATATATATATATATATATATATATAGAGTTAATCTGTCTGACAAACAAGTAAGAACTACCGTAGGTAGGCTGTTTAAAAATTGAATGCTACTCCTTGACAATCCATGCTTTTTTCACCAAAGCCCTATATATAGAGTGCGTGATAGTCTTACAAAATCCTTTCATTGAAAGTAAATTTAGTTGGATGTGTATCTAATGTATTACGTAAGTGGATTTTAATTAATGAATTTTAATTAATTTAATTGTTAATATTTTTTGGTATTTGAATTTATAAGATTATCAATACATGTTTTGACACTATGAAAACCAAACTATCCAGATCTACATGTTGTTTCTTCTTCTTTTCCAACCATTTTTGT
>Ga0325404_1007381_pt1 | contig 11454 bp, 6 predicted proteins | sample PopdelMetagenome_18_FD_205664 | JGI IMG/M metagenome (GOLD analysis project Ga0325404, IMG submission 205664) | Populus deltoides microbial communities from Bellville, Georgia, United States - Xylem-Control-R1 | ecosystem: Host-associated > Plants > Phyllosphere > Stem > Wood/Secondary xylem... | reverse complement strand
TTTTTAGAGGGAATGAATGTTTTTCAACTGTAACCAACAGGGTTCTAATCAATTTTGGTTGGAAGCAAATTATCTTAAGTTGGATGCAGAATTCGCTGATTATGATGAATGCGAAAGCAATTATCTTGAGTTTAATTATCTGATAATGATGAATCTCCAGGATGAGGGGGGAGTGACTATCAGGGCCCAACAAAAATTAATTCTTTTTGGTATCTTTAAATGATATTAAAAATCTATATTTTTAATTTATTTTTAAATAAAAAATAATCATTATTACATTTCTAAAGATCCACCCACGATCCATTACCTTACAGGGGGTCGCCGTAAATGAATTTATCAGTTAAATGAAACAAAGACATACCTATATCTTTAAGTTTTGAAAAATGGAAATCCCAGCAGTCAACTACACATCCGCATGGCAACCCCCGGATGTCAAATCAAAGGCCGTGTAAGGCTTTCAATGTTTTACAATCCTTACCACGGACCAGTGAAAAAGCATTCGTTAGTTTCATGTTTCTTATTGAAAAAATTTTTTTGATATTTATTTTTTTATAAAATATTCTATAAAATAATTAATCAATGTTAAATATTAATTATGTACCGTTATCTCACCACCACAATCACTTTACCACCAACTCCTTTACTATCATCGTCATCTCACCACCATCTTTTTTTTTTCCACTATATTTTTTTTTACTATTATCATAACCATCTTTTTCACCATCACCACTTCACCACCACCTTTTTCATTGCCTTCTCACCAACATAACCATGTCATTACCGTATTTTTCTCCACCATCACTACGACCACTTTATTCATCATTATTGTCATCTCACGACCACCATTAAAAAATATTTACATGTAAAATATTTTATATTAAGTCAAATATTGAAAAATATTTTACATCTAAAATACTTTCCATCCGTAAATTATTTTATGTAAAATAAATGGGCTCTTAGTGGGTCTTTCAAAGCACATCCTTCTCTGATTGAGAGTCTAAATCACAAAATTATTTCAAAACCTAAGAGTGGTAGTGAGAAAATATTTTTTCTTAAATACATTGATTTAGGTATAGAACAAAACTTTTCTAAGAACTTATTAAAAAAAATCTCAATAAATAGAATTTAACTAAAGGATTAGTTTGTGTTTGATATTATAATGCATGATTTTTTTCAATTAAAAATACATTAAAATTATGTTTTTTAAGATTTGTTTTAACTTTTGATATCAGCATATTAAATTATAAAAAAAAATCAATTTAATATTTTTTCAAGTAAAAAAATATAAAAAACACTTTGAAAAATAAAACTTATCACAATTTGAAAAACAAGTACTTAATTAACTAAAAATAGCAAAATCAATTACTCAAGAAAACACATCCCTCCGAGGTTTTTTTTTTGTAAGATAGAGATGTTTTCTAATTTCCTTAGGATGGAACCATTTTTAAGAATTCAATAAATCGTTCTTTTGATATCAGCATATTAAATTATAAAAAAACATCAATTTAATATTTTTTCAAGTAAAAAAATATAAAAAACACTTTGAAAAATAAAACTTATCACAATTTGAAAAACAAGTACTTAATTAACTAAAAATAGCAAAATCAATTACTCAGGAAAACACATCCCTCCAAGGTTTTTTTTTTGTAAGATAGAGATGTTTTCTAATTTCCTTAGGATGGAACCATTTTTAAGAATTCAATAAATCGTTCTTTTGATATCAGCATATTAAATTATAAAAAAACATCAATTTAATATTTTTTCAAGTAAAAAAATATAAAAAACACTTTGAAAAATAAAACTTATCACAATTTGAAAAACAAGTACTTAATTAACTAAAAATAGCAAAATCAATTACTCAGGAAAACACATCCCTCCGAGGTTTTTTTTTTTTTGTAAGATAGAGATGTTTTCTAATTTCCTTAGGATGGAACCATTTTTAAGAATTCAATAAATCGTTATATTTAATGAGCTTGACGGCTTGTCACACCTTGCAAGAGCAAAGAATTAAGGTTAATTTAAATCAAAACATCATGCTAGGAATAACGCAAATTTAAAATTTAAAGAACATATTCATAATCCTCATAAGACGTTAGGAGTTAGGACTGCCAATTGCATATGGGATTTCTATAGACTTGCCCTTCTCTTAATTGGACATGGCTTTAATCCTTCCAATGCACTGCATGCTTGCGTTTCCACAGCCGTCTGAAATTAATGAAAAACATGGCTGTTTTGCTTTCTTCTTTCTGGGCTTAGATATTACCTTTCAGACTATTTTGACCTTCTTTTGCAATGAAATATAATTTTTCAAATTCAAATACTTCAAAAGCAGGATCTAACCATGAGCTCTTTGCTAAACCAGAAACCTGTTGGCAGCTTTGCTTCTTCAGTGACATTATATATTTAGCTTTTAATCACGAATCTAATTAAATCTAATTAAAAGTAACCCTACGAACCAGGCATCTATCAAAAGAAAACACCTTTTTTTTTTGTTAAAATTTATATTTGTTTGATGAGTTATATTGAGTAGCCACCCTGTATATTTACCTTAAATTAAGTATACAGATCTGTGGATCAACGTTATCTGATTTGTTGATATATATTAAGTCTTAATTTTGTACTGTTATTGATTATTGTGGCAGCTAGATTCTAAATGTGATGTAATTGCTTTAATTAGTCCATCTATACCTAATCCCATTTAATAATTTCTTGGTTGATTATTGCAAAAGGTTACGCTGACCTTCAAAACCATGCACTCGCAAGTTAACTACTCGCATTCCTAGTTCTTGAGCAACTCTGAAACCGGTCAAAGTAACAGGAATACCAAGTAGAAGTATAAGATAAGCAAAAGGGCCCTCATTTCTGCAAGGGATCTGAATCGGAGGTTTGAAAAACAAAAGAACAAATTGAATGAAAGATTTAGATAATTAAACAGAAGCTGAGCAATATGCACAACGTCACATCTATATATATTTTTAATTCTAATGGTGATTATTCAGTCAAATCCATGTGCTGTATGCTTTCATCTTTGAGTCAGATTAATCTATGCAATTCTTTCAATGGTATGTGACAAGGATTGATTCCTCTCAAGGTTGAAATCTTCAGCTGGATGACCATTCTTGGCGAAATCAATATATACTAGAGGTGGTGTCTTGGTCGGGAGGGTATTCTTTAAGCAAGAGAAGGGGTATTCTTGAAGCTAATTGTCTTCTATGCTTGGATTCTTAGGAAACTATTGACCACCTTTTTATACACACTGGTGTGTTTGGGCAAGATTTATTAATTGATAGAGTGTATCTCGGTGCTGTCCTAGGAATATATCAGATCTTTTTCATCAATGAAAACATCTTGTTTATGGGGAAACTCCAAGGAAATGTATGGTTTATGTTGTTCTTGCAATCTCATAGTCTCTTTGGCTTGTTAGAAATGAATTCCTCTTCAATAATAAACAGCATGATTGTGATACTATCTTTCTTTCAATATTAACTAGATTGCATGTGCGTGGATCAAAGCTTTTTTTTTTTTTTTTTAAAGACTTCCCTTAGTGTGCCTTTGATTGATTTATTAATTTAGGGTGATGGTTAAATAAAAAGTGTTCAAGATCTCCTCTTTTGTTGGTATCCACCTAAGCCACTTACAGTACTAAAGAGGGATGTTGATGGCTTTTCTATTGACAAACCTGGTCTTGCTGGTATTGATGGGGTTTATCGTGATCACAATGGCCTTATGATGAGTTTTCTCTCTGCTCATATAGGAATTAAAGATTCAAATGAAGCTGAATTGCTTGTTGCAATCAAAGCTCTTGAATGATTTTCTATACAAGATTTTTCTAGAGAAATCTCATCTTTGAATCTAATTCTGTTTCTATGGTAAATTGGGTGAATAAACAATCTATTAGACCATAGAGATTTCATAAATTTTCTATCGATCCTGGTATCCCATTTCTCCTCATAATTGGGCTCTTTAATTATCTTTATGTCATGTTTTGTAAGTCTAATATTTATATGACTATAGCTTTAGAAAATAACGTGCGAGAAGACACAGTGGGACAAGTTCCCAAGCACTAAACTACAATCATATTCCGAGGAGGGATAAATTACATAAAAAACATCTAATCGGAAAGGGCCCGGTGAAGGAAAGGCAGGATGCGCGCGCCGTGGTATAAAGTCATCAATTTTGGAGTTCTTTCAAGACAAAGGTACCGGAAAAGAAAGCAAAGCAAAAGGCAAACATTATAAGAGTGGAATGATCTCAGTATTTTTTTACATACAGATAGATTTAATCATTGAAGTGAAGTTCAAAGAATCAAGATGTTTTAATCATGAAGAACCAGAATGGCATTTTCGCAAAGTACAACAAACAGGGTCCACCTAATAATAATAGTAGTAATAATAATAATAATCTCCCCCCAGGAGGTACAAAACCTAGGTGACTTATTATATATATATATTTCCTCAATTTAAACCTTGTACAATCTGATAGTTTGTATTTAAAATATATATAGTGATAAGAGGATTTGGGAAATGCTCCAAACACATAATCAAAGCACTGGCTAATCCAACTAGCAGATATAAAATAGCATGGCAAGACAAGAATAAAGAGACACACAGTTATGGTTGTGTGTGTGTGTGTAGAGAGAGAGAGAGAGGGATATCAATTAATCAATTTTAATTACTAATACATTGAAGAATATAGTGAAGAAGGTAAATGAAATCAAATCCTTGGGCTCCTAGCTAGAAGAACTAATTATTGATAAATTAAAGGAACGATTCAATGCTGGTTTTTTCAGTGCAAAGAAGTTATGAACAAAATCTAGGGTTTCAAGGGGTATATATCAACTCAAGAATTCAGACTTTTCTTAACAGAAACATTTCTTTGATAATGCTTACCTTGCTTCTTGATTCGTCCCTACCCTTTGCAGTGACAGTTTTAGGGGGAGAGAGTTTTAACGCTTGAGGTCTGTTTGTCCTGCCTTTGCATCGAAGTTTTTGTTTAATTATTTTATATATATATATATATATATATATATATATATATATATCAATGTTGCCTCGAAAAGGAGCTTTTACAGAGCAGTGCACGTGGAACCCAGTACCCAGTGTTCATCTCCATGCCAGCACTGCTTCCTTAATGTTCACTAAAAACCCTAACCAGTCACACATAAAAAGCAAAAAACAAACGAACAAATAAACAATTTATCCCCTTAAGCCCATAACTTCCTATATATCACCTGACTTTCTTCAAGTGCAGTGATCATGATTTGCCACTCCCTCTCCCCCTACACCAACCTTGAAACTGTCCTTACCTTAAAAATAAATATGATAAACTGATGACAGTATTGTAAAGCGGGGATTTTTTTGGGACCTATGTAAAAGGGAAAAAATAATGGCTATATATTATTGTATGTAATCTTATGTGTATGAAAATTAAGAAAACAAAATGAAATTTCAGAGATGAAGATATAATATTAATTCACTGCAATCTAGGAATGGAAAACTACAATATAATTTTATTTCCAAAAGAATTGATAGATAATTGTGTTTGGATCATGTAACAGAACCTCCTCTCAAACTGCAGTTTGCACACAATCATAAGGAGAAGAAGAAATAAATTAAAAAGACCTGGGCAAGTTTTTGGTTGCCTTTGAAGAATATTGAAGATAAATTATTTGGCAAGTTACCAGAACTGCAACTGAAAATGAAGGGAAATAGAGATAATCGTAATGTCATATCCTGATGATATGCTGCTTCATCTTCAAGCTAAATCAAAGAGCTACTAATATGATAAACACCAAACCCGCGAAAAAAAAACCCACAAATTTGTACATCCTTCTTCAATCAAAGGCAGCTGAACAACACGATCAACAACATCTTAGAAAGATACCTAACTTTTAAAGCATACAAGAAGAAGAAGAAGAATGGAGATTGATGACTTAGAAGTTAATTCAGGAAACAAAGAGAAAACCACAAGTTTGTTGTTTTGTTACTAATAAGGAGGGCGGCCGCCTGTGCCCCAATAGGCCTCAGCTGGAAGTTGCACTGAATTTAGTAGATTCTGTGGCAACCCTTGAAAGAGAGATGTCTTCGGATCTTGCATTAGTTGCTGCTGCTGCTGATTCTGTTGTTGCTGGCCGATATTATTAATTCCTGGTGACCCCAAAGGTCCACTTCCGAGCATCGGTGTTTGCGACTCAATATCCTCCTCCAAAGGCAGCCTCTCATAAGCCGCATTACCAAAAGAAGCAGCCATAACCACCACCGGTCCAGATGCTAGAAGTGGGCCAGCTACACTTCCTCCAATAACTTGGCCTTGACCACCAGCTAGATAAACTGTCAATCCTGAGGCAGCTGGTGGAGCTGGGGGTGGCAAGAACGAACCTGAAAGTGATAAAATCTCAAATCTTCCATGTAAGGTAACCACCGCGCCCGGGGAAGCTGGTTGCTTAAGTGTTACATTTGTTACTGTTCCGGTTCCACTCAAAATGCAAACCCCTCTTTGCCTCCTCCTTGCAAAAGTTGATACACTCTCCATGATATCGCTACCGGTAGCGATTTCCATGACATGGGATCGAAGGGCATTTGCGCTATCTCTTGTGATTATGATTGGTGGCTTAGGCTTGTTCTTAGACCCAGCAGGTCTACCTCTTGGTCTTCTACTGATTTCTCCTTCTCCACCACTGCTTGAAGGGACTAATTCAAGGCCTTCAACTGTGTTGTTGTTATTGTTGATTTCATCGTGCTCTCTCTTTTGACCACGGTTTAAGTCACCGTTACCACTTTGTTCATCTTCAGAATTCTGCTGTTGGTGGTGTTGAAATTGATGTAGATGAAAATCTCTTGTGTGGAAAGGAGGAGGAAGAGGACGCCCATGAGCTGAAACCGGATCCATTTTTTTGGTATCTTGAAAGCAAACCTAATTAAATTAGCTGAAACATGCAAAAACTAGCCCAAGAAATTGAGAGAAAGCTGTGGAGAGATTCTTGGCTGGTTCCTGATTTGTCCCTTCGCTTCCTTTTGGATTTGTTTTCTTTGGTTGTCCTGTAAATGGATTAAATCCAACAGAAACCTTCACAAAAGATGGAAAGATGATGGGTCTCTTAAGCATCAGCCACCAAAACATATAACTGGATCAAGCCCATCTTCTCTTTCCCTCTCTCTATGTGTTTTTTTTTCTTGAAGCTATAGTTTCGAAGTGTGCAGCGAGTTACTATCCTAAGAAGATAGAGAGAGCTGCTGGTTAAAGTTTTGGGAGAAATGAACAACAAAAAAAGCGAAAGCTAGGTGATGAGAAAGAGAGAAGGTCTTCTTCTTGTGTTTTGGGTATGGAACTATAGATAGATAGGGTATTGTTGGGTTAGGGTTAGGTCAAGGGCGGTTAATACCATCGGGTCGATGATAGATGGGTTTTGTTTTGGTAAGACAGCGTGCGCATGGGCTGTGTGTGGGTCCTACTGGTTTTCTCTCACTCCTTTGTCCCTCACACACTATTGGGTCCCAACATGTCTTCTCTCTTTTTTTCGCCCCTCAAAATGTCTTGAAAGGCCCTGCTGTGAAAGATCATTTTGTCGTCCCTCAAATCTGTACTTGAAGCCCTGCTTTCTACAAATTTTCTCCTCTCCTCTCGCTCTGTTAGCTTGCAGCTTGTTTCTACATTTTAGACGATTTTATCAGCCTGTTCTTTGCATACCCTTTAAACGTTAGAACCTCGTTTCAAGTGAAAAACAAGGAAGGAGTTACTGATCTGCTTGCAGTACTGTGTAGATTAAAGATGTTAGTTTTTTGACTTATTAGCAAAGATGACAAAGAACATAACAAAAACTAAAACTAAAACTAAAACTAAAACTGATCATATTTATATAAGAGCTAGCTAGTTGTATAACTCATGTTTCCAGAAGTGGCAGTTTTCAGCAATTCTATGGAAGGATAGGGGGGTTATTTCAGTGGAAGAAGTGGGTGGGTCATGGGAAATTGGGGTGGACCTACAGGAGGTCAGGGGGGCAGTCAGGGCGTGTCTTAAGGGGGACTCTTGATTTCTTGGAATGCAAATGCATTGATGTTGATGTGAATGCCGTTGTTTTGGGTCCACATGATTGCCGATCATGGGATGTCCAGCTCCAGCTCCTTCCCTCTCCTCCTTGTCGTCATCATCTTCATCATCATCATCAACAGGGATAATTAATTTGATTAATACTGTGGATTTTAATTGATCTCAACATATATCAGCATTGCATGCATGGTAAAAATTAAGAGGGCATGCAGATATATATATATATATATATATATATATATATATATCACTTTCCTCAAATCTTGATTATTAATTAAGGTTAATTTTGGTTCAATTTCATTTTTTAAATTAAGTTAAACTTGAGTTTATTTCTTAAAACCCGATCGACTTCATTATAAATTAGTGTCGAGTAATTTAGACTAAGCTACTGCCAGCTCTATTTAATCTGGAAGTGCACTTTATGTTAAAGCTAGCATTTACTGAATTATATTATTGAACTTGCGAACAAGTTTGATAATTTGATTCTTATTTTTTATTTTTTTTATCTTGATATTTCTTGTTAGCTTCTGCTAAAATATATTGTAAGAACATTTTCCAACTCCCTTGTCAAAGCAAATCATTAATCTTCATTAGAATTTTAATTAATAATTGGTTAAATCAGAGCATGGATAATTAATATGAGTGAACACATGTCTTTAATCTTATCAACAAAATGGGTCTATCCTTTTCTTAGTGTCATATAGTGAAATTAAGGAATTAAGTAGTTGATCGATAATATGCAAATGAAATTATGATTTTTTTTTTAAAAAAACACCATCACCGTGTATACTTTGAATATATATCATAATTCTCTCTACTAATTAGTAGGAGTTCAAGAGTTCCATCAATGCAGGGAATGGAATTAATTTAACGGGAAGTGCAATTAGTCAGCTGGGTTGTCAGCATAAGACGTCAGGCACCGTTGGTTTTTGTCACAGCGTTGAAGCATCCCAGCTCATACGCACATGCATGCCCCAATCTTGCCTGTGAAATGGTATCAACGTTTCTGATAATGGCAATTAATGGCTCCTTGATTTTCATCCCACTTCACTTTTGCTACCCGGATTGCCAGGGAAGGGGATTAAGTCCCTTGCAACACAAGGGATCGCAAGTTCCATGTTTCTCTCTCTCGTGAATATATATATATATAAAAGATGTGCATTCATTGCGTCCTTGATAACTTAGTCCCATTTTGTGGAGTTACTAAGAGGATCTGATTTTATATATATATATATATATATAAAATTGTCGATTTTATAAAAAAACACGACTATTCAGATAGTAGCTATAAAAACGGAGATTATGAGAATCTGATTTACAAGTAAACCAAATCAATTATTTCGATAATGAATAATAATAATAATATTATCCACTGCACCCATCAAATAAATAGTTTGTTCTTTCAAGAATTCTTGATTGGTATGCTTTATATCTCCCATATGAGTAATGTATTTGATGCGTATGTACGTAGTTATCACAATATAGTGCCCTCTTGTCACTTCAAGAATGAGCATAATCTAATGTGATTGGTTCTAAGCATATTGTGGTGATCTAAAAAAGATCCACACAGTACACTCCAATTCTTGAATATATATATATATATACTATCCAAGATAGCATGACATTGATGACTTTCTAATTAACATGAAGGCTTCCTTATTAAATTTATTGTTCTAGGGGTAATTCAGAAAGGTTTGTTATAATTGCCCTGTAAAAGCCCTAGGGAATCGACAAGAGAAGTGATGGAGAGGACAAAACTAACCTGTAGGGCCAAATTGGAGCATGACAAGAACCAAAAAGTTTAAATCAAGGCACAAATCGGAAAAACTGGGTCGGTGCGCATGCAATGTTCAATTACTTGTTTTTTCTATGGTTTTAGAAGGCATTTTCTTTCATGGATGTTTTTTAAGAGTTGAAGAATGAAACACCTTCACACAAAAATTGAATTTTTCAATGTACATGTATGTGTAATTTGTAATCTTTAAACTACTTCTATGAATCCAGTAACCTCGAAATATTTAATGGTTTTCTTTCGAAGACCATAATTTTGTTTTTTTTAATTTTATTTTGTGGTATACAAGGTAATATTACATATCTACGATGCTACAAATAGGCACTAGGTAGGTTCCCATTGGATAGGGGCACGAGGCGGGAAGCAGAAGTTTGCTAAAAACAGACATGTGTGTTTTGACTGCATCGTCAATGGTGCTGTATGTTGTTGAATCACAAACCACAGCGTGTGGGCTTACAAAGTGTGCGAGGTAAAAGAGCGTGGGTGGCGCTGACAAAAAGAGAAGGTAAAAACATAACGACTGACAATGGGAGAGCTGAAGCAGAGAAAGAGGTAGCTAGGCTACTAAGCTAACAGCGACAAGAACGATAGTATAGTCTGTATAGTATGCACGAGTGGCATATTGCACATCCTAGCTAGCTGGAGATTGTTTGATAGAACTATTTTGAATCATGAGGGAGAGTGAAATGGATGGAAGGAAGCTAGAGGTCGAGTAGAAAATAGGAGAGAATTAGGAGGAGTTGTCTCCACTTCTGGTGAATACTATATAGATTGCAGGGCAGTTTTCTGTACTGGCTGCCATCACAATCACAGTCACAGTCACAGCGAAAATGATAACAATCACCTCCACGCCCTGAATCCCATGAAGCTCATTTGATGCAACCATGTCGGATAGACACTACATTCAATGCAATCCCATTTCCCATTCTGCCATTTACCATTCACCACTTGTCAATAAATATCTCTACCATGTAGAGACAAAACCAAAATTAAGGCCACTCTTCCTATACCCTTTGCGTATTTGTAGAGCTACTCTTTTTTTTTTTTTTGGTGAAATGTGGATATTTCTGTTAGCTGAGCATCCTAGGAAATATTTATTGGCTTTCAATAAATATTATATAAGTATTGAAAAAAAGCTTATATAAATAAATAAATAAATAAGTGCTAGTTATAACAAATCATATCTCCAAACAAAATATAAAAATAAAACTAGTTCTCTATGTTGGTATATGATACCATTTCACAAATTTTCTCTAAAATTTCTAAGACTTCCTACAATACAAGAGAAGATAGCTTGAAGTCTCCAAATAAACATTGCAAAAAGAACAAGAAACATTCTCATAAACAAGTAAGTTTCTACGCTTTGTTTTAGTGAAAGTTTTTGTTTAAATGAAGATTTTAAAGTTAGGCAATCCTTATGCTTATGGTATCTGTTTGGGAATCTAGTTGTACTAGAATAATATTATATTTTAAGATAAATTTCCTAATTAGTCAATTAATTTTCAATTTGTTCTATACCGCTTGATGTTATGGTTGAAGACTAACAATCCCAATTTCAATTATACATGCATGGATTTGTATAGAGGCTTATGAGGTATTCTAATATGATCCAATTA
>Ga0325404_1007379_pt1 | contig 11457 bp, 11 predicted proteins | sample PopdelMetagenome_18_FD_205664 | JGI IMG/M metagenome (GOLD analysis project Ga0325404, IMG submission 205664) | Populus deltoides microbial communities from Bellville, Georgia, United States - Xylem-Control-R1 | ecosystem: Host-associated > Plants > Phyllosphere > Stem > Wood/Secondary xylem... | reverse complement strand
TTCTTGTTTCATTTTCTAGGTATTAATTATTTTGAGTAGTGAAGGCTATCTGTAAATCACGGAAGAAAGACCATAATAACTTATGTTGTATAAAGAAAACAAATATTTTCTTGACCAAACCTTGAAATTCAGCCAAAAAGTACGAAGCAGCCAATATAAGGAAGAGCTGGCTTGCCAACAGTAACTGGTGTGTAAAGTACAAATTGGAGAGGATGATTATGCATTTCAGATTTTGTAGTCTATAATTACTGTTTTCTATTTTGTGCTTCTGATTGAAGGCTGTATGAATAACCGAACTGTTAAAGTTTTCTTATTGATAGAGAGGGGGGGGAAAGAACTTGCCTGTATATGATCTGCTCCAAGAAGTCTCTGGTTACACTTTAGAGCCTCGTGAAGGTACCTAAGAGCAACATGCACGTTCCCTAATCCTTCTTCCATCATTGCTACATTGATATACGTCGCAGCAGTATTTGGATGAGATGGCCCGCACGTTAGATGCAAAAGATACAGTGCACGATTGACATACCTGGAAAAGCAAAAAGGTAGCCATTAGGGCATTTCCCTTGATACTGGTTATAACTCCTGAAAGAATTAACTATATTTCATTCTTATAGATGCACTGCCTGCCCCACTCCAGCACCATAATATTTTATTTTATTTTTATCACAGGGTTGGCATCAGATTCTTTGTTTTTCCAGCTCAATGTGCGTGAAAAATTCTTAAAATTCCTTTCTAAGACCCCCTTTTGGATGTGAAAGCTTTTTGTCTCGATGTTGGTGTTTTGGTTTTTCCTGAGAGCATTTCAGAAAACTCCAATGAGATGGTTAATTTTAACTCGTAATAATGGAAGCCCCAAATAACATAATCTTTTAATTGACAATTATATTTTCTTTCCACGATTTAAATAGATAAAGTCCCTCTTGTCTTTAACTAAGGAGTTTATCTATTGTCCTACCAGTGAATAAAGTGAGACAAGCCTGAATTCTATACGCTAAGAGCCTCAATAAAAGTTTATACTCATCTCATAGCACCATACAGTAGCCCATGGCACCACATAAAGCTATGAAAAAGTAGAGAGGATAGCCATTGCGGAGCCACAGTCAGGTAGAAAATTAGTTTTTGGTTAGGAAAATATGAAAACGTACTTCAAGGCCAATTCCGTATGTTGAAGACGATAGTAGAAGACAGCTAAATCCCCGTAACTTTTCATTGTATCAGGATGATCAAGTCCAAGCTCCCTCTCATTAATATCCAATGCTTTTTGTTGATAAATGGTAGCCTAAATAAAGTGGAGGAGGTCAGTACAGAAAATCACGACACTACACCAATTAGATGACAAGCAGAAATATATTAAAACATGTAATGGTGCGCTTGAATCTTGAATCTTGAAGGCAACACTTCAAAAAAAGTACAGCATTCTCTATTTGTTAAGGAAACTGCTCCCTTTACAAGTTTTACCTCACATATGAAACTGCTACTTTACTTGATTCAGATTGTACTTAAGATACAAAAGAATTTCGAACTTTAATTGCTTTCTCCTTTTGGATTTCATGGACTTGATGCAAGTTGTCTTCTTTATTTATATTACTGTTTCAAATTCCCCTCGCAGTAACTAGGATAACCATGCAAAGAAGTATGGGAGTAAATTCTCCCTTTATCTTTGTGATTCTCCATAAACAACACAGAATACCTAATGAAGAACATGGAAACGCACACCAGTATAGAACTATAGATAGAGTATTAGAGATCAGTATAGAACTCGGAGGTTCTTGATTTTTGGTAATTGCATAATGAAACTCATTAACCTCATAATAAAAATACCAAACACATAAAAGCATAAAGTATTTACCAAACCTTCAGGAATGGAATGGCAATCCAGTTCTTTTACATACTGTAAACACTCTAAACTGTTTATATTCAAGCTCTTTAGGACTCATAGCTACGCTAAGATCTTTTTCAAAGTCAAACTCAGAATATCATGTCAAGACAGGCATCACGAGGTGAGGTATCTATGACAACTAAACATGTATTAAGATTTCTAACCGAACTTAACTCTCAACAATTCTTCTTTCTCAGAGTTTAATTTGTATCCTTCTATTATTTCTTTTGATTATAATCTTGAATCCATTTGTTTATGCAAATAAAATTCAATATCCTTTGATATCTGTAGAAAAGCCAAGTGACAAGATAATCCTTCTTCCACGTATAACAAACTGAGCAAAATTGTGCTCATTCTTAAACATGTGATCATCAACAACACCAAACAAACCAAACCGATTAAAAAGGAGAAAATTGATGTTCAAATCATTTTGAGAAAGACAAAAAAGACACTAACTATAAATTCCACCATCTTGAGTTTCCCAAAAGTTTAAATAACTAGATACATGCTGCTGCTACTTATCGCTTGGCATGCAGTGGATGTATAGAAGTTTTAAAACATCTTAAAGCACATACCTGATTAAAATCCCCAGTATGGTAGAGAACTACAGCCAGAAGACTATATGCTCCCGCAGTCATTCGATGGTAAGGGCCACAGACTGACACGAGTTTTGACAGTGCCTTCAAAATTCAATATCACATATATGTTAACATTACTGGTTTTACAAATCGATAAGAGTAAGAAGTCATCTCCACAAGAAAAGTTATAATGTACCTTAGTTCCATAGTTTACAGCATCCTCCAATTTACCTTTATCTAAGGAAGTTTTGGATGATTCTAGCAGGGTACGTCCATCCGCAGATGAACATGCAACATGCTATAGGAGAAGTATATTGTCAGATACTACAAGAAAAATGAAAGTTTTTAAATGAGTTACTAGTATCTTTACCTTGTATACAGGAACCATGCTTATAATATCAGACCTCTTGAAAGGAAAAGCATTGTCCATATCATAGTCCCTGGGAAGAAGCTCAAGGCCAACCTGACAGAAGATGACTTCACTTATAAACTTAAGATGGATTATTATACACACTGTGAGGCTTCTCAAGCAGTAGCAGGAGGGTCATATATTCAAACCTTGTGGGACAGTCCACGAAGAATGGCAAACTTTCTTAGATCCTGGTAGCTCTCATGCTTCCACTGCCACCCAAACCTCTTTCCAACGAAGGTTTCCACCCACTTACACTTTAGTTTCTCATCATTTATGATATCTGAGTCCTCAGTTTCAGTTGAAGGCGTTCCTAACAATATATTTAGACATGATGCAATGCAAGCAGCCAAGTCAGCAACGTCATTAACTGATGCCACAACAGCTTGTAAAATGTGCTTGTAGGCTCGGACAATCATTTCATGTATACATAGTGATTGCACGTGAGGGAGCTTGTCTGCAAGTTCAACCTAGAATGATAGAAGAAAAGAAAAAAATAATAAAGCTTCTGAATCCAGCTATATAGATAAGCCAACTCTGATAGCATTAACAAAAGATTTTCTTGTTTGGAATAGAAAATAACAAGACAGAACTTTCACAAAAGGTAAATTACCACACGCCCCAAAGAACACATCTGCAAACCCCGTGTATGCATAAAATCTGTCAATGTTCTTCCATCAACTGGTGAAAGTTCCAGGGAGCCAAAATCTGCCACCTAAGATATTGAAGCCACATGAATCACTCATATTAACACCGAAACATCTTAGGATTCAAAAAAGAAAAGTCGATTATCAAAAAACTAACCAGTTTTGGAAGAGCAGTGTCAGCATAGTATTTATATGCCATTTCAATCAACTCATCAGGTGTCTGCAAAATCAACATAACCACAGAAAATATGAATTTGAATATGATTGATTGATAAAATCAGAATACTGGGGGTTCCTCTTCTCAACAAGATAAATAAGCAATTATCACAATGATAATTATAAATAACTAATGTTAAATATTTAGCATTAAGTATAAGCAAGTAAATATAGAAGGTCAAGACTCCCTGAAGATCAACTCTTGAAGAAATGAGTTAGTTGTTTAAGTCTAGAAAAATACACGGAACAAATTTAAGCAGATAGATGTTCTCCTTGGAAAGTAGTAAACAAACCTTGAGGTGAAGACCGGTTTCTGATTCTCTAAGTCGCAGATATGCTGCTTCAGGAAGCAGCTTTTTCCATATTACTTTCATTTCCTCATCTTTTTTCTCCATTTCTTCCTGATTAGTGCTATCAGGTTTCTTGCTCACGTCAAGGTTGTTACCAGCATAAACATCCTTTCCCTCTTCAGTTTTGCCAGTTTTGACATCAGTTTTCTTCTTTATCTCCCTTAACAATGCACCTTGCTTTCCAAGCCCCTTGACAGCAGGCTCAGGATTAGTTTCTTCATTTTTCTTAGCCTCAGTTTGATTTTGCAAATGTTGAACCCAACATGCTCCTAGCTCCCATCTGATAGATTTCGTGTATCTACTGGATTCTTCCTGTAGCTTCAACAAACTATCCTCTAGTATTTTCCTCACCAAAGACCTGGCAGAGTGTAAAATTTCGAGATCTCCACCTTGTAGTCGCTGGAGTGTATTAGATGACTGGGGCGTCGATGACTTATGCAATAGCATCCTCAAGCTGAAAAGTAAGAAAATGACAATTAACAACTGTGGATGCTCTTATGGAACAATGGATTTTATTATAAGCCATCAAAGCGTAATTTCTCTGGATAGTGGGTCTGTTTGAGTACAATTGCATACACATATCCATGTGTCATTAAGAAACAGAGAAGAGTTAAGAGAAAACTGATCTGATTTAAGAGGATTCAACAAATAAGCAGTTCATTAGGTCTAAAACATGAATAAATGCATGTCCTGTACAGCAATAAAGCGTTTGAAATGAACTGACCTATTAACATTTAAGGCATTGGCGCCTCCTTCAGAGGGGTCCTCAATGGAAATGTCCTGGGGAATAGGATCCCCTTCCCAGTTCACCTCAGAAGAAACTTTAACAACAGCTGTGAAGCCACAATGTCGAACAACCACTACACCTAAAGTGAGAGTATCCTACAAGATCATAAGCCCACTTCAGCAACTCATACAACTACTTCAGGAAAAACATAATGAGCAAATGTAGCAATTAGACTACTCACATGAACAGTTGCACTTTCATCAGCAGTTATTCCCTTAAGTAAATTTCTCCGAGCAAGTTCTTCCTGTGACACTCCAAGAACCTGGCACCCATCATTTTTACAATCCAACTTGGTGCTAGCATCTGACACATCTCTCGTAATGATAATAATCAAATCTCCAACTCTTTCCTCATGCAAAAACGACTTCACAGTATCACTTAAAAAGCACTGATTTTCAATGATACTTTTGATTGCTGCAACAGCTTTAAAAACAGAAACATCGACAAATAAACTATGAAGCAGAAAGGCTTTCCGGTCCCGAATTTGCCTCTCTTCTGCTGTTTTACAAGGCATTGTTGCCAAAATCGCAAACTCCTTCGCCCATGGCCTGTAATCATGTTTCCCATCTCTTCCTTGTCCTCCTCCATTACCTCCCCAATTCTCATCCTCCACAGGAAGTGGCGGAAAAACAGAAGGATTATCAGCAACAAGCGGTGGAACAACCCACGTGTTCGCTCGAAAACCATAAGGAAGGTTACCAAACTGAAACAAACAATTAACATAAAATACAAAATTAACAGTCAAACATCTCTTATAGTCTTATTAAAACCTAAGAGTTAAAGAGAAGGGAAGGCTTACTTTATTATGCTCAGTGAAAGCTTTCATAAGAGCTTTGTATGCCTAAAACAAAAAATTATAGCTTTAAAAACACCACCGGTGACTGACTTTGATTTTCATTGTAAAAATAAAGCAAAAACACACAAACGACATGTCAGTTTGGAATTAGAACTTACAGAATCAAAAACTCTGCTAATCTGCTGCAACAAACTAACCAAAGAGCGACAAAGAAGAGCGCGTTTTCCAGCTGGATAGAATCCTTCCCGCGAAGCAACAATTGTCATTGGCTTCCCACTGCAAACCCTAACCTGAATTTTTCCATTTCCAAAAATATTCCTTAATTTTAAACCAAAACCACTAAAAATCAAACTATTCATAAAAAACAAAAACTCTCACGTCTATCTGGAAGAAATCATCTTCCGTTTTATCTTCAAGGAAAGGACGACTCGATCTCCTGATATCTGAAATCAACAAGATTCAAAAAAAAAATTATATTAAAAAATCGTATTTTTTTGCATAATTATAGTTGTTATTATAATTATAATGAAAATGAAAGCTGACATTGAACCGGCGGCGTGAGGTGCGAGAAAGAGAAGAATTCATAAAACTGGCCAAGCCGTGGCGGCGGGCACATGGAAACCGCCGCATCCGCTTTCTCCATCGCGTCCGTACAAGCATCCTTGCCACTCTTGTTCACGATTTTCTTGTTATCTCCGCCCGTCTCAGTCGAACCGGAATCCTTTGAACCTCCGGTTCGACCCGGTGTTTTTGTCGGAGAAGTGGAAGAGGCGCCGAATGAGGTGGTGCAGGCGACGATGTCGAGGAGCCGGTGGATGTGAGCTATGGATTGTTCTTCTGTGTAGTCCTCTGCAACAGAAATTTTGAATTCTCGTTAAGTAAAAAATCGGGGTTTTTTGGGTAGCAGTACGCTGTTGGTGGTGCTTAGTGAGATAGAGTGGGTGTTGAAGTTTTGACCGTTGATATGAGGGGCTTACCTTCTGTAATGGTGAGGTGGCAGGGTTTGAGCAAGATGATGTCCCCTGAATCTTTGAGTCTGGGTCCCCGTACCTGCGAGCGTGGTTGGAGTCAATGAGTTTGAGGGAAAAAAAGCCGTTAGCACTCCAATTATTGTTTTTTAATATATTAAAACATTTTTAAAAAATATATTTTTTTACATTAATTAAAAATACCTAAAAATTAATTTAAATTTAAAAAATTAAAAAAAAAATAAAAATTAGTTTGGGGGCTAAGAGTATAAATTAATTAAAATAGAAGGGCTAGTTACCTCGTGAGACAAGGAGAAATTGGTCAAGTGGCATGTCTCGACATGCACACCCAAAAGCTTTCTTACATCCAAGATCCTGTCCGTGGAGATGCCCTACAAATATACGCAACAACAAAAAAGGTCTTAGAAACCGAGCAGAAAAAATAGAAAATATAATAAAAAAACCGGAGTATTATCGAAATATATACCTACCAAAAACAACAAAACAAATACGAAAAAGCAGAAGATAATAACAAGCAAATTACACCTCATTAATTATTAATTTGACAAAAGAAATATATTTTTTTTTTGGATCAATAGAGATATATTATTCTTAAAGTCAATATAACTTAATTAATTTTGAACAGTTTTTTCTTCAATTTTTATATTATTTAATTAAAAACTCAACAACAACAACAAAACTATACATGAAAGTACATTTACCTTGAGAGACACTTGAGAATCGTCCGGCGTTTCAACGGTGACTTCTATGACAGTAGGCAAAACTGTACAACATTCCATACAAAATCAACAAGACCCAAATTCAGCATTCTCAAAAAAAAAATGACAATAATTCAATCCATCGTCTTGCTCGCATTCATATCATGTGCATACACACAGAGAATGTTTTTATCTAAGCAATCTAGCTAAAAGGTCCAATTGGTTGCAGAAAGGATAAGAAAATGGAGAAGAAAATTTGTGAGCCATACATTTTCTTCGAACTTATGTAGGGCCTGATAATCCAAATAATAAACTCAATAAGATAAAAAGATAGGGAGGAGGAGGAGGAGGAGAAGGAGAAAGTAATATGATGACTGATGCAATGAATATATATATATATATATGATAGAATTAATAACCTTTTTCTTCCTTCTTCTTTTTCTCTCCTTTAGCTTTATGAGGCTTGGCCTTTCCAGTCTTGGGAGCCATATCGTTGTTGCGAATGAAGGAAAAGAAATCTGTTTTGATTGGTTATAAGAAGTACTCCTTCAATTGACGATAAAAACTATATCCCAGATTGAATTTATCGACTAAACTTCTCTGCATGGAAAATAATTTACAGAATCTTTCGTCGAACACTCATAAGAAAAAACCCCAAGGAATTAAGAAACAAATATATGTGGAGCAAGGACAGGAAGCACCAAGAAAACAAAATAATAATGCAAAAGTGCAGGATTTTTTATTCTTTTTTAACAAATAGAGGGATAATTAAAGGGGGGGAGATTTAGCTAGCTAGCAAGCATGCGTAACCAGTTCATGGCTCAAGCAAGAAGCTGCTTTTATATGGTGAGGAGAAGGATGGGGACAGATAGAGTAGAAGAAAAGAAAGGGAACTGAATTGAAGTTAGTTTGTGTAGGATATTGTTGAGCATAATAAAATCTTTAAGTGAAAGGAAAACTTGGGACATGGGCTAATTAAGGAGAATATGAGAGAACGAGAGAGACTGCTACTGGGAAGAGGATATAGAGAGAGAGAGAGAGAGGGATTGAGAGGTGGATAGGATAAGGTAAGCCAAGTTCTTTCTTGTACACAAGCGTAGCACAAGAATGTAAGTAAACCATTTCAGGCCTCTCATTTTTCTCTTTCTTTATAACTTGCCTCATCGCTTCCCTTTCATCAGAACCCTTTTTTACTCGCTCTAGATGCTGTGCAAGTTTTTCACTGTAAAGAGTTAATTTATGGGTCGTCATCTTGCTAGATTTTACTTGCTGACATGACAGTTTGGAGCCTATAAACGTGTGCCAAGTGTGTAGAACATATCTTGTTGAGGTTGTAGCTAAGAGTTGGGCTGTGTTTAGCACTAGGATACTGGTCTAAGCAAGGAGAAATGGGTTTTCAAAGTAGTTGATATTTTACTCGTAGAAAATATTTTCTTGTGCCCATGTATGGTGAAATTCTTACTTGATACCAATTCTTTCTACGTTCAATTTAATTGTTGAGGAATGATATTGTGACAGGAGGACTGAACCAATTTCTTTTTTTACCAAAATCTTACTATTTTACAAAATATAAGACAAATAATTAATTAAAATAAAATAAAAGCAGATGTATGTTGTCTAGCAAGGTGGTGGGTGCTGCAGAGCCCAACTAGTTTGGTGCAGTACTTCTTTCTCCACTGGGGCTTATATATAATTCTTATCAGGCCACAGGTTTTAAGGAACGGTGGATTCAGGTATTCGACCTGTATGCAGCTCCTCGAGTGGCACTGAAGCAACATCAGGAGTTTCTGGACAGTTACAAACATCTGTCTACTGCCCCTCAAAGAGCACCTCAGCGGGTTCTGCATGCGGTTAAATTGATTCTGATGGGGCCGCGGATAAGAAAAATCGAAAGGCCTGTGTTGATGCTGTCGGTAGGAATAGTTATTGGTATAACCATATGTATTGTTTTACAAAATACTTTACCTCCTCGTACACATGTGCCCCATGACCAGAAAATTAATAAATACTACTGGAAACAATTCTAACAGTAAATTATGATGAAATTTACTGATAAAATATTGTTATGTTATGTCCTTTAATATACACCATATACACCGATATAAATTTTCCTCCAGTGTATACCAGCGAATTATAATATAAAAATAAAAAATAAAAAAAAATAATGTTTTATTGTTACAGACAGTTTTACCAACGAAATAAACTCATCGCTAATATCCATCGGTAATATTTAAGTTATGACTTCACAAGCAACCCCTCCCCCCTCCCAATTTCTTTTTCTTCTTCTTCTTCTTCTTCTTCCTTCATTTTTCTCTGCAAATAATAGAAACCCCCCACCTTTCATTACAAATCAAACTCTCATCACTATAAATCCAGTTACCCCAAGACTCGATCTATCAACATTCCTATTGTGGTTATGTTTTTTTTTATTTTATTTTTTTGAATTCTCCACGTCAAGTAAGCAAAACTATCTATTTTTTTAATTAATTTTTTTGGCATTTTAATGTAGTATATATAGTTTGTTTGTGTGTTTACTTGTTTTATAACTTTCTCTCGTAGAAATTTGTTGTATGAATGTATGATTTGTAAATATTATAATTTTTTTATATTTAAAAAAATCATATTTGTTTATAATTTGATGAAATTGATTCTGATTTTGTGACTAAGATGTTTTGTAATGAAATAAATAATATCTTATTTAATAGATACGTTTTATATTTTGTCGATTTTATTGTTACGTTGAAAATTTCAATAAATGTGAAGGGATTTGAATTTTTGTAGAAAATTGATAATGATTTAAGGGTATTATTAAAATAAATTGAATAAGTTTGAGTTAAACCAATGTTAACTAATTTATTTAGTTCATACTAGATAAGTTATCTACGTGTTGTCGTGGGCTACTTCTAGAAACGCTTGCTACTTTTAATTGTGAGACAATTGAAAGAAAAAAAAAGAGTTTTCTAAGCATGCAATTAAGAGCCAGTAGCATTAAAAAATATATGATTTAGCTTTCAAGCAACAGATAAGTAACATGTAAAAAACTTGTTTAAATTGTCTTGAATTTCATATAAGAATCAAATTGTAAAATGTAAAAAGACATCAATCTAACATAGACATTATTTGAGTAACTTAAAACAAAAAATTGCATGATGAACAAAAAGAATATGGAAGCCCAACTTCTGGGTAAGAAGTGAAGTCTCAACAAATGTTAGCAAGTAAAGAATAATAAATGTTTATCAACTCCTTGTTACTGTAAGAACCTGAATAACTTAGTTAAATATCTGCAAAAATATTTTATGTATCCATCTATATGTCTGGATTTCATGTATAAAATATGTATGGTACATACCTTAAACACTCGTCTTAAAAGGTAAATTTTTCTCCTAAGAAAATGCAACGTAAAAGCACCTAAAGCCTTTAAAGTTTCTTGGACAAGGATTTTGCATATATATATATAGCAAAAGAACTTCTAGGTATAAATCGAAAAACTTATGCACACATCTAATTAAACAACTCAATAATCATTGTATAAAGTAATGAAAAAAAATTCATCAACAATAAAAAAAAATGAAATTGAGAAAACCAAGTGAAAAATAAAGATCAAGATATCTAACATTGCAACATGGGTAACTTACCTGGTTATATTTAATGAATTCCTTTATCAAAATAAATTTGAAATAGAAAAACACATAAAATTTGTAATTGAAACCGACACACACACAAACCGCCCCAAAACCAGAAATCCACCCAAAATAAAAATTATTCCCGAGTTTAAATACGTTGTTTTAGGTGTTTTCAAGGTAAAAAAAAAAAAAACACTTAAACGTAGCCCTCTTCATCATGAAAGACACAAAAATCAACCGTTTTGGTGCCTAGAATCTTCCCCAATTGTCATTTCTTCTTTTTTCTTCATTTTTCTCTCTAAATAACAGCAACCCCCCCTCCCCCACATTTCATCACAAATCAAAATTTCATCACCACAAATCCAGCTACCCCCAACACTCAGTCTATCAGCATTCCTGTTATGGTTAATTTGTTTTTTAGAATTTTCCATGTTAAGTAAGCAAAACTTACCATTTTTTGTTTTAACTAATTTTTAAAATGTTTA
>Ga0325404_1007376_pt1 | contig 11462 bp, 6 predicted proteins | sample PopdelMetagenome_18_FD_205664 | JGI IMG/M metagenome (GOLD analysis project Ga0325404, IMG submission 205664) | Populus deltoides microbial communities from Bellville, Georgia, United States - Xylem-Control-R1 | ecosystem: Host-associated > Plants > Phyllosphere > Stem > Wood/Secondary xylem... | reverse complement strand
AGAAGAGGCACTGATACATTTCCCACAAAATTCACACAACTAGAACGCCTGTAATATGCATCAACAGTCTGAGGAAAAGAACAGTGGTTTTAGTCAATCAAGAAAGGATGAGTCATTTTGGTGAAAATGAGGATCAATCAGCTTTCACCTCAAATTTTCCAAGAATGCGGGTTGCATAGTTGTCGAAGTCTCGAACAGAACGTGACTGTCACACAAAGGAAAAAAAACAGATTCTTTAAAAGCAAGGCATTTGCTTCACCAATACAATCCTCTGATTACGTTTTCATCTTTACATGTCAACATATCAATGGATTGTTAAGGAGTATGTACCAACCAAATGTATTTTGCTAAAAATAAGTAGAAGCATAATTTGCTTGTGATATATCTAAACCATCAATTTGGAAAGTGTTATATAGATATAGGCTCTTTCCACTTTCCAATGCAATCTCACTTCAAAAGAAATAATGCCAATAAGCAACTATTTTATGCAGTTTCATAATGTGATTTAATTGACAACATGATGATGAGCATGTTGAATGTGAAAAGCTACAATACAACATCTCATTAATCAGCATCCCTCTAAAGATGAATGCATGGTAATCCAATATATCCCATAAATTAAACTAGGGGGAAATGCAGCACCTATGGCTTGGTTATATTGGATTTATATGACAAAAAATTGTTCATTTGCCCTTAAGTATCTTGTGCTTTGCTCCATTAGCAGTGTAATGACTGCTGAACTCCAATAGCAATATTTAAGTGGCATTTGGTACAAGGTTAAAAAATGAGAGGGAATTTGTACAAGAACACTAATTATATGAGGAATTGTTAAAGTGTAAAGTTAATATTCAAAGGTTGTTTGGTGTGTTAACAAATTATAGGGTAAATTGTTAGTAAGGAGAGAGAGAGAGAGAGAGAGTTTATATATATTTTTCTAATTCTCCTACATGTCTGAACTATAAAGTTTAGTAAATAGCATCTCATGTGTTGGCATGGATCTAAAGCATAATGAGCTGAACAAAATTTTTTTGTAAGTCTGTGTTTACACTTATTGTATAGATTACTTTACATCTTATGCATGCACAAATATATACATAACTCTACAAGTAAAAAAGAAAAACTAGAAAACTATTACCTTACAAATATATAATTGCATCCCTTATGGTTTAAAATGGGCTTGCTTCTAAAAGCATATCGAATGATATTTTTACTGCTCCAACAACCAACTTCATATATTCACTTAAGTAGAGGAGTTTAAGAAAGAAATAAAATGAAGGCACTCCCTCCATCCCACAAAGGATGTCCCAATTGACTATTCACACGTATTAAAAAATGAAAATAAATGTTGTGCCAGACCATCTATTTTTATTGCATTAACTACATTATCCTTCCAAATTAAATGCAGTTAAAGAAAAAGCATATGAATTTAATTTTTAAAGAGTCAAAGTATTTAAGTAACATAACCGATCCTTCAACATATTGAAAATAGACAATGCATTTTGGTAAGGAAATAAAGAGGTAAATAGCTCAATCTGTCCTTATATAATTGGACAAGTCTCCAATATATCCCTACATTTTTAATTGTGTCTACCACGTCATTGTATAATATTCAATTCTCCAATATGTCATTCGGTCAAGTTTTTCCACCCAAATTGACAAAATTACATTTTTTTCATTCTAAAGTTGTCCTTGAGTTATATAAGAATATAATAGAAAAGTTTCTTAAGATTGATCAAAATGTTTTAAGAAATAAAAAGTTTGAAAATTATTCAACCATTAAAATTTAAAAAACTAAAGATTTCAATCTTTTCTCAAACAACTAAAATTATATTCCTGTACAGCTCAAGGGTATTTTCAGAATGAAAAATATAATTAAGTCAATTTAAATAGAAAAACTTGAGATAAAAATATATTGGAGAATTGGATATTATACAATGACATAATTGACACAATTAGAAACACAGGGATATATTGGAGACTTAATCAATTATATAAGGAAATAATGAGTCATTTAACTGAAAATAAGGACGCTTTTTGAGGAACTGAGGGATTACCTTCTTTACACCATCCCAATCTGTAAGACGTGACAGGATAGACTCATGCCTGCATAACAATACAGTTAGATCTTTGGAAAACAAAAGCCCTGGAAGTTCAAAAAATTAAAAACACAAGCTGAAATCATAATTTTGAAGAGATCAAGTGGAGTTCACACAGGATAACTAAGCAAAAGAAGGTTCATTGTCAGAAAAATTAGCAAAGCAGTGATGGAGACATACAGTTGTGCATAACCTTGTAGGCCAACTGTTAGCACTTTGTCATACAATTTCTGCACAAGTCTACGATTGATATATCTATCACATATCTGTAAAGCAACAATAGAGGGACTTCAAATAATTTTCAACAGTTAGTTCCATAAGTGGATTATTTAACAAAAACAAGGATTTTAATAATTTATTGACTTACAATTCAATAAGAAAGCAATTTACGTAACTTCTGATTTAGTTGAACCTGTCCAGATTAGTACTAACTAAAGATCTTGACATGATCCCACCATCTTTTCTACAAATTTTCTTAAACAATTCTCTTCTACTTTGCCTCCAAAGTTGTATTTTGACTTTTATGTAGGAATTTCATAACCAGAGTTGATCTTTCCATTCAGAATAACATCCACTGGAGAATTATGCGTCTTTTCTTTTATGTATTGTATCAATAAAATAAAATCATGAAATTATAGATTCAAACAAGCTTGGAACAAGAACTTCCAAGTGAAAGACAACCAAGCATATAGAGGGAGAGATGATCAAAGAAATAGTTGGTCGCATCACATGGAATTCATATGGATGAACATTCAATAAGAACTATATGTAAAAACTATACAAATTCATATAAAAAACCACATAAATTTAATATAAACAACCAAGTTGGTTGGTCGAGCAAGCCCAAGGAAACCCAGTGCAATGAGACACTTCCTATTAGAACAAACTAATATCCATCAAATATCTACCGAGAGAATATCCTTAACGTTCATGATTTTGCAGTTCAATCTCTATTGCACAATCCATTTTCCATTTTAATGCGACAACTGCAAACTTTTTTTCTTTTTTTTTCTTTTTTTAATAGAACTATCATTCTTCCTTTACAAAAAGAAACTGAGAAATTCCTTTACTGCGAACAAATTTTACAATCTTCCGAAGCACATGAGGCATGGGGAGCCATTGGCATGACAAGCTATTCCTTTTAGTACTCCACAATCAATGAAGATACCCAAGTTGTTCCTTTTATTCCCTCTCCTTTAATTTCTTCTCTTTTCTAGTTTATCCACTTGAAGGCAAGTGGTTCAGTTCAATGGGACAAATCCCATGCCATGCTGCAAAGCAAAAGTGAGTCATCAGACAGCAGCAACTTCACGTGAAATGCTGGTTGTTAGAACCTATCTGGTTACTTCCCAACATTGCTCTAGCAAAAGCAGCAACAGGTGTGGTCTCTTTTCTCTTCCACCGCCACCCTATATAGTCTTCTTCTCATTAATGACATACTCTTACAATTCTACCTGTAAATTTTTTCTTTAACTAAAACCGCAAGTAAAGAAGAGCTAGATCTACATTCTCACTATACTAGTACTTCTAAAGGAACCCATTTATGAGGAAGTAATGGTTGTGCAATTTTCTCAGGAAAACAAAGCAAAAGAAAATGAAGATGTTTTCTCTCTCTGCGGAAGACATTTTAGTTTCTACCATTCACTTCAACATGTTGCTGAATATGGTTGTTGGAGCCCCACTACATCACCGTCTACCTTTAACATTTTCTGGTCACATTACTGTCTTCATTGCTGGAACGAATAATAATATATAAATTGCAATATCTTGCATCTTAAAAAATCAAGATGTGCCAATGAAACAAGGTACCTAATTTGGCATGGTAATAGATAAATACAAAAAATGCAAAGATATAGCTACTCCCATAACATGTAAATATAGATGAAGCACTCACCAAAAGGTCCCAAGGAGAGCAGACAGCCGCAGCTCCAACAAGAAGACAATTAGCCCCATCTTCTCCAAGATATTTCACCTGGAACAATTAACGTTAACAACACATCACTTGGATTCAAAGTTCCAACTCTAAACAAAGCAATTTCTTGTATACACCCTTGTTCAATGTGCATCAAAAAGAATCCTACTAACTGTGTGATTTAGCTTAACAAATCCACCATAAATAAGTATGGTTAGAGTTTATCCTCCAAATTAGACAAATCAAACTCATTCAGAATTTGATACAGTCATAATCCATTTACCAATATCTACCAGGAGGCATTGGCATTATAAAACATGAAGCAACATGGCCATGCGGCAGGTTAAAGATGAAATGTATAAAAATCTCATCAGGAAGGTAGTTTATTGAGATGATAATTTGATGTCTTTCAAGATAAAAAAAAATACACATACTACTTTGCAAGCAGGGAAAAAATAAAAGGAGAAGCATACCAAAATATTTGCCCCAATACTAGTTCCAACAGCATATAAAGGAGCTTCAGGATATTGACAATGAATATGATCAATGACCTTTCGTACATCCTCTGTCCACCCAGCATTGTAGAAGCAATCAGACTGTCCATATATATTTATAACAAATGACCTTGTTAGTCAACGATTTATTGCAATAAGTACAGACCACGAGAGACGTCTGAACAAGCTTTGATGCAGCTCAAAACACACATGAAAGTTTGACATGTAAGAAAACATATTCAAAAGAAACCTAAAAAAGAAAAGCAGTCACAGTTATGCAAAGTTGAATATTCTCTGAAAAACAAGATCCTCATTAAGCACATTATCTATTAACAAAATAACATATATAAAATCCCCTCTCTACAAAGAAAAGAGAAACCCATGGGTATACAAGTCTGTGAATGAGCAATTTCACATTCAGAATTGTCATAAAAAAAAGAGAGCTTCCTGCATCTTAGCAGTATATTTCTTTTATTCACTTGGATGAATCGAAAGAGAGGTTTCTTCTAAATTGCCTTCTTCCGTTCCAGTATTTTAACTTGTGACAACTAGCTTAAGAGAAAACTATTTAACAAAGTGAAGCCATTTGCATTTTCTTGAAAAGCTTTTGCAACTTCTTCTATTTGGCTTTTGATGATCTGTCCATGTGGGCATGTACCACAGCATGTCTGATGCTTTTTCATAAACTTGTGGCTATTTAACTCAGTTTCTGTTCCACTGAAACAAGGTTTTGTGAAGGAAAACCCTAGAGAGAGTCCCACCTCTAAAACAATTTTCCTGTAACCTATAAGCTCTTGGTTGTAACCCAAAATCTATCATATGTAGGGACAGTAAAGTTGTAAAAAAAAGAGAGTGAGAGAGGAGGAAAGTCGAAGCCTAGGATCCAGTACTTTAACAACAACTTAAAGATATTCCAAGAATTTAACTGTGGAAAAAGAAAACCAAAAGAACAAACTTCACAAGATTTTCAATTTGGTTTAACTGATCTGTCAAATCCTTCAAAAATTCTAACATTTTTTTCCTTCCTCACTAAATTTCAAAGTCAAGATACAATTTACCAGCCTGTACCACTCTTCCGTATTTGTTGTTTTTCTTCTTCAAAAACCTTGTTTGGATGATATCATACTAAATGCAATGACTTCTTAATGAATGCAAGCCCTTACATATAATATTCATAAAGGGGAACAGAGAGAGAGAGAGAATGGTGATCCATGAAGAATGAAAAGGAAAAGTTGCTTTATGAGAAATCAAAAGCTTGCATATAATATTTGACACTCACAGTTATTGATATGCCTCCAAGTCCGCGATGATTGCTCACAACAACATTCCAGCCATGCTTTGACATCTTATCTACGAGATGCTTTACATACTGTTGCACCGTAAAATTACATGAGACATTTAAAAAGGAGAAAGGAAAAAAACCCTACTGACCACAAGAAAAAAACAAACTCCTCAAAAGAGACACAACAATTAATGCAGCATGTCTATCACCAATATAACTGAAAAGGGCAGCATCAAAAAGGAATTTCATAAGTTACTTCTATTCAGCCAACTGAGATCTTGCTTAGGGGATGAACGCAAGAAGTAAAGGAATCTCCAGCAGAAGGTACCAACTACATGAAAATGAAAAAAACTACAATTTCAAAATGATAAAAAGGACTTACAGCAGAACCCGAGTCACTTGTTAAACCAGGAATCACGATCAAAATAGGAGTTTTATCATTTTCTCGAGTCGCATCATTTGTGCAGGAAGCACCTTTAACTGAAAAATTAAGAAGCAAAAATTAGATTTAAACAATACCAAACAACAAGTAAAGCAGCAAAAATATAAAACACACATGTTAAATTCAAGACATAAATCATTGCCCAAAAAAAAAAAAATGATACACACGACTCAAACCAAAGTTCAAAGTCACCGTTATCACAACTCGACCCAAAGTTAGCATCTTTTCAGAAAACAATATATTGGGAAACTCCAAGCAAGAGTGATCATAATGTGCAGTGGATAAAAGATGCACTCGACCTAGCAGTAATCCTAGCTTACTTCAGGTTACATAACTTCGCCTCTACCATTCAACGAGAAAAAAAAAATCAAACACCAAAGCCATTGCGAATTATTGCATCAAATATTGAAAATTTAACCTAAGCTAGTCAAAGATAGCTCATGTTTTCTTCAAGATTCAGCTAGTTTCACATAAAATTTGTATTATACTAACCATCAGAAGACATTAGCCAGTCCAGAGCAATGGTACCGCCATCAGTAGCATAAAACATGTGTCTGCATAGTACAAAAAAATAAACGTATAAAATTAGGGTCTGCAGAAAAAAACAAAAGCAAGAGAGAAAAAAGAAAGAAAAAATAACCTTTTGTAGGTGACGTGAGGAGATTTTGCAACAAGACTCAAGAAAGCTGTTTGGAGATGAGGACTTGATAGCCATGGAGTAGGCAAAAACCTTCCGTGGAGGATGCGGCACTTGGAAGCGACGGATTTGTAGAGTTGAGAGCTGGGATTATAGGTGAGCGACACAGGGTTGCCTCTGAAGGCGGTGAGTAAATCGGCGAGAAAGTGTATCTCAAGAAAATTGTAGAAAAAGACTAGAAATGCTAGGAAGAGGAGGAGGACGACGAATAGGAGGAGGAGGAGGAGTAGGAGATTGTTCTGAGAGATTGAAAAAAGAGACAGAGATTTGACGAAGAGCTCGTCGTAGTCGTATGATGATGCTCTGTAATCTTCTTCCATTTCAAAGATTTTCGAGGTTGTGGAGGTTGGAGAAGAGTAGGTGGTTAAGACTTTGTAAGATGGAGTTAGTTATAACGTTCGTCCCTGTAGTTTAATGAAACTAAATAATTAGTCTTGTAGTCTTAGAAATTATATATTTTATCTATTTATATATTTTTTTTCTCCTCCTCTCCTCTCCTCTCCTCAAAAAAAATATACGATTCCTACCCATACTTATAATATATTAGAGATAGATGCATGAAATAGAGAAAATTACATCTAAACCCAAAAAAAATTCCCTTCTTTTTAGTTTTTTTTCCTAATTTAACTTGATTTTATAAAATTATAAATAATAAATAATATTTGGAATCATGAATAAGTGAGATAATGTACAATAAAATAATTATGAAAATCTTAATATAATGGGGGTTACAATAGTTACGCTGTAATGTTTTTTTAATTTTTTTTTGTTACTTGAATATTTTTATATTCAGTTTAATACTTGTATATTAAATTAATTTAGAATTGAGTTTAATGTTTTATTTTGGTTTATTTTATTTGAGTTTCTTGTAGTGTTAAAAATAAATTTTGATGTTGAGTTAATATTTAATTTTAAAAAATAAAATTTAATTTTATTAATTCAAATTAATTAAAATTTTAAGAATTTAATTTTAAATTAAAATAAATAATTAACTTCTTTTGTTTCCAAGAAATTTTTTTTTTCATAGCTTTCTGACTCAATCTTGATTGGAATCGGTATATTTATTATTATTTATTAATATAATTTTTAATTTATTTTATTAAATATATGAATAAACTTTTCAATTGGTATTCAAAGAAGAATTGATGGTGAAAAAATTGTTCATTTGATTTTTTTTTTTCTCAGTACAATTGTTTTTAATTAATTTTATTCAATTTTCTCTGTTTAATTAGTCATTCGGCTTTCTCATCCTCTCTTGTCACTGCATATAAGTTTAAAGATTACTGTTTTCTTCTCTGGAAACCATCACTCACTAAACAAACAATCCTTCACCACTCCCGCTTCCCCAACACTTTGAACACAGCAGCATCAATTCCATTTTCTTCCATGAGAGATGATGATGTCTCTCTACAGCACCAAACTCCCACACCAACTCAACCAAGCCAGGACCTTCATCGCTGCCAGGATCAAATGGGCCTGTGACCCTTACCTTGACACAGCTGTTTCCAAAGAAAAAGACTTGAAACAAGTCATTTCTATCAAGAACCAACTAATTTCCTCTCCCTTCAAATCCCTCCCTCTTTCCTCTCTTTCCCTTCTAAAACCCTACTTCAACCTCTCCACTACAGCCCTCAATTTCTTCCACAAGTACTACACAGTTTTCTCTCAATTCCAGCCCTCCCCTTCCCTCCCCTTCCACATCAAACTCACCCCTCAAGCTATCTCACTTCACAAGGAGGAGCAACTCATTCTAAAGTCACAACCTTTACGTGATGACACCATAAAAAGGTTAGCTAAACTCTTAATGCTTTCTGGGGCAAAAAGATTGCCTTTGCATATTGTTGATAGGTTCAAGTATGATTTGGGTTTGCCTCATGATTATATTACTGCCCTTTTATCAGATTATCCTGAATATTTCAATGTCTGCGAGGATAAAGATTGTTTAACTAATAAAGACACGTTCTTTTTAGAGCTGGTTTCTTGGAAAGATGAGTTAGCTGTGTCTGAAATGGAGAAAAGAGTGTCACTTGAGGATTTGAGGAATGTTAAGAGAGGGGAGAGAATTGGGTTTCCTTTAAATTTCCCAAATGGGTTTGATTTAAAGAAGAAAGTGAGAGATTGGGTTTTTGAATGGCAAGGTTTGCCATACATATCGCCCTATGAAAATGCTTTTCATTTGAATCCCAATGGGGATCAAGCTGAGAAGTGGACTGTCACGGTTTTACATGAGTTGTTGTGGTTGTTAGTGTCAAAGAAGACGGAGAAAGAGAATGTGCTTCAATTGGGGGATTATTTGGGGTTTGGGAACAGGTTTAATAAGGCTATGGTGCATCATCCAGGGATTTTTTATGTTTCCAATAAGGTTAGGACACAGACTGTGGTGCTTAGAGAGGCTTATAGGAAGGGCTTCTTAGTGCATAAGCATCTTCTAATGGGAATGAGGTTTAGGTATATTCGTCTTATGAGTAAAGCTAAGAAGAAGAGAAGAAAATCAGTTGGTGGTGTTTCACGTTCTCAACTGCAAAGGCAGGTTTCATCTACCAAAAAAGGGATAGAAAGAAAAGCTAAATATAAAAGCAGGGAGGAAGAAGAAGAGAGATCAAATGACTCTTCAGAATCTGAATTTGAGGATGTGGGGTCTTCAGACTCCAACCTTGAGGATGCGAATAATGAAGGGACTATGAAGATGAAGATGTGAATTGGTGCAATGAGAGTTGGTGTCTCACAAACAAGGAAGCAAGAGCTCGCCATCAGGATATTGAAATGATTCCTTGAAAGTGCCTTGTCGATTGCTACATTTGTTGGAGAAAATTCTAGGAAACAAGAATTTGGCAAGGGCATTGTCCAATAAGGCAAAACCTTTGGACCTGATAACAAGAGGGAGATTATTGGTGATATCAGTGGTTGGAATCTGGTTGGTTGCTTACAGCTTCTTGGGGGTTGGTTCCCTTCTTGTGTTTCTAATTGTTTTGATTTTGCTCATATATGTAACAGCACTACCTTGTAAATATTTTTCTGTTTTATTCTCTGCCTACATAGACTATTTTTCCCTTTCAAATGCATATCAATAAAGGTACCAAAAAGAGGGTATCCACTACCAAACTACTTACAACTTAGCTCTTCTCCTGGTACTGCATTTATTCCAACCCATAAGACGTTGAAGGAAAGATCTTTTAATCTAGAAATTGGAGTGTCCTCTCCTATATATGTGTTATCAGTATATTCTAATTTGATTGACTGACATTTTACATGCATACTCAGTTTGACATCATAATGAGTCAACCCAGTTTATAGTAGTGCATTTTACAGGCATATATGCTCGGTTTAGTCGAATACCAAGTCATTTCATCTTTTATTGGTGGCTGTTTCTTTGCTCCAAATATGACATGGGTTGAATGTTTAATGTGTCAGAGGCTTCTTCTCTTTGCGGTATCGTAGATCACTTGGGGTATGGTATTTATCCTCCAACTTCTTGTTAGTGATGTACAAGAAGCTAAAAACAGGAAACTAGAGCCAGAGGGGAAAACATTTCACTGCGAAAAAAGACAAAAAACTTACTTTAACATGCTTTATTGCAACCCAAACATAGCCTCTTTTTGTTTCACTGTTTGTTGACTTGTTCATTTGTGATTTCTTTTTCAATGAAAGGAGAGTCTGCTGCATCCTGCCTCAGCCTTTGCTAATTATTCATATGCATTTTCTATGAATGGAGTTTTAACAATCCACATATTGAAGTCATGATGTATGCCTTTGATGGGAGGCCGAGAACTGAAACCTGACTTTGGTTACGGTTTTCCTCCCTGAAAAATCTAACAGGTATTTGCTGAGAATTCCCTCTTTTCATTCCCAGTAATTTTTGGTTTCACAGACAAGTGATGTTGCCATTTATTTTATCTTACTGTGGGAAGCTCGCTACTACAAAGCATTACAGTAAGGACTGCTAATTGTTGCTTCAGGGTAGAGATATTTGAGGTTATCGAGTAGACATGTTGCCATGCCAGTTACCCTGAATTTTGCTGTTCATATGGCTGACAATCATATTCCTAATAAAGGATTTAATTTCTTATCCCAACTGAAGCTGTTATCTTAACAGATAAGGTTCAGTTCTGTAGTATTTTTTGTGATGGCTGAACTTTTAAGAGTAGCAGCATTGAAGAAATAGAGAGAGCTGAGCCTTGCTAGTTCTCTCATCTGGTTCATTTTCATTCTCAGAAGAATCTTCCTCCATTTGTGTGGTTCATGCCTCTTTTACTGGATCCATTTCTTTTTCCAAGGGTCTGGACTCTAGTCATCATCACAGTATGTCTTCTGGCCTTGGATGTCAAGTTCAGTAGGCTTTCCATAAGAAAATAATATAAAAAATATCATGATGATATTACTTAGATTTTTCTTAAATATTTTTTATTTAAAAATATATAAAAAATATTTTTAAAAACTTGATTTTTCACCGTATTTCCAAATATACTCCCTTCACTTCCCCCAAAAGGGGTGACTTGTGTTCACGCCTTCCAAATTGGAAGGATTGAAAAAGCGTGGAAA
>Ga0325404_1007374_pt1 | contig 11462 bp, 10 predicted proteins | sample PopdelMetagenome_18_FD_205664 | JGI IMG/M metagenome (GOLD analysis project Ga0325404, IMG submission 205664) | Populus deltoides microbial communities from Bellville, Georgia, United States - Xylem-Control-R1 | ecosystem: Host-associated > Plants > Phyllosphere > Stem > Wood/Secondary xylem... | reverse complement strand
AAAACTAAATAATATTTAAAAACACAACAAAACACTATTTAACGAGAGAATGGAACAACCATAACATAACTGTAATGTTTTGGCCATAATTTGGACGACATTTTCAGGATGGATCAAGATTTTAATCAAAATAAAATCTGTTACGGTTTGTTTTATTTTTTAAACTAGATATACATACCATTTTAAACGTAACAGAAGCAGTAATTCTGATCTATATGAGTAGTAAATGTTTTTCTTTCATGACAGCGGAAAGCGTATAATGATGCAGTCAGATTACAGGTGATACACGCATTTTCTTTGAATTTAAAATACTCGCCCTTTCACTCTCTGTTTTTTCCCCTTCTCTCAGGTCAGCTACATCCTCTTCTAAATCCCTGTATACTCTGTATTCGCTCGCTAGTCATTTGAGTCTATGATGACAGCGTGCTTCATGCTGTTTCATTTTCCGTTCAGCGGAGTAGTAATATTGATGCCCGGCACTGTTCGTTTTGGACTCCGTTCGAACTGTTTGTTTGCTGACAAGATGAAGGAAAGGAAAGGACAGGAGAGTGTAACTTGCTGCGTCTTTTTTTGCTCATAAATATAAGGTTTAAACTCAACGTGATTAGACTAGTCTAATCATCTCTCCACAGACCTTTTTGCTCTCGTATTCTCGTTTATTTTAGAATAAAACTGTTATTTTTTCTTTCCTTTTTAAATATTCAAATAAAAAAAAATTATTTTATTTTAATATATTTTAAATAAAATTATTTTTAAAAACAATATAAACTAGCTGCCAAGTGACCGTATAAAACACGCCATCACAGTTTCAATCGTGCAAACAACAACTATACAATTGCCAAGTGGGTCCTCAAATAGAACAATAAAGAAAAGCAGCTTGTGACTCCCACTGTATCATTTCTCTACTCATGGAAAAAAAGCAAAGCTACTTGCCAATCGAAAAGGAAAATAAGGCAAGAAATTTACAAGAAAGGAGTTGTTTGTCTGTTTGACTGTTAGATCGGAATTGCTCCTTTTTACAGCAACCAAACTCCCTTATAGAAACAAGAACATCAATCGATGTTAAAGGCTTGGACATCGATCTTTGAGAAATTCCTTAACAAAACATCACACTCTCCCTTTCAGCTTCTCAAGAGATGGGAGGCGGAACGACAGATCCGAATGAAGATACAGCAGGTGTTTATCTCCCCCTTCGGAATGATGATGGCATTGTTAATGATTCGGGTGACAGTCGATTGAAACAGCTGGGTTACAAGCAAGAACTTAGCCGTACCCTCTCGTGCGTATATCCTTTCATTGATCATCTCTTAATAGATTAAACTTCCCGTGTATGTTTTCTTTTCCTCTGAATATGGCTTGTTAATTTTGCGACTTGTGTAGGCTAATTGCAAATTTCTCAGTGACCTTCTCCATTGTGTCAGTCCTCACTGGTCTGACAACGATGTACAGTTCGGGTCTAACCTATGGTGGGCCAGTTACGATGGTATATGGGTGGCCGGTAGTGGGTATGCTGACCCTCACCGTGGGGATGTCAATGGCCGAGATTTGTTCTGCTTATCCCACTTCTGGAGGGCTTTACTTTTGGAGTGCAAGGCTTTGTGGCAAAGATTGGGGGCCTCTTGCTTCTTGGCTCACTGGCTGGTAAGTGCGCTTCTTCCTTCTTATTTCTTCTTAGCTCTCCTTTTTTTTTATTTAATTAAAGTAGTTGATAGAGATCCCGTGATCTGTTTAATTTAAAACCTATGCATATATCTGACCAGTGATAAAACGATGAGTGGAGTATAAGGCTATCGGGCTTCGTTATGCAATTCTTGTTAGGACTCGTTTGGGAACGCGGTTGCGGTTGTGTTTTCAAAAATTTTAATTTTTTTATTAAAATTTAATATGATTTATATGTTTTGGATCATTTTGATGTGCTGATGTCAAAAATAATTTTTAAAAAATAAAAAAACATCATTGACATGTATTTTGGCACGAAAAATTATTTTAAAAGCACACTTAACCGCACTGCCAAACACGCTCTTAGACAGCATTCACTATTATGATAATTTTAAAAACTAATATTATAAACAAAGAAAGTAAAAACTTGGAAAAACCTCTTTATACATTACTATACATAATGCAAAAACGTATGGTGTTTTTATTGTTAAAAAAAAATAGCATGCATCCTCTCTCATTTAACTGTTAATTATAATGGTGTAATTTAAAAAAAATTCAATTTGATCCTTAAATTTATTTTGCATGAATGAACCCTTTTGAAACCAAATTAAAGCTTAATTACATGTTTGTTTTTTAGCAAGGAAGGCTTGAGTTGAAAGAAAAGGGACTTGAGTGAAAAAAACGAGTAACATATGTGATAGACTAGAAATTTCTATTAAAATTCATTCGAGTCCTTTATTTTGATTTAGAGAGAGAGTATCTGTTGGTGAGGAATTCGGCCTATAAAACAATTATTTTTTTATATTAAATAGTTCTATATGATGAAAAGAGTTAATATTAGATGTTTTTTCATCTTGAAAACATCTAGAAAATCAAATCTGAGCTTTAGATTTTTTTTTATGTCGGGTGAATTTCAACGTTTTGAGATTTTTTTTTATGTTTTTCGTGGCCATTTATTAGTTTAACAAGATTTCTAAGATGTTTTGGATTAAAAAAATATACTCAAAATAGGTGTTAGGTAAGATAACAAAAGACCCCAAATAAAGTTTATAATCAAATTATTAATAAAAACAATTCTTTATTTTCTTAATATATTTTAAAAAAATTATCCAGTTTGTAGCGGAATAAAAGATAATGTAATAGTTGTTAAGGGAAAGATGATATAATTAGCGGAGAGTTCTTTAAAAAAAAAATAATTGTTTATGATTTGTGTCAAATGTCAATCGGCATCCTTGTTGTGGCTCCAATCCAGCCTAGAATGCTCCACTCTCTGTGGTCTGACAGCATCATATTTGACAAGCACAGGACCAATTCAGAGATAAAAAAAAAATCTAGGTATATATGTAGCTCAACTAAAGCTGTTAGCCAAATCCAGAGATGTGATGGTTTTAAGGCTCAATTTGTTAAAATAGAATCCAGGAGGGCTTTGCCAATCAAAGGTCCAGAATGGACCCCGCATCTAATAAAAGATATATACCTTCAACTTTGCTAGTTTAAAATATATTTTTATTCAACAATATATTAAAATAATATATATTTTTTATTTTTAAAAAATTATTTTTGACGTCAGCCCATTAAAACAATTCGAAAACAATTTTTTTTTAAAATTTTTAAAAACACAATTTTAAATGTGTTTCCAAACACTACCAGAGTTTATTAATTGTTACAACATATATGTTGGTTTTTTTTTTTTTTTAAAAAGAGAAAATCAGTCATGCTTGATAAAGATAGGACTGCTAATTACTCATTTTTAGATTTGTAGAATTATGAGAATAAGATTGCTCCTTTTAATTTCTTTTTCGTCACAAGCATATATGATCGCCTTTCCACAATCGCAACTCGAAACTTCCAACTTGTTTAGATAAAAACACGTGTCCGAGTATTCTGCTTGGAGTTATCAGCATGAGAGTTTCAACTAGCTATTCTTGATACGTGTTTACACTCCTTACTCCACATTTAAGCAAGTAGTCATAATTAAATTGTGTTTGGTTATGTGGTAACTTTCACGTTTAGGTGCCACCATAATTTTAAGGTGTTTGGTTAGATGCAAACCATACATTTTGTTTTATAGGAACCATAAAATTCTGTGTTGCAACAGCAGGGGTAGCAAAAGCAACTCTGAGTGTGTTTGTTTTTGTGGTAATTGTTGTGGTTTGAAAAAAATGATTTTGAAAAAATAACTTTTGCTGTGGTTGGTTCATATAAAATGTGTGTTTGGTTAAAATTGTAGTTTGACTTTATTTTGTCAAAAATAATGACATGATATGTTTGGTTGAAATTGTGAGTGGGGTTGGTGTTGTATAGAAAATGACTAAAAAGGACATAAATTAATTTATTGTTTGTTTTAATAGGAAAAATAACATTTAGTACAAACAATAATCGGCATAAAAAGAAAATTGTTTATTTTTTTAAAACAATAAACATTATTGCCCCATCAAACTTGTTGCAATCCCATCACGAACATAATCCATACGCGGAGCCCTCTGGTACCCACGTGTTTGTGTAACCATGCCAGTTAAAGTATGAGCAAGAACAAAATCAGGATGGCGATCAAACTCGTTAAATGCAACATCTTGGATTGACTTCCTTCGAATGTAGTTATGCAGTGCCATTGATGCCACAACAATTTGAACTTGTGTTTTGTAAGGAAACACTGAGATGTTTTGCAAGATTCTTCATCTTTTCTTACAAACTTCAAATGTATGTTTTATTACACATCGTAATGATGAATGGACACGGTTGAATATTTCTTCCCGGCTTTGCGGTTGTCCTCGTCAATGAAATTCTGGAAGATTATATCTCTCACCTCTATATGGCCCCAAGTAACTATACTCATTTGGATATCCCGAATCAACAAGATAATACTTCCCTGCAACAAGATAACGATAGTACAAAACTTATTTTCTATTGCAGACACAATAAATTTATTCAAATTGAACAACACCTAAATTTTTTATTTCGCAATACATTCTTGTGGCTTCAGAAATCTTATATTTGGATTGTCAATTGCCTCATGAAGTATTATTGTATCGTGTGCACTACCTTCCCACCCGGCCTAAACAAATATAAATTGCATGTCAAAGCTACAAGCTGCCATTATATTTTGAGTTGGTACACATTTTCTACCAATAAATGGTATTTAATTTGCTTGTGATACACAAGCACGCACGTGTGTTCCATCAATCGCGCCAATACAGTTCTACAAAAACAAAAAAATAGTTTCCGGATCAACTTAAATGTAATTCAAATATTTTTTGTAACCTTTTTCAATTATTTAACAACTTAGATAAAGTATTTTTCACCTTGAAATGTGGCATATATCTTGGATTCATTGCAATTTCCATCGGTGTTATTGAGAATTCTGGATCTACCGGTTTGATAAAATCAACAGTTAGCAAGCACACCAACCTAAGAACTTCGTTGAAATATCTGCATATGGTTTCATCTGAATATTGAAATCTCTTCTGAACTTCCATGTTTGAAGATCCTAGAGCTAAAGTATAGGGAAACATGCTTATCTTCTCAATAACACTCATCCTTCTAGACTGTTTTAGCCCATACAACGTTTTCAAATCAACACACAAACTCTACAATCTCTCCTGAATTTCAGGGCTCGTGGGATTAGTCGAGGTGCGCGCAAGCTGATTCAGGCACTCACAAATAGGCATGTTGTTCGTTAATATAATGATTATTGAAAGCTTATATGATTATTGACTTCAGAATTTATGAGATTAGTTAAAATACATATAAGTTCGCCCGAAGATTTATATTAATTAAAAAAAAAAAACAAATGAGCACCTTGCCGTGTTTCCATGCACTGTCGTTCAAGATTCAGGCCCCCCCACTCTCCATAAATTGCATGTCCTTTGATAACCCTCACACCGTGGTGAAGTGATATCCCCTGTAAGCTGCCCCACCCCTTTTCCCCTGAAAAAGCACCCACACAAAATTATATCCGGACAAGAAAATCCTCGCCAATCACAATCCAAGATTCTCTTTCGTGTTTTTTGGTAAAAATATTATTTCCTTAGTGTCCCTTTTAACTTTATGTGACCAAATATGAAAGCTGCCATCAAAAAATGGAAATTGTATCTGTAAATACATTGAATCAACCCTGTATTATAAAAAATATTTTCATAAAGTGTTTTATGAAATTTTAATTATTTTTTTTATTTTTATATTATCTTTTACTATATCAATAATAAATTTTAAAAATAAAAAAAATTATTTTAATATATTTATAAATAAAAAACATTTTAAAAATAATTTTTATTACACGGAAATAATGAAATCAACAGTACAAAGTAAAGTTAAAGTCTTTAATAATGATTGGGATGGTCACGCATGCCATTCAAATACAAATGATATTTACCAAACTGTTCATCAAAACTTTCTCATCGCTTATTATTTTGTCTGAACGACATTAAAAAGGAAAAACACCCTGCCATTGGTGTACTATCTATCCACTTATCCAGGATAGCAGTGAGATGTTTACTATAGTTAACTATAAAGATTGCTTGCGTCGACACCAGGCAAACAAAGATAAAATTTAGACAAGCTGTAGAGTACAGGAAAGGAGGGAACATAACAGACAGAGATTTAGAAAGAGAGATTGATTGGTTTTTTGCAACTGATTCTCTATCTCTCTCATCTTTCATGGGTCTTCCAACTCATACAGCTCAAAACGGCGGCGGTTTCCTTGATACGGGCACTGCCCGTCTTAAAGAGCTTGGCTACAAACAAGAGCTTAAGCGTGATCTCTCGTAAATCTCTCAAGAACCCTTTTCTTGTTTCCTGTTTTGAAGCTTTCTTGGCAACCTTATCCTTCTAATGAATCACCAATGAATTGGACCAATATGGTTAAAAAATTGCAGGGTGTTTTCCAACTTTGCGTTTTCATTTTCGATCATATCAGTGCTGACTGGTATAACCACACTTTACAATACTGGTCTCAATCTTGGAGGGCCAGTTTCGTTACAGTATGGGTGGTTCATAGCTGGTGGGTTCACCATGATTGTTGGGTTGGCAATGGCAGAAATTTGCTCTTCTTACCCAACTTCTGGTGGTCTCTACTATTGGAGTGCAAAGCTTGCTGGTCCTAATTGGGCACCCTTTGCATCTTGGATAACTGGCTGGTAATATTTCTTGTTTCCTATAGTTTTCTTGGTTCCTAATTCATCTTGCTAGCTTAGAATTTGACTGTGTTTTTGGAATTCTGTGGTTTTGCTTTCACAATTTATTTGCCTTCATTTCTCATGACCTTATCGTTGTTACCACCAACTTTGTTAGTCCTTTACTTCAAAACATGGAACTTTTTAGGCTGCACAAAATTTCCCGCAGTAGCAGCCATGACATAAGGGTCTCAATGTGCTTGATGCTCTCTATTTTCCTTTCTGGGTCATGGTTTCAGAATCCCGTTTATAGGCTGGTGTTTTTCGCATTATAGGCCGCGGGAACTTGAAGTTTTCTTTGAAATTTTATGCTTGAACTTGCTCATTGTACTGCAAATTGAATTGGTTAATTAGTAACCATACCCATGGAGTCAGAGTAATGTTGTGACGAGCCTGAAACAATCACAGGAGGATGATATGCTGAAATATAATGCGCTGGAGTGGTATGGACAAACTCCTTTTCTTATTATGCAATACGGTTGAGTTCATGAATTTATCTAGCTTGTGTGAGCATGCTTCAAAATGTATCATAGCATCTGCATTGCAAGAATAAATGGGGATCCAACAAGCTTTCTGGGGGATGCTTGCAGAGAAATTCGAAAAGTTTTAGCCACCAAGGAAAGAAAGAAATGGTGATTCACTAAATGTAGTTTTCACACTGCCCTTCATTTCAGTGAGGGTGAATTAAGACACAAACGATTGATTTGTTTCTATACAACACCTCAGTTATGTACCACGCTTGAAACTTGAGTCAACAAACCATAGTAAGTGCTCTTATTCTGTATTGAGCTGAATCTTCAGGGAATTGTAGGGCGTGAATTTAATTATCTAGCACTCATTGCTTTTCTCCAGCTTATTCTTTTAAGTTCATATCACTGATATAGTTATGTTGTCTTCTTTGGTTTTTCAAGGAAAAGTTAGATATATAGCTGGTACAGTCAACCACTTTTGCTAAGTTGGTCCTCCCTTGAACATACTCTAATGCAGTGAATTGTCTTTTTTCGTTGCAGGTTCAACATTGTTGGTCAGGTACAGCTAAGAATCCATACTCGATTTTGCTGCATTCAGTTTCCACTGTTATAAATTCTAACCACTTCATGTACTTTCTTATTTCCAGTGGGCTGTTACAACCAGTGTAGATTTCTCACTTGCACAGCTGATTCAGGTTATCATTCTCCTAAGCACAGGTGGAAAAAATGGTGGTGGATATGAAGCATCCAAGTATGTAGTTATTGCTATGCATGGGGGGATTTTACTCCTGCATGCTGCACTAAATAGTCTTCCCATCTCACTCTTATCTTTCTTCGGACAGCTTGCTGCTGCCTGGAATCTTGTAGGTACGAAAAATTCCGGCTACAGTTTCTCTTTGTTCTCTTGAGCCAACCATATTTTTTTCTCTCTGCTTTTTTTTTTTCAATTTTTACTGAACTTTTGCATTCTTAGGTGTTGTGGTTCTTACAATACTCATTCCCCTTGTTGCAACGGAAAGGGCTAGTGCCAAGTTTGTGTTTACACACTTCAACACTGATAATGGGGATGGAATCAATAGTAAAGCTTACATTTTTGTTCTGGGGCTTTTGATGAGTCAATATACCCTCACTGGGTATGACGCATCAGCTCATATGGTAAGTTGAATTGTTCTTCGTATCACGTGGAGTCCTAATTCCTATGAATTCAGTCCTGGGAATCTCAGATGTTGCTTTACTTCTCACGAATATGTTTCATTGTTTATAAACTCCAAAGTCAAACCAAGAACATCCAGTTTGTTGAAATCAAGTAGTTCCTTCTTCAAAAGCATTACAAGCTCAAATATTTATTTACTTGCATAATAACCAGTACATTAATTAACTGTCTTTTTCCTTTTCACTTTTCTGCTGCTTTATGGAAAATTGGAGGAATGAAACTAAGTAATCTTTTCTTTCTTACTGTTATTTCTAGACAGAGGAAACTAAGAATGCTGATAAGAATGGACCAAAAGGAATAATTAGCGCCATCGGGATATCAGTTATATTTGGATGGTTTTACATACTTGGTATCACCTTTGCAGTTACCAACATCTCTTACCTCTTGAGTGAAGACAATGATGCTGGTGGTTATGCCATTGCTGAAATATTTTACCTAGCTTTTAAGAGAAGATATGGCAGTGGGGTTGGTGGAATTATCTGTTTGGGAGTGGTTGCTGTTGCCATATTCTTCTGTGGAATGAGTTCCGTTACAAGCAACTCTAGGTAATCTCGCTTGTTTGATATCTCATGTTATCTGAAACTTGTGATGAGTTTACAATTCTTACTTGATTGCTGAGTAATCTTTGAATGTTCATTTTCAGGATGGCCTATGCGTTTTCTAGAGATGGAGCCATGCCACTCTCATCACTTTGGCACAAAGTGAACAATCAGGAGGTCCCCATAAATGCTGTTTGGCTCTCTGTGGTCATATCATTCTGCATGGCATTGACGGTATTCAGTTTTCACCATTTTCAGTTTGCTATATTTGTCGTACTTTCTGAATTTCATTTCAAGAATCTTATTGCAATCATGCTGTGGAGTTTGTCGTTAAACTACATTCAGTAATGACTATTTTATTTGCTCATACTTTTGATTGCCTATGAATCCAGGACATCATATCAAATACAAACTTGGTTCAGGAGAGTAGGCACAGACCTAGTGAAAAGCATGTCATTTTTGTGGTTGGCTAAGGCTCACTTTTGCATTTAACCTCTAATGTCTGCATGCATTCTACTTATTGCTTCTTCCTATATGCTAACTGTGTGCCCCTTGTTTGCTCGTTATCTTCTGCAGTATCTTGGAAGTGAGGTGGCATTTCAGGCCATGGTTTCTATTGCTACGATTGGGCTGTACATTGCTTACGCCCTACCCATCTTCTTCAGGGTGACTTTGGCACGCAAGTCTTTTATCCCGGGACCATTCAACTTGGGTCGCTATGGTGTCCTTGTTGGATGGATTGCAGTCCTCTGGGTAGCAACCATCTCAATCCTCTTCTCATTGCCTGTAACCTACCCCATCACTAACGAGACACTCAACTACACTCCTGTCGCTGTCGGTGGCTTGCTAATTCTTACCATCTCTTCTTGGATCTTGAGTGCTCGTCATTGGTTCAGAGGTCCTGTAACCAATGTAGAAAGCTAAGTACGAGCATCAAGGAAAGATAAGTGTGAAGGAAAGAAATTCTATTGATTATAACGAGGATATTCATCCTATCATGAAGTAAGAGGCCTGGAATAAAATTTTGCCAGTCGACAATAGATAAGCAAGGAAGTTGATGTTGATTTAGCACATCCTTTCGAACATTGTTCAATCTAGTTAAAACATAGATCAATCTACTTTTCTTATCATTGTCTGATTAATTTGGTGCACTTGCAGAAGAAATCAAGAAATTGTGTCAGAAAAATAATAATATGTTTGTTAGTTGTCTTCTGCAATTGTCCTTTCCCCCCCCCGTGTGTTAGGAATAGATTAATTCCCAGTGTTTTATTCTTTAACATTAGTGCGGTTCTCTAGGTTCACAGAATTAGAAAAAAGAAAGCTCTATATATACACGCACGTATCAATGGATAGAGGCTGATGCTACAGTAAGGTGGTTGCCACTGAGCCCAAAAAAATCCAGACCAATGGTTGGGTTTTCGGATTTTTAATGAAAGGTTTTGGAAGGCTGAGATGAAATTTAAAACAGGAGACATACCTCTCTGATGTAATTCAAAGTTTGTCGCGTAAGCACGTGTTAGAAAAATCTAGTGGGAAGTGTAATTAATTCCTTTGGCGCGTGAAGTTAACAGCCTCATAAAACCTCATAACTGTCATCTTTTGAACCTCGAAGACGTGTTGAACAACGATTGGCTCGATGAGGAAGACTTTTGGATCACAATCACGATAAGTCTTTCCTCACTCTCTCACACACAAAAGACATTAAATTTATATTTGTAATTTTTTTAGTTATCAAGAATTGAATTTTAAATGAAATTTAATATCATAAAAATAAATTCTACATCAACCCTTTTTATTTACAATTATAAAAAAAATTAATATTAAAACTAATTTTTTTTAAAATACTCACTTATCTATTTGTTTTTAGAAACCATTAAATAAATAAGATGAAGGTAATGAAAATAATATAAAAAATAAAATAAAATAAGTTTATCACATCTAAACATGTTAATTTAATTTATTTATTAATTAAAATGAAATGAAATGCTATAATTAAATTTAATTTCACAAGATAATTAGTTCTAAAAAACCTAAAAAAAATAAGCTATTTTGCCTGCTGGCAAATGTAATTGATTCTAGGATGTCCCTTATTTACAACTTAACCCGATTAGAAATATTATCTGGCCCTGCAAACGGTGGAACTGAGATGCTCGCATGGAGGGGGGGAAATTGGTAGTAAATGGAAAAAAATAAATAAAAGAAAAGAAAAGTTAGGTGGGAGGGATTCACATGCAGCAGGATAACGCTAGGTGGTGGGACCCGTGATGAAACCACGTGTCCAGTTCCACGTCAGTAAAAAGTTCACCCTAGAAGCTTACACGTCAGCCTAAAAAGGTAACGATGAACAAGAGGGAGAAAGCTAAGCAGCTTTTTAAGTCTCCCCCACTCTCTTCTTGTTGAGCTTAATTTT
>Ga0325404_1007373_pt1 | contig 11464 bp, 9 predicted proteins | sample PopdelMetagenome_18_FD_205664 | JGI IMG/M metagenome (GOLD analysis project Ga0325404, IMG submission 205664) | Populus deltoides microbial communities from Bellville, Georgia, United States - Xylem-Control-R1 | ecosystem: Host-associated > Plants > Phyllosphere > Stem > Wood/Secondary xylem... | reverse complement strand
GTGTAAAAAAATTAATAATCTTTTTTAAAAAACAAAAAAGTAATTACACTGATTCTTGATCATAGTTCCTTAATCTAAACTATAGTCTAAGCAATTCTCTCTAACTAATTATTATTTTTTTGCTGTCATCAAAGTGTTTTGACAAGATCATTAATTGTAAAAATATTAATATTGTAAGAAATAAACTTGCTTGTTGACAAATAACCAACCTATATAGAAAGTCAGACAACTCCACACAAATCGAAAGGACATTACTAAATAATTAACGCCATTGAAATGAGGTTATGAAGGTCGACGGAGAAAACATATAATCATACAATTCTATGCTTGTAGAGACATCGAGGTTGATAGAACGTGAAATTAATTAATTAACCAGAGATTAATAGTAGAGGAGGAACTTAAATAATTCCAGTATCCATCATTAATTAATAAATTATTTAAATATCCAAAAATAAATGAAAGGTTTCAGCATTACTTAATTGCCCATTAATGACCGTCTATTTTAGCATAAAACATCAAGTTTTTGTTTTTTTTTTTGGAAAAAGTTTAGTATTAATTTAGACAGAATCCATCAGCAAATCGAGACCTAATTAACTGCTCCAAGCCTGGAAAAGGCAAGTAACTCAATTAGGGATTTTTAAAGATTTAATTAATTAGGATAAAGAATGTTTGGAAACTCAATCTAAATTTCCTATATAATGAAGGACTTGTTCGAGGTTTCTCCAAAAAAGTTTAGTCGCTTCCTCTAGGGAAAAATAAAAATAAAAACAGGCATGGTTATAACGTAGTAAATTAAAGTGTTTTTGTTTTTTTAATATATTAAAGTATTTTTATTTGTTTATTTATTAAAATCCAATTTGATATTAACACGTCTAAAAATATAAAATAAAAATTAATTTAAAACTAAAAAAAATTAAATTTTTCACAAGTATAAATCAACAGCAATGCTTAGAGATTGTATTAGTTTTGTCATGTAGGAGGAGGCTGTGCGATTATATTCGAGAACTTTGAGAGCCTCGAACAAATCATATCAAGGCCATTGCCATTGTCCAAATCGAACAAGGCCAACCCTCTCTTCTAATACTCCAAGATTTCACTCTCTCCATTTTTTTTGTTTTTATTGATAATATCGCTCTCTTAAATTCCTTTTTCTCGCCCACCAAGCACCAAGCCACTGCCAAAAGAATTTGTCTAGAATCTTTAATCACCAACCCAGCCCAACAACCACCCTTTCTTCGCCGATTCTTGCTTGTGATTGTCGTGGTTTTTTCTTGGAAAAGAATAAATAACTCTAGTGATTTGTGGGGTCTTGATTACATGCACCGTGTGGGGTACGTGAAACAAGGGAGTGTGTTGGTGGCTTAGTGAAAACCCAAAGGCAGGTGGTGGTGTTAGCGAAGATTATGTTAGGCCAGGTGGTGAAGGTTCAAAGAGAGGAAATAGCGGCATGCATGACTTGTCCTCTTTGCAACAAGCTCTTCAGAGACGCCACTACTATCTCTGAGTGCCTCCATACTTGTGAGTCTCTCTCTCTCTCTCTCTCTCTCTCTCACTCACTTCTGTGTGTGCTTATCTTCTTCTATTTTGTGTTATTCGATGTGGTTTCTTTGTTTTGTTTTGTTTCTTGTTGTGGGCGCTTAATTGATAGTTCACGTAATCTGTGTATCATCTTTTATTGTTTGGAGTTGAGCTTGGTTTATTGTTTTAATTGGTTATTTTTGTGATATGGAGAGGAGTGAAATGCGGTTTTATGATCTTGTTTTTTCTTCATTTTGTTTTCCTGGTCTTTCTTTGCTCAATGGATTGGGAGTTTGATTTTGAAATTAAGGAAAAGATTAAAATTTGATTGGTAAATATAGCCTTTTCTTTTGTGTTTGAGCAACGTATGATGTGAGCTTACAGTAAATTTGTTTGCTGAAATAGTAAAATTTTAACTTGGGGTTGTTCGAAGCTTTTGCATGGTCGCTGTGCGCTTCAGGTCCATCAAAATTGTCAGGTCCTTGATAAGTTCATGCCGTGTCAAGTGAGAACAGTACTGTGTTTGGGGGATGATGAATAAAGGTTTTGCATTTTTATTTTCCTTTAGAAATAGTTTCTGAGTGTTTTATCATTTAATCAGTATGTTTTAAGTGTGTCTTGTTATATACATATTCTCTCATCGAGCATATATCTGATGCCTGCTTCTTCATTTTAATTTTTGAAACAGTTTGCAGAAAATGCATATACAAGAAGATAAGTGATGAGGAGTTGGACAGTTGTCCAGTTTGTGATACTGAATTAGGTTGTTCTCCGCTTGAGAAGCTCAGGTATTTGATCATCTCATTCTCTTATGATTTCCAAGTTTAAGCCACGGCAATTTTTAATAAAGCATCTTAAGTGCATGCCGTGGAAAAACAATACATAGCTGTTTCTGATATAGTTGGACTATCGTATTACACATATGTAGGACGTATTCGAATGCTGTTTGAGTAGTCTCCATGCAGTGCAAGTGAAATTATCTTAGGGTGTCAGAATGATTGACAAAGGAGGACGCTATATAATCACTGAAATGATTTTCTAGACATTCTCTGTCTTTCCAACTGCAGAACCAATCCTTGACACTACTAATTAATGCATTTGGAAGGAAGATATCAAATTTCCAAGTCAATTTATTAGACATTTACACCAAACAGTAAGTATATGCTGCAAACTGTAGACATGCAATGTGACACTAGGAAATCAATTATCATGCTGCATGTTCCTGGGCAGCATCCCTGCCCTGCCACTCATGTGGGATGCATAATTTATTTATTAGGATTCTCTGATATAGAATCTTGAAATATTATGATTGAACCGGTGCCTCAACCTGTTTATATGGCACAGAACAATTAGAAGTCCATTTTCAACTTGGAAGACAACCAAAATTGAGAAACTGGTCATGGATTTCACTACAGCAGCATAGTCTTGGTCTGTTTTAACTTTCTTTCTTTATGTTAATAAACAGGGCAGACCACAGCTGGCAAGATTTAAGGGCCAAAATCTTCCTTTCCAATAGGAAGAAGGCCAAGGAACCTGAAACAGTGTCCTTGGTCCCAGAAGACGTGCCCTCGGTCCCAGAAACTGCGCCAGCAGTCCCAGAAGCCATGCCAGTCCAAGAAGCTGATCACTCAGTTCCATTGATAGGTAGAAGAAAGGAGAGATCTCTCTCTTCATTGGTAGTCAGCACACCTAAGATATCCGTCAAGTCTTTTCTGACAGGAAAAAGATCAAAACCTATTGCCAGAAAACGAGAATCTCCTTTTCTCATTAAGGAGCTGGTTAAGAAAGTGGACGATTACTATGAGAGTTTAAGCTCACCCGAGACTTTAAGCAAAATTGCACAAACTAAAAGGCAGGTAGAAGTCGTTAAACTTCAAGTTTTCTTGCTAAAACTTTTCTCACCTTTTTGTTTTGGGTCCTTTGAAAATGACGTGCCTTTCCTTTGATGCGTAGTAATTTCCTGTGTAATTATTTTCATGGTGTAGAATTCTTCTACTGCCGAGTCACCCAAACAACACAAGCCTAATAAAGTTTCAGAGGATGGTGTTAAACCATGTAAAGGGAAAGCTGATTTTTGGAAACCCTTAAATTGCTCGGTTGAAGCTTCAAGCAAAACAAAGTCTAATAAGTCAGAACTACAGGAAATTCTTGTCCAAATAAAGAAGCTTGATGCCCAGGAGAAAGCTCAATCACTCCAAACCAGTGTTAAGGAGCACGGTGATAAATCGAAAATTAATGGTGAAGAATCTAACTCGACTGCATCGCCTTCAGTTTCCGTGAAACCTAGACGGCTGCAAGGCATGCAACAAAAAAGAGCAGCTCCCTCTGAGGGGTTGAATATTCCAGCACAGACTATTGTCGATGCAAACAGTAAATGTGATACACGATTTAGTCCAATATGGTTCTCATTAGTTGCTTCTGATCATGAGCAGTGAGATTTTGTTTCTTTACCATTACTAAAGATTCATTGATGATTGGTCAAGCACGCCATGTCATGTTATTAAATATTGTTTCTTTTTGGCATAATTTCAGGGGTGGAAGTGCGCCCTTGCCACAGATATCTTCCTGCTACTTGAGGGTTAAGTGAGTTTCATTAACCCCACTACCTGGTTTATATTCATAATGTTGGTTTGCTTGTCAGTGTCCATTTTGCTCTTGAGTTTTGACATAGGCTCCGGTTAAACCATGTGTTTTATCGCCACCTTTCTTCAGTTTTGTAAAAACAATTCCGTGGTTTTCATTTATGGGAAATCGTAATTGCATCTATGCTATGTGTTTTATCGCCACCTTTCTTCAGTTTTGTAAAAACAATTCCGTGGTTTTCATTTATGGGAAATCGTAATTGCATCTATGCTAAGTTTTGTAGATATATTTTCTTAGCGACAATGACAATGTATCTTAATTATCTGATGTTTTCTATGCGCACTTTGATTTCCCTTCTATTTGTTTTGGTTACATAGAATTTCCCGTTGCTTATGTTGTAAGCTTTTATATCCTTTTGGTTCATCATAATAGCATGATGTCCATTTCCATTTACAATTTATGGTTTCGATGAATATGTACTTCCAGGTACACTCCAGCAAAACAAAACTAATCACAGCCTAGAAGTAAACTATATTTACGACTCCTGTGCTCTTTCGTAGCTATTCCCCAATTTCTTTCACTCTACATAACTATGAAATTCTGTGAAGAAAATAGATTGAGAGAATGATGTTGTTGAAAGTCCAGGAGCAAACACTCTTTTCAAATATCAGCAACACCTGAAACCATGTTTTTAAAATTTTGAATGTAAGAAGCCTCAAAAAATAGGGAGTTTCGCTTCATTGCTTCAAAGGGCAGTTGCAACTACAATTTTGTCTGTGAGGTTTTGCATGCATAGTTATGTTTAAGTTTGTGATTGCACACTGGCGGTCACAATCAAAATAGGGGCACATAGAATAAAAAACATATTGGTGTTGTCCTGTGAAAATGAAGCGAATCATCATATAATCATGAAGTATTTTAATTGATTACATGAACTCTGCACATCATGCCTGATGTTGAATTTCTTTTTCCAGGCCAGAATTTCATTTAGAATCTTAATAATGATTATTCTGAAGTACCTGTGACTTTAAAGTAGTAGATTTGCTCCAAAAATTCTGCTTCTGTTCTGTTCCATTGCAAAAATAGAACTCAACTGTCTGATTTCAGGTCATCTGTGAATGTTCATATTTTAGTCTCTATCTTTTCCCTTCCTGTGGTTGTTTTTGTTTATATTGTGTTCTCACCTGAAGTTTGCTTTATACCAAGAACCCTTTTCTTTTTTTCTTTTTTTAACAAATATACCAACAACTATTTTGTTGATCTGTTGTTGCAATTTTATTGTAGGGATGGTAGTTTGCCTGTTTCATACATAAAGAAGTATCTTGCCCAGAAGCTGGGTCTTGTTAGGGAAGCTGAGGTAACTTCATCTGTGTTCGGTTATCATGTTAATCAATTTGTGCATATAAAACTAAATAATCTTATTTCTTTCAATCCCTCTTCTTTTCCTATTGTAGATGGAAGTGGACAGCATTTCCTTTTCTTCATTCGTAGATTCTTTCCTTTGAACTTGAATGTCCAAATTACTTTCTGTGTTCCTATATTTCATCTTCCATAATGTATGACTGGAAAAAGGCTTGCTACTCTCTCTGTTTTTAATGTTGTCCTTTAACAAGACCTGCAACAGTTTTTGCTATGATGGAACTGTTTACCGCCTACCATCCATCCTTATAAAAAATAAATGCCGGTGTAGTGTACTCCCAAATTATCTGAAGACTACTGCCTAATGAATTAAGGAAATTTTAAAACACCACGAGTAATGCTCAAGTTTCCACAGGTGGAGATCTCAATGCGTGGTCAGCCAGTGGTTTCAACGTTGCAGCTGCATAACTTGGTAGACTGGTGGTTGCAGACAGCTTCAGCATCTGAAAGAATACGGACAACTGTGGGCAGTTCAGCTAAAGATTTTGTGATGGTTCTCTCGTATGGTCGTAAAGCTCATCCTCCGTAAACATCTTTGCTTCAGCGGCGAAATGTCATCTCTTGCAACAGTGATCTTGGTCAAGGTGGTCGGAAACAACAGTGTGTTTTGCATCATCGTGAATGCACAGCGGATGAATTTGCTAAAACCACCCTGCTTTCTCTGTTTTTCAACTTTTCTTGTAAGGAGAGAAGACATAGTATAAACTATACACAAGTTGTAGACGAATATGGATTGTTTATGAATACCAGATTTGGGGATTCTGGACTAATGCCTGAATCCATGGATTAAATTTAAAACAGCTCAATGAGGACTCGTGCTACTAGCCGAAGCCAAAGCCAGGTGGGTATGACCTTAGAAACATCTGGTTGTGTTGGGCTAGAATGGCCAATTGGCCACCCACCATTTTACATGGAATAAATTAGGTTAATGCTGAAGAGCGAAGATTAAAAAAAACAAAACAAAAAACCCTATGAAATCCCAGTCCAAGATAAGAGCAACTTTGAAACCCTCCCAGTCAGGATGTGCAATTGGCATGTACTCCTTTTGCCTTCCCCCCTTTTAATCCCTCTTGTTCGGTTCATGACAAAGAAGCTTTGTGTGATAATTTCAAAATTCAAAGCCAGCAACATTCTGCCTCTTCACCACAATAAAAAACAATGATAATCAATTGTAGATTCTAGTTTATCCAAAGCCAATGAATCAAGGCACGTAAATCATCAAGAAAGAGGCTGTTAAAAAAAGAAGAAGCTGTTACTGTTTACTATGCAGATGTTGATTTTACGTCCTCTGATATCTGAAAAAAATTGTAAATATTCAGGGTCTGGCTAAAAGCAAATCTCAAGAGAACAATTGCAACCTCTCTGTATCCGCAGCAGCTGCTTAAAAGGAAGCCGGTAAACAAGATGCAAAGCAGATATATTTGAGATTTACTTTTAGCCATAAAGCGAGGAAATGAATAAATAAAAGTAATCTATAGCAGGGATCAACTTGTTCCCAGATTTCAAGTCGGAGCATGATCTCGGTTCCATGTCCTACAATAACAGATAACATCATCATTAACTTGACGTTGACGTCCTAAGTTTTCAGGTTTGCTCCTGTGCTATGATACAGGTATGAAGCAGCAGAGAAACATCAATCAACGAAGATCATGCCCACGGGATGGGATAGAGAGAAGGTTCCTGCTTAATCTCCACATAATGCAAAGACTAAGCCATGGCAACTCTACACAGCAGCATCACCAACACAAGTAGTGAGAACAAAAAAACTGCATCAAAATCCATTTGACATGGGTAAAAAATTGTGAGTGATTACCTAAAAGTAAATGTGAAGTACAATTTTTGGTTAAAGGTGTTCGTCCCAGCATCCCCAAGCATTGTAATTTAGACACGGACCAAAACAAGCATAATAAGTTGATAACTGGGTATGTAACTCATTCTAAGCAACCATTAAATCATCAAATCACCATAACAGAGAAGCGTGCAATGTCATAATTACAGTCAAGATGACATTAATTAAGCTAAAACCAAACAATTCCCTTTTCTTTTCTTTTCAATCCAATTAGGCAAAACTACAAGCCACCAGTTGGAGGAGCATTATAGTCACCATCATCATCAGAGAGCAAGTTGGCATACGGCGAGGTTTCAATATCATCAGCAACAAGATCATCCGTACTCCTCAACGCAGCATGCAGAAGCATCAAAACGACAGCGATCCCACCACCAACGACAACATTCTGAAAAACCCCACCCCAAATCACAACCAAAAAGTCAACCACAAAGAGCACAACCAACACCATCCAGTCACTCACTTGATAGCCCAAAAACCAAAGCGGCTCCTCGCGAGAGAAATAGAGAGAGAGCCAAGCAATTAGAGTAATGAACAAGGCGATTAGCACCAGAGGATGGTTTAAGAGGGACAAAGAGAGGATTATCAAGAGGATTATGGAGTAATTAACCGAGAAATGAAGGACGTTTTGGGTTATCCTTGTGGTGATGTCGTGGATTGAAAAGGGGAGGTTCAGTAAGGTGAGGTCTAGGAAAACGGACCATGGACGTCGACCTGATGTTAAGGGTTTTGTGGTTTCTTTGAAGAAGCTAGACACGAATTGGGACATTGTTGCTCTGCTGCTGTTGAAGTTTTTTGAATTTTGTTCAAAAATCAGAGGAGTTTCGTTTGATTGAGAGGAGGAGAAATCAGAGTGCGGAAAGGAGGCTTCTTGTTAAAAAAAAATTTAGCCTTTCAAGGCAGGCAGGCAGGCATCAGCAACACCTTCTTTAACTAGGTAGACGATGACTTTGACTGACTCTCTTTTTGTAATATTGTGGGCTTGGTGTACAGACTAAAATTGATGCGAGGCCCATCCCAGCCCAGCCCAGTTTTCGAGGAAAGGAGACTAGTTAACTGCACGAGTATGGCAGGTCTTCCAGGCTTCATCGTCTTCGGTGTCTCGTTTCCTAACCCAAAATTAACAGCTTAAGCTTGAAGAGAGCATCTCTCTCTTGGAACAGAATCCCTTTTAAGTGTGTGAGAGAGAACATGAGATTCAATATCGCTTCATTATTTTCTCACACTGTTTTGTTTCATCAACCCAGCTAGTGTGTGTGAGCGAGTTTGTATGCTTAAGGAAATTAAGTACATGGAAAGCTGCCTTCCTATGAATCAATCTTCACAAACACACAGGCAGTTCCAACACCTGGGAATGAAGCTGGATTCCCAAAACTAAGTGAAGTTGTAAGTTTCAACCATTCTGCTGGTGGCATTGCCAGGTATGGTAGCCAGATAGGTGTGACAGATACATGGAACCTCACCTGTACCGAGCTGCCATGGATGGAAAAGCTGATCTACTCCGGAAAATGCCAGACCAATTCTACGTTCAAGCTACGAAACCAAGAATACATTCCTCCACATTGCATGCAGTTTGGTATGTTAGAATGAGTGGAGAAAATCCTTGACTCGAGTTCGTTGCTTTTGCATCAGCTCTTCACATAGCAGCCAAGAGAGGACATTCTAATGTTGTTCGGGTTCTGATAGAGAAAATGAAAACCACTTACCATGATGTGGAAATGGGAATGGGAGCTGCCAGATCATCGACGAGGATGGCAAATAATAAGCACAACACTGCTTGCATGAAGCTGCACGATACAATCAACTTGATGTGGTAATGTTGCTGGCAGAAGAAGACCCTGAGTTCCAACATTCTGCATAATGTACTCATTAAGTAGAACCAGTGGAGCTAAACAGCATAATGTACTCATTAAATCCATGACGTGATATCGATCCACCAGATATCATTAGATCGAAAACCAACACTTCGATCAATCTCGCTCTTCTCCCACCATCTTCTGTCATCATGTGAATTTCAAGAAATTCGATTCTCTTCTTCAGAACAACCATTGCTTTTATCAATCACCAACAGACCACCTTTCTAATTTCGTAGCATTGTTTCTTTTAATTTCTTGTTATTTAGCACCCCACTTTCTTTGGAAGTCGAAGCAAGATCATACGATTCTCATCTTCAAGCACCTCTCCTTTATTCTTGGGCCCTCCACTTTGGTAGTAGAGCATGAAGTTGACTCCCTCTTTGTTTTTGCCCAAATGGTTTTGATGTTTTAAGCGTTTCTTCTAGCAGGAAAAAGAAATATATAAAAAAAAATGACAAGAACACGGCACGCAGTAAATATAAGTTAAGGGCCTTCATATGACAATCTCAAAAAAACACAATCACTCTGCCAAAACCTGCACATATACGATGCAACATTAGCAGAAGCTGTTCAGGCAAAATGTTAGATTCAATTTGCAGGTAATAGATAAACTAGTATATTCTGAACTTGGAAACGATAGCTTCACACACCTGAGAACAAACAGAGCAATTGAGCTTCAAACATGGAGGCGAAAAAATTATTGCATTTAAGAATTTTTTTAACACTAGAGAGCTAGTATACCTGCCTTCAATCCAGACCCTGAAATCATCTCAAACTAATTAATGTGTCATTTTATGCTTTCTCTCAGCCATGAGGGTTCAAAAGCTAAAATGCTTCAAATGACGTGCTAATTTTTTGCGTTGATAGAGTCCAACATGCGAAGAAGATCTGCACTTAATTGATAGTGATTATGGAAAGATTTAATTAGTTTAACTGAAATACGATATGGATGGCATCACTAGCATGGTAATAAGTAAAATACTTGAGAGGATTATCCATGTGGTAAATCATAATGGCTGTCTTCCTCTATGACGACATCATCAACGATTCAATTGAAAAGAACACCACTGATATGTTTTGCTAAGGCTATTCCAAGCGCGTGATTTCAGTATTAATTTCTATCACAGTACCATGCCAATGACTTCCTATGTGGAAAGAGTGCTTCGTATATGATATATGAAAGAGCTGCGAGAGCAATTATACATGTCTACTTAAATTCAGATTGCAGCATCTGGGGAAAGTAGTAACAACAACCTAACCAAAGATAGGAAGTGCAGGTGGATCCTAAACTGATCCAGATGGAGGAAAATGTATGCTCCATTCGTAGTGAAATAAGCAAAGCAGACCAAACTCATGTTTTTACATGCATCGACTCTGAACTATGTAAGGCAGAGGGTGAAACTGAAACCTTTCTGGAATATACAAATCAACTCCAATGCCTAGTGACCCCAAACAGAAACACAGTTCTCCATATTTACATCACAGCCTTATCTGAGCAGATATATGAACCAATCAATAGAGTCCCCGAGATCAGTAAAGCATGGTTTTCATCAGTACCACAAAAGCTGCAGCGAGGAGATAGCAATGTCCCTCCCCCATCTGCCAAAACAAAGTCATCCCAATTTCTCATGGTTATTCTTGAGAAGTGTCCGTCCCTGTTATTGCAGACAAATTCCAACGGCGAAACTCCTTAGCACATTACAGCTAGATATGGGCACCATACAATAGTATAATTCCTTGTTGCAAGTGCAAAAGCTAATCGAAGACTTTGAAAGGAGTACGGAGAAGCAAGACAGATGCTAAGAATGACTACCAGAACGACACAGCCTTGCACGGGGCAGAGCGGCATGATCATATTGCAGTGGTGAGCAAATCGACCAAAGATGACCCTGATTTTGTGTATGCTGAAAATGATGCTGGTGAGACTCCACTCTACATGGCTTTAGAGAGGGGATTCAAAAACATGGTGGCTCAAATATTAGGAACTTGCACAGCAGCCATTTATCAGGGCCCCGATGGCAGAACAGCTTTGCGTGCAGCAGTGTATTACAATGATAAAGGTGGTGTATTTTTCCGTTGTCTTTGGCTAATTAATAGGGGCATTATTTTGTATAATAAATCCAGAAGAAGCTGTTGTTCAATCAAGATTATATTGTGACACTTGTTTAAGATAAAAGCACATTAATATCATATGTTTTTTGAAGAACTCAAAAGAGTACTTGAAATTGTTAGTGGAATGCGA
>Ga0325404_1007364_pt1 | contig 11478 bp, 12 predicted proteins | sample PopdelMetagenome_18_FD_205664 | JGI IMG/M metagenome (GOLD analysis project Ga0325404, IMG submission 205664) | Populus deltoides microbial communities from Bellville, Georgia, United States - Xylem-Control-R1 | ecosystem: Host-associated > Plants > Phyllosphere > Stem > Wood/Secondary xylem... | reverse complement strand
GATCTAACTTGGATTTCTAATGAACTGTACCAGATCTTGACTCGATAGGACTAGATCGCTAACACCAGATTATGGTGATTTCAATGACTGAGCACAGCTCACGAGTCATAAGTGCATGCAACAGCACATACATTCATCTGAGAAAAATGGTCCATAGATGTACTTTGACAGGCTTTAAACATTTTCGCAGAAATGGCCTGAAAGCTTCAAGACGATTTGTGCGAAAGCTTGGGAAAGCCTTTGGATCGGTGACGTTGCGAGATTAGAAAGACAAAGTAAAAAGCAGATCGGTTCAGAAAGGAACAAACAGATCACGTGCTCTCCCTCTCTCTGTCAATAAGTTTCAGTGGGACTGATGGGAAGCAGGAGCACAGATGTTCGTGATGCCTTTTGTTGTCATGTTGTGCATTTTTAATTCAGGAATTCCTGTCAAGATTGAGCCATGGCCTAGAGGGTCTCTTACCTCTCTCTCCCAAAATTTCTTCCATCTGCAGGTTCTGAGGAAGTCCTTCACTTTTTAAAGAAAAAAAAGAAAAGGAAAGGAAAGTCGTCGTCGTCCGCTCCCAAGTCACACATCATCTTATGTCACCTCGAATATTAATTTCCCACCGTGTATAATCCTTCAGCTAATTAATATTTTTTTAAGGGTGTGTTTAGACGCGGTGTAAATTTTTTTTTTAATTTTTTATAAAAAATATTATTTAAAATTAATTTTTATATATTTTCAAGTATTTAATGTATTAATGTTAAAAATAATTTTAAAAAATAAAAATTTTATTTTAATATATCTTTAAATAAAAAAAAGTACATTTCAACCATAAACCCACAATTAATGGCTGATTTGACCACCCAACCTCTTCCATGCCTCCCCTGGACAGATTGTAAAGCCTGAATTAAAGCTTGGAAGGCACAGACACGACGTTTTTCATTAGTACTGGAGAGGGGGGAAATGCATTGTTATATAACCCGGTCTGGTTTTGTAGGTTAATTATGACTTCTGGTTTGGTTAAGATAAATTAAAAACAATGTCGTTCTATTTTATTTGTTTTTAACCTCGAGCAACATATAAAAAAAATTAAAATAATATTTTTTTATAATTATTATTTTAAAAAATAAAAATAAAATAAATCCGTTAGCCCACAAATCAACTATGAATCCACTCGGTCCCGTCTTGGAACCGAATCGCACTCGACTCATGTCCTATAACAATAATAAAAAAAGGAGCCATGTTGACCCGGGAGATCGGGGGATCCTTGATAGCAGTTGAGCTTAGAAATAACAATTGTCATCTTAATCGGAGCTAAGATGGATTCCACCAAGATATGTAGGTGACATTAAATGAGATCCAAATTAAATTGCAACTAATTAAGTAGAATGCATTATGTTGGGTTTTAATTTAAATTGGTTTAATATTAACACGATTAAATTTAAATAACTTAGTGGATTGGCTCTTCCCAGATCGATTGGCCACAAATTAAAGCCGGTAATTTTTTTTAAAAAAATAAATAATATCATTCCAATAAAAAAAAAATAATTGATTTGTAACCTAATGACGCAAATCTTTTACCGAGTCAGACAGCTATGGTCTCCATCATCCCAGTGCCTCATCGATCTTTCCAATCTCCCCACTGATCCATTCATGTTGATAAACATATACCAATAAGCTTTTCCAAGTCAGAATTGTTTTTACCACTATTTAAGGCCTGCAAGCAAGAAAAGGCCAACAGAATGGCCAGCTCGGGTTCTTACAAGCCCAAACCTCGAATTGATTATAGAAGCCATTGCCGCCCCATGACCTCTCCTCAAGGGCAACAACCTCGGTGAGGCCAACAGCGAAGTGGATGCCCATTTTCACAACTGGGCTACTACATGTCCAAAACCAAGCCACTGGATAATCTTCCTTTCCACCCAGATACAACTCCACGCCACGCTACTGTTCAGCAAACAACTTGGACAACCAACAGTTAGGAGTAATATTCTGTCCCCCTCTTCGCAACTGGGACTTTAATTTTTTCGAAGATTCAACTAAATTATAAAGCAAGAAGCTTCGAAGGTAGAAAGCAAGAAAGGCCGTGCTTTTTTAGGCCGAAGATATGCTTCGAGAATGTGGAGGGAAATCAGAGACAGAGAAGCGGGCAAAACCCGCCCCAATTCATTCAAGAACCGGGTCAGTTCCTCCAGGATCTCTAATCTTCAACTCTCCAATTACAAAGACGTTGTCTCCCCTCACAGAGGTTCCATCAACTCTCTTCAGGTACTTACCACACCCGAAATTTCTTTCTCTTTTTAAACCAATTAATTTCTATGATATAGTGTTATTCTTGGAGGAAGCTGCTGCAGCATGTTTTTGTTTTGATAAATGAAAAATCAGGTTGATTTGACAGAGGGGAGATACTTGTTATCCGGGGCATCAGATGCATCAGCTTCTGTTTTTGATATTCAACATGCCACGGATTTTGAAGGGGGAGGAGAAGGAGCTCTTATTGCCAAGCACAAGTCTTTAATTACTATTGACAAGCAACATCAAAATGGTCATAAATTTTCCATATCTTCTGCTATTTGGTATCCAATTGACACGGGCCTATTTGTTACTGGTTCTTATGATCATTATATTAAAGTTTGGGATACAAATTCCACCCAGGTATATTGTGCTAGTGCCAAACGCTTGAGCTTGATTGTTTTTGTTATGATTATGAGGTTTTGAATTGTTGTATTTGATGTTGGTATAGATGGTTATCAATTTCAAATTGCCTGGAAAGGTGTATAGAACTGCAATGTCTCCGTTGGCAACTTCTCATATGTTAATAGCCGCTGGAACTGAAGATGTTCAAGTTCGACTCTGTGATATTGCTTCGGGGGCATTTGCGCATACGCTATCTGGTCATCGTGGTATGTTTATCAGTTTATGGTTTGTAATTTGTCTGTTTTTTTTATGTATCTGTGCTGTATGAATTCAATTTATTTTGATTATGTCATGCATACTTTATGTGCTTCTTTGTTATTTTCCTTAATGGCAGATGGTGTTATGACAGTGGAATGGTCTACTTCAAGTGAATGGGTTCTGGTTACTGGTGGATGTGATGGTGCCATACGGTTTTGGGATATCAGGCGTGCTGGATGTTTTCTTGTTTTGGATCAGTCCCAGTCTCAGCTTGGCAGACGGCCACCTGTGCTTGCACGATCTGCCGTGAGTAAGGTTGTTTTCTTGTGCTCTTCTTTAGATTCTCCAAAAACAAATCCTTAGCTGACAAAGCTTTTTCATGCTGCAAGCTATCGTCCACTCAACTTCATTAATATTTCTTTCCATATGTTCTGGACACTCACGTCGTGCTACCAAGAAAATTCAATACAGGGTTGTAATTCTTGCACGTGTTCTGATTGTTGATGATGCGTTTTCTCATCTTTTCTTCTCTTTTCCCCCACCTGTAAATAATTGTTTGCAACAGGAAAACCCTTTGACTAATATGTTTCTGCCTGTTCTTCTATTAACAATATCTGGGTGTTATCACTCAGGTTTCAACTTCAAAGGCACTATCTAAAGGCCAAAATCTCCTTGGAAAACCAAGGATGCCTCAAAAGAAATCTGGTGGTGGGAATGGAATAAAGCATTCACCTCTTGGTCAAGTTCCAGCCAAGGGATATCTCAAGCAACGATTACATCCAGGGATGTTGTCAAGTCAGGATCGTGCCACTGCACATTATGGTGCTGTTACTGGTTTAAAAATAACTGAAGATGGCATGTATCTTCTAAGTGCAGGTTGAGTTGTGTTATTTACCTAAAGTTAATAACAGACCATTTTGTGATATGGTTTTATTTTTTAAAAGTGAGAGTTTACATTAAATTTGAACTTGTACATGTTGAGTATAAGGTAGCTTGCAAACGTTGATATATTTGTGCGATTTGGTTATAACTTGTACTACTAATGGGCTGCTTGAAAATTAAGATCCGTATAGAACTCATGCTTCACGAAATTTGAACCCTGTACATGTTGAGTATAAGGTAGCTTGCTTCAGGAAATTTGAACCTGTACATGTTGAGTATAAGGTAGCTTGCTTCATGAAATTTGAACCTGTACATGTTGAGTATAAGGTAGCTTGCATTCGTTGATATAATTGTGGGATTTAGTTATAACTTGTTCTGCTAATTGGCTGCTTGAAATTTGAGAAAGATCCACGTAGAACTCATGCCTTGATTATGATGCTGCAGATAGGAGATATAAACTCATGGGTCTAATAATTTGTCCAATAGAAGTTGTCCAAATCAGGGAATTGAGCAATATTGTTTGTGTCATAATGACTGCCCCTTCAAGATTTCCTCAAGTTGTCTAAAGTATTTTAATGTCTAAATTATTTTAACATATCTGTTTTGATGGGTGGCTGAAGAAGGTGTTTGTGTTGACTCAATGAGCTAAAATAGGATGCATCTTCTTGAAAGTCACTGAAGAAGTTTCTTTGGAAAATGATCTTAGTATTTGCAAAATTATTAAACTAAAAAAAATTCTGCGAACGAGTTATTAAGGATCAATTAAGGCTCCTTTACCCATGCTGGACATTTTATTAATACTGGTAACCAATCACTCTTATGAGTTCTTTTTTTTTTCTTATTTACATGTCAAGTTATCTTTTTTCTTTTAATTATTATCTGACTCCATCTTTCTCTCCATGATGCTTCTGGATTGCAGGATCAGATTCTAGAATAAGGTTGTGGGATGTCGAATCAGGCCGCAATACCCTTGTGAACTTTGAAACTGCACGCTTACAAACTAGCAAGCCAATTCAGTTGGCCACAGCTCAGGATTCAAATCTCGTTTTTGTTCCATGCATGACCTCTGTGAAAGTAAACATTCCTGATGTACCTTGTGTTTTCTATTTAATTGTGAATGTGAATGTGACGCTGCCCTTTAATGAAACCTAATATATTCCGTTGAATTTTTTAGGCATTTGATGTTTGGTCGGGTAAGACGTATGTGACATTTCGTGGCCATTACGAGTATGTGAACTGTTGCTGGTTTAGTTCTCAAGATCAGGTTTCATCCAATTCTTGTACATTTTCCCAAGGTTTTTCTAGTTATCACTTTATCAGCTTAATTATCATGCTACCAGTTAGATTTTTCATGCAGTCATAGTATCCAGAAGTCAAAATGAGTAGTTTAAGCATTACATGTTCCAAGTATTCTGAGACTAGGGAGAGACTTGTGGCGTGCTCATATCAGGTTAGCGGGGTTTCTAATATTGGAGAGTGACAAGGTAGTGATAGACTGCATAAGATTGTAGCACAGCTCTCTCTTAAAAAATAGAAAAACAAAATTTCATCTGGAAACATGGAATGTGTTCATAAATCAGGCTTGTGATACCTGATTTCTCACTTGCTATTAAAACTTTGAAAAAACTTCATGTGCCTTGCATTCCTAGTACAATACAATGCTGCAGGATCTTGTTGGATTTTACATGTAAGAAATGCACTTCACTGGTCATTTATATATCACAACAGCACCTACATGATTGGTGATTCATTGTTCCAGGAACTGTACACAGGTGGCAATGATAGACAAATTCTAGTTTGGTCCCCAGCCAGATTGATTCCCAACGAGGTTATAGACCTTCTGAACTGATTTAGTTTGTATAGATTAAGTTATCAACTATTGCTTCAGATCAAGGGTTATATTGATATTAAGCATTTGTTGCTGCTTTCTCACTGAGTTTTGACATGGACATGCAGGATGCAAGTCCAGCTGAGGATCAAGATAGCTGGAGCGATTGACATCTGCTGCTGCATCGATTTGTACTGGATATCTGACCTTTATGTATTTTGCACGTGCCCTAGTTTATCTTCCTCTAGTGACTTTTCTTTTGTTTCGTTAGTACCTTCTTTAGTGGCTTTGTATATTGACTCCTGAGTTAAAATTGTACATGAATTGAGGAACAGTTGAAACAATAGAAACTTATACCCTAGTTATGAGACTTGGCTGGCAGGTCTCGGCTCGGTCTTGGTTCTGGTTGCAGCGCATGGCCCATTGTCAAACACAGTAGATATGCATATGGGCGAGTGGCCGGTCCCATTTTTAGGAGAGAAAAAGGAAGGTCATGAAGATGGGTGATAGTGTCAAGGAGTGTCCTCGCTAATATGGTCAATAGTAGGTGCTCTTCTTTATCTACAAATGCTCAATCTGTAAGCAAAGAGTGGACCGATTCTATCTGCAAAATTAGAGAGCCAACTTGCCAGTAAAACACGCACTTTTTGGTTCAACCAATCCTTTACCACTGTGCTTCAAATTGATCAGAACAACGACTATGAACAGCTTAGTTAGTCAATGGGTTTTATCCCTGTCTGTTTTTAATCTATGGCTTTTACCCTTCTCTTTCTAGCCTGCCGAAGCAACCAAAGACACTAGTAGAACACTCCACGCGCACATCTAGAAGACAGCTTTTATGAGCTTTTGGAAGTCCCTATACTATTGGTTTTATCTCAATAAAGTCCTACAGTTTTGAAATCTCTCCCCTTATATTAGTCGCTCGCCATCAATCAATGGTGTTATTTAATCATTTAGGTGTATTGTTTGATTTAGAATATAATTTTATATATTTGAAAAAAATTAAGAAATAAGAAATAGACGAAGAATATAAAAAAAAAAGTTTTAATCATCAAATATATATATATATATATATATATAAAGAAACCAAATAAAAAAGCAAGTCCATAGATTTTTTTTCTTTACTTGATGTATAATTACATATTTATTTATTATAAATTTATATAAAAAATAATTATTAAATTGAGTGGAATGAAATAAAAAAACTAATTAAAAAAATATCATCGCTGCTACAATCTATGCATTATCACACCTCCATCTCCATAACAAAATTTAAAATTTTAGTTTGAAAAAAATACAAGAAACTCAATTAAATCCTAAATAAATTTTCAAACACTAGCACAACGATAGTAGATCTCTTCATTATCGAACCACCATCTTTATAAAAGATCAAATAGAAAATAACTAAAAACTACATAGTGAATTTGAGTTTTTTAAATCAAAGACATAAGAATCTGTGTTCTTGGTTTGTAATAGTCTGGTTTGCATGAAAAATATGGATACAAAAATCTATATATGTTTTTTTATTACTTTTTTAATGTAAATTGATTATACTATTAATGTTATGTTTTTATTAGTTTAATCTTATAATTGCATGTGAGAGGAAAGAATCATTGGTAAGACATAATTTTTAAGATTTTGTTGTTATGCTTTATTATAATTATATATATTCATTTCTTATTTTTATGAATTTTTTCAAGTATCAAATATTATATTTCAAATTGAATGGGTAAATAACGTTGTTAATGACAGAGACTAAAGATATGAACAAAGAACTAGTAAAAGGATTAGATTAAAAAGAAAGTTTAGAAAAATGAGGGATCTCATTGACAGTACAGAGACCTCGGAGCACACTAACCTGCTTATGTACCTGTCTTTAACCCACGTTTTAGTTCAGAAGGCCAAAACAGCTGGGATTAGGTTGCTAGCTACCTCTGGTAAAGATCTGACACCAGCCCATGATGCCAAAGAGCCTACAGTCTCCATCAAGATTACCAGAGATGGATCCAGCAATCTGGAGCCGTCTACCGGAGGAGCTACTGGAGCATGTTCTATCTTTCTTACCTTTAAAAATGTTCTTGAATTTGAGATCAACTAGTAAGCATTTCAAGTCTCTTCTGTTTTCTCCCTCTTTCATGTCCAAACACACAGCTTCTGGCTCTCCTTTCTCTTCTTTTCTCTTGCTTTCTCACCCTCAGTTTTTCCAGCAATTCCCTCTGTATGATTCTATTGTTGGCTCCTGGCGCAACTTAGCTTTATCACTCTCTCTTTTGTTACCTGGTACTGGTTCTAATGCTTCACCATCTTGTACACTTCTTTCATCATCTAAAGGGCTCATTTGTTTCTCTCTTCCTAGTTCATGTTCATTGCTTGTGTGCAACTTCGTGGCTAAATCTTCAAGGATTGTGGAATTCCCAAGTCATCCTTTTACTTTTGAGTCATTTGTTTTCGTGTCCATGTCATTTGGGTACAAGATTTTTGTGCTATGTTCGAAGTTCTCTTCAAATTCTGTTTTTGTTTATGATTCAAAAGTCCACTCTTGGCAAAAGTTCGATCGCTTTGAGCCAATTTTAGGTGACAATTATCGTCAAGAAGGCGTGTTCTTTAATGGGTCGTTGTATTTTACCACCTCAGAGCCATTTTCTATAGTGTGCTTTGATTTGGAGAGTGGAAGGTGGGGGCGATTAGACAATGAATTGCCAGGGGACGTTACATTTGTTAGGTTGGTGAGTGATGGTGAGAAGAAGCTGTATTTGATTGGTGGGGTTGGGAGAAATGGGATTTCAAGAAGCATGAAATTGTGGGAATTGGATGGTGAAAGGAATTGGATCGAAGTAGAAAGTTTGCCTGAAATGATGTGTAAGAAGTTTTTTTCAGTTTGTTACCACAACTACGAGCGTGTTTACTGCTTTTTGCATGAGGGGATGATCTGTATTTGCTGCTATACATGGCCAGAGATATTGTATTACAAGGTGTCAAGGAGGACTTGGCATTGGCTCCCTAAATGCCCTTCATTGCCTGAGAAGTGGAGCTGTGGCTTCAGGTGGTTTTCTTTTGTTCCAGAGCTGTATGCTCTAGTTTGAAGCATTTGTCGCCCTTTTTTTTTTTTAATCTTTCTGGAATTGTACTTTCTTTTATTACTTGTCAGATCCTGCTTTTGTGTACATAAAGTTTGTGCCAATGAGACTTGTTCTGTTGGGATTTTGTTCTTGTTTCTGCTCAGGAATCTGATTTTTGGATTGGATTGTTGTGAAATGGTTATTATTGATACTGGCTATCAAGTTCGTTAAAACCTGTGTGGGATAACGATTATAATAAGTGGATGATTTGGTGTTTTGTTGATGATTTCAGTCATAGATTCAACCTTGAAATGTTGAGTTATTGTATTACTGTTTTATGCGATTGGCGTTGGTGATTGTGCTACTCGTGCCTTGGAAAATTCCTAGGATGAAGACATCTAGATATCAAGAAAGTTCAAAATATCTTTTGTTTTTTTTTGTTGCATTTTCAATCATAGTTTCACCATGTCTCAACTGTGCATAGACGGCTGCAACTGTCTACACTTGAAGGACCACTGAGATTTTAAAACCTTACAATCGTGTGATACACCATTTCGTCAACGAGGTTTTTGTCAGGACCCAGTCTAATAAAACAAGAAAAACTGTGCAGTCTGTCATAGTCATTGGAATTATTTTTATATCTGCCAAAATCACTGCCGTCCATGGAGCCGAGAATTGTTTTTTGAAAGTACTTATTCCTCTCTCCCTAATTTAATGATAGATCCCTCGAGACATTTATCTGGGAATTATTACAAGCGAGTAAAGGACAGAAGTTCCAAGTCAAAGCAAGATATTATATTGGTGTGCATACTTGTTCAACTCAGCAATAAATTCAAGACTTAAAAGCTTATATAATTCTAGTTGAATTGAATTAAATATCAATTTAATAAAAGTTGATTAACGTGATCATAAAAAAAAACGATATTATTTTATAAAATCTGATTGCATAAGTTGATTTAATGACTTGCAAGTTAATCCATCCAATAATCTTAGGTTCTTCTGGGTGAGTTCTGAAATTGAGTACGAAAATTAAGTTGGTGTGATGTCTTCGATGCAGATCGATGAGATGAAGCAAATAATTGTATTTTAAAATTACTTTATTCCAATCTGCATAATTTAATGATAGATCACTAGAGACGCCTATCCAGGCATTATTAGAAGCAAGTAAAGGAGAGAACTCGAATTTAAAACAAGATATTATATCGGTGTGCGTTCTTGTTAAACTCAGCAAGATACTCAAGACTTGAAGTTTGATATAATTCGAGTTGAACTAAATTAGATGATAATTTAATAAAATTTATTAATTGTACAGACAAGTTTATTTTAAATTTAATTGGATCAATGTAAAAAAATAAATAAAACAATATTTTTTAATAAAAATAATTAATTTATATTGATTCAATCACTTGTAAATTAACTTGTATAGTAACCTAAGTTTTTTTTTTTTTTAATCAACCCTTAAATCAAATCTGAAAACTATGATGACAAGTTGTCTCGGTGCAGACGAGATGACCAAAAAATTGACCATAACGATATTACATCAGATGAAGCAGATGAAGCTGGCTCAGATTTTAAGGGAACGAACTGCTAAACCCGCTGCCGAATTGGTCACTTTGTGCGTTTTGAAAGTTTCACAATAATGACTATAAATGCCCGATCCCAGAGCAGATTACCATAGTTCCCTCGACAGCTTTCATTACAGGGACGTATACAAAATATATGGCAACCTGTACTTGCTAATTAACATGATACATGCATCTCTTGAAGGCAATCTGTAGCTGCTGGGGGCATCCGGGACGGGGCAGTTCTTGTCGTCACCTTTACCAAAAGTTGCATTTTTCAACAGATAACACTAGGAAGATCAAGTTAGCCATAATCTACAGAAGAAAATAGCTCAGACGAGCTATCTACCTCTGGCCGTGATCATGTTGTGCAATGGCCATCCCTACCCCATTCTTCATAATCTATTCGTTTAACCCTTCGAGAGTTCAGGAAGAGTATAATCTATCAGTATATAACAGGAATGATTCAAACTATCCACAGCCTTCTATCATATTTTATACCTAGTCAACTTGAGAAGGTGGAATATAGAAAGACGGAGCCAGCTCGTTACTATATATAATGAGGGATTAATATAGTGAAATCACGACGTGAGTTTCACTGTATAAAGTTTAATTATTCATTTTCTCACACATTATGATGGATAAGTTCTGCAAGATTTTATATTTTTTATCAATTTGATTCTTAAATTTTAGTTTTGGTGATTTAGTTTTAATTGAAAACTAATTGATTTTTATTTCTTATAAAAAGATGGATTAAAGAATAGGAAATGAAAATGACATCAAATATGGGTGACGTGGTTAATTTTTGATTTTTTGAGGCCATAAATATGTTTATCATAGTTTTTATGATGTTTTATAAGTGTTTTAGGTAAAAAATAGATTGACAAATAGATTTTTAGGTAAAAAAATTAGACCCTGATTCTAGACAAATTAGATAACATGTCATCAGAATTTATTTTCAAAAAAAATTTCTCAAATGCATGGGCCTGCTAAGGCAAGGCCGCGCGCGGGCCTTAACAAAATTGATCAGGCGTGTTGGCCTAGTTTGTTAGGCCCATTATCGCCTAACCTTTGCTTTTTTATTTCAAAATTTTTTTTCAATTAATGATTCTTTTTTATGGTTTTTTTTTAATTTTTTAATTTATATTTAAATTAGTACGTTTTATATCTTTCATTTTGTTTGAAAAGTCTCTTTTGAATGACAATTACTTTTTAAGTTATAAATTTAAATTTAAAGAGTTTTTTCTGATTCATCTGTATTTTTTT
>Ga0325404_1007361_pt1 | contig 11482 bp, 9 predicted proteins | sample PopdelMetagenome_18_FD_205664 | JGI IMG/M metagenome (GOLD analysis project Ga0325404, IMG submission 205664) | Populus deltoides microbial communities from Bellville, Georgia, United States - Xylem-Control-R1 | ecosystem: Host-associated > Plants > Phyllosphere > Stem > Wood/Secondary xylem... | reverse complement strand
GCCCCAATCATGTGAGCCTGGTTGGCCCAACGAGTCTGGGTCTCCAAAAAAAGGCCTTGGTTCGCGAGCCTCAAGCAACCCACGTGTCTAGGCCTCCTTGATTATTATTTTTGTTTTTTATGGGGCAAACAATTTTTTTTTTTTTTTTGAAAAAAAAACAAGCAATTTGGGCATCAGAAAGTCAAGGCAAAGTCAAAAAATCCATTTTCAAGCATTTTGTTTTACCCAAAAACACCCTGGAGACTCAAATAAACTTGTTTATACCTTCATATAACCCAAAAAAAATCCTTAAACAACAAATCAACTAGAAACCCAAAAACTTTCAAAGATTAGATTTGATGTTCATTTGAAGGTGAAATAACATCCTTGTGTAATTCCTCTCATCAAATAGAACTCATAGACACTAAGATCAACCATTTTTGTGGTCGGAATCATTGTCAATTGACATTTTCTATCTTTACCACCGGAATATGGTGACTTTCTCTCTCCTACCTCAAACCAAGGATAAAAAATAAAAGAAATGAAGTTTTAGATCAAAAGTGAACTTTGAAAAAATTAAAGGGATGAAAAATGGGTGTGTTGCATATTGAGAGGATCGAAGTAAACTTTTTTAGTCAATTTCAAAACAGCCACCTATTTCCTATGTGGTTTTCATATTGATCCTCTTCTTTCAATTCTACCATTCCTTTACAAAATATAAGCAATTGAACTTCAATTTGGCCATAGAAGTATGCAATTGATGAGAAGAAAAAAAGTTTGATAACTAAAATGAAAAAAAAAATTCAATTGGGAATCTACCGTGAATTGTGAGGGGAGCTATAGTAGTGTGAGGAACAGTATTTTCCCACGCTTTTATGTTTTGTTAATATGAATATAATGGAAAATATTAACAAACAATGAAAAAATGACCTAATTGAGAAATGATTGTAACATTTGGGAGCCAAATGATAAAATCTTTTGTTATGGGATTCAATTGAGAATGGTTATATACGTTTGGAATTAAATCGGGGTTTCCCATTCTTTGCCAACGAGTTAAAAAGCGAATACATTCTAAAAATATTGGCTTCAAGGGGCATGAGTTGAAAAATCCTCGTTGAAGATAACGCGAACATTATGGAATTTTATTTTCAAGTTACTTGAATAAAAGACAGAGACAAACAGATGATACGACAATCAGAAAATGATTTCTGCTTCTACCAGAGCTTAAAAGCAAGAAAAAAGCCAAAAACAACCAGAAGAATAAGAAAGGAACAGGTAGTGAGAGAATCAAACGGAGAAGTGCATGCATGGTCATATAAGCCTAAGCAGTAAATGCAGAATTGAGAACCACAAAACTTGCAACCCAATTAAAAGCAATGACAACCAGTACATTCCCAAACCAAATTCGACTTAACCTCCTGTATTAGATAGGACAGATTGATGGTTATGAAAAGAATTGTTTGGGAAAAAAAAATAAAAAATAAATAGCAACCTGAACAATTCCATCAATGAGATCACTTGGCCAGGACAAAGATTATTTAATTGGGTTTCAAGTTTTTTACTTTAAGAAGTTCCCAAATACAGTTGATCCAGCAGCAAGAAGAGGTACAATGAAGTAACACATATAGCAATACATTATTCATCACCTTGAACCTAAAATGATCAAACCATAACTGAAGACTTTGCAAAAAGTGTAATGCACTCCAGTACATATTTCATTAACAATTAAGGTTCTCATTATCAGATGTAGCTTAGGATGTCATTTTGTTCACTGTCAGACTTGTCAAAAAACTTCATAAGCCCATCATTAACCTTTCTATATCCTAATATTGAAAGAATATGCTGCATGGATTACAACCATCAACAAAAAGGATGTCAATGAAAAAGATAAAAGCTCTCTAGAATCAACACTAAAACAATCTTTTTTTATTCTTTTTATTTTTTGGTGGTAAGGAATCCAACTCAAGAACAGATAGAAAAATGCCAGTAATCAGGTATAATGGAAAGAAAGTCTTACTTGCAAGTGCTTGACGGTATGCTTGAATAAAAGCCCTGCCTAATATAGCGGAGCCCATCACAATTAAGTTGGCAAGAATCTTTCCTGCCTGTGAAACCGATAGCATGCATTATTAACACGTTAAATTTAAAAATTTAAGAGCGTTATAACAAAAACTGCAAATATGTCAATCTTTATAGGTGAATCTGTCTCTTTCAGGCATGTCCAAATGGAGAGCACCTGTGCACATTAACACACACTAACAAATTTGATCCGAATACAATAACCCGTGCCTCTGACCAATTTAGGCAGGCTAGGAAATCGATTAACAATAGGAATGGTGTTCCTTAAAATTCACAAAGGCAAAATATAGCTAGTAAAATAGATAATTTGGTTTTGAAGTTTGGAGGATGCCTTATCCTCCTGCTCTTCTACTTCTAAACTTTATTACAAGTTCCTTCTTTCATATATATAGAGAGAGGGTGGGGGGCAGACACTTGACAAAGTGCATAACTCATGTGTACCCAACAACAACACATGTTTGAATGCTTATTGCTAGAAGACTCACAACAGTAGTCTATCAAGCAAAATAGGGACTCAGAGCACAATGATACTCCACACCTAAGAGATCTACTCAGGAAATCCATCAAGACATCCAAATCCTTTGAGGATGTCTTCGGAGGGGTGTAAACTGTTTTAAAAAAATTCCTTAAATGTCACGAATACAACAGCCAGGAACAAAATTTCAAAGAGCCACAAAAGCTCAGTAAAGCCTCTGTGATTAGCTGGAAATTGCCATTTCAGAATTCAATTTACTCAGACCAACATCATATATATATTGCATGAGTTGAAGAGATATCTTTTTATCTATTTGTCCCTCGAACTGGATTAATATGCTCCTTGCTAGCAAAGTCCTGATATAAGTTCCCTTGATCAAGCTTTCTTTCTCAAATTCATGACAAGGAAACCTCCTAAACACCATAAAAAACTAACGGTGCATCAGAAAAATTGTCTTAGAACCTGCTATTTCACCTACTTCTCTCAATCTTAACGAAGGACAAGATTTTTAGACAAACTTCTGTGGACCCCCATCTTTAAATCCCACATAATCTTAAAGAGTCACTGGTAAGCGTGCCAGATCACCTCACATTAATCTTCTGCCAAAAATGCCTCCTCAACTTCAGCAATTTAGGAAATAAATGTGGAAAAGAACCTCTTGCAGGAGCCTCAAACAGAGACAACTCCGTCCTCAATGTGACCCACCTAATCTCTCAGCTCAGTAATGCACAAGTATTTCCTATTTGTTTCTCTCCATCTTCAACAATTCAAAATTTAATGGAAACACAGCTCGCAAATTGTCCCTTCTCCTAATACACTAATGTATGATTGATCATTCAATTGATTTTCCCAAAAACAGCTACTAGTTTTATGTTCTATTTTATGTGATTTCAAATTATTTTTTTCAATTCTATCGAAAAATCTAACAACATTTCTATTCTTGCATCAAACTTCATCCATATTAAACAAGAAAATTAAATAAGGAAGAAAAAACATACCATTGGTGTGGTTAGCAGAAGAAATTTGTATTTGTATTGATAAATGAATATGAAGATTGATGGAAGGATCTCTTTTCAGTCCCGAAAGGTTGATTGATTTCTAGGGCTTTCTTCTCTTCTCCTCTTCTCTGTGCAGAGATCAATAAATTTTATGTTTAATTAAATTTGGAACAGTCCACGAGTCAGAATATGGTTTCTTCTCGAAAGTTCTCTGCCGATCCTAAGTTTTTGATAACAATAAATGGAAAAAAAACACTTAAGAAAAATATTTTTTTAATATTTTTTTAAGTGATATATATTTTAAAATACATTTAAGAACAGGAATTATACATTCTCAAGCGAATGGTGTTATTTTAAAATTATTTTAAAAAATTAATCTTGATTAATATATAAATTAATTTTAAAAAATTAATAGTTAGTGATGTATAAACTAGTTTTAAAATGTTTTTCATGAGTTTTAAAAAAAAATATTGAGATAATGATATATTGGCTCAACCCAAGCCAACCATAATTAACTCATGAAATCTTCAATTTGAAGCATGAGACAATAATAATCTCATGGAACCCAATTTAAAAGAAAATAGAGAGCCTAATTCTAGTCAACCAAATAGTTGAAAATAAAAAAAATTAATTAAAAAAACCTAAAAAAATTATATTTAAACAAACAAAAATATTATAAAGTGAGCATAAGGAATTGGTTTAATTTAATTCAAAGCCAAATATACTTTACAAAAAGCTAAATTTAACAAAAAAACAATAAATAAAAAGACTCAAGATAACTTAGATTATTTTTAAAATTAGTAAAAGTATATAAAAAAAAAAACAGAGTTCAATCTCCAATTAAATCAAAATGATGATGGATGAAAATAATTAAAAAAAAAACTTAGGCATGTCGCAGGGGCGTGAGCGCCTCGACGTTGTTTGGCGATGGCGGAAACTCTTTGTCGTGCCTCTCATGTGAGGTGTTGTGTGTTGGAAAGGATTTTGGATTTAATAATAAAATTATGATTAATGTTTAGGAGTCGCCACCTAATATTATGGTCACTAGGAACCTATGGACTGCGAGAGTCTGAGTAGGGGACTGGTTGTGCAAGGAGAAGATGCATCACCCCCAGTGCACCCTACCTAAGGTAAGCTGCATTGTTGTTTAATTATTTTTTTCTAAGTCAGGTTCTATTTCTTGGTCTTTTCTAAGGTTCAAGGCAGATCTCTTTTCATGAGAGAGTCTCTACCTTATCGGGTTAAATCCTAACCGCTCTAAAGTCTGAATTTTAGCATCACATTTATTTAAACCTTATATCTTTAATACCTGAGGGTGTATTTTATCGTGTAATTTTACACCCCACAAATATTAAAGTCTACATCTGAATCCTAGAAAAAAAAGATTGGAAAAGGATTTTTGATATTTTGGCCAAACCCTAATGGATGATAATAAACTAGTTATGATATCTATTTTTTGGATTTTCAAAACATGGGAAAGATGCAATCTTTTAATGAAAATATTCTTGGAAAATTTTTAAGATTTGGCCGTATGCATAAAAAAAAATTTTGTTGTTGTATTTTAAAAGGGAAATTGATTTAAAAGTTTTTGATATTTTTTTTAAAAATGTTTTGAATTTTTTTTTGAAATATTTCAGAGAAAACTAAGTATTTTAATACAGGATTTGTATTTTACGGTGTAAATATACAATCCGATGTTATGCAAAATTGGTAGAAAAATATTTAAGAAAATCACAATTTTTTGAAATGATTTTTGAAATTTTTTTGGATTTTTTTGTTTTTGTAAAGAAATATATATAATATTATATTATATATATTAAATAAATATTATTAAAACATGTGGGCTGGGCCGAGCTCAGTCCAGAATAGGTGGGCCAACATTGGCCCAAAATGGTTGGGTCAATCTCGGCCCAGAATATTTTCTTTTTTAGTTTTATCGGTCGGACTCGACCCAGCCCAGACATTTGGGCTGGGCCAACACTGGCCCGATCCATATGCAATGTTAATTATTTGCAGAACATGAATAATGGTTTACCTTCTGCATGCAACCGAAATGGTGGCAGAAAATAGAGGTTGGCGGAGGAGCGGCTCACTCGAAGCAGGAGTCTCGACCGTGATCAAGAGGCTTAGCTGGTGGTTCTGGCAGCGTTTCTGCGAGGAGCGGTGGCCGGAGTCGTCCACGGGGAGAAGATGAAGACTTCTGTAGAAGTGAGAGAGAGGAAGAAACGGTGGCTGTTTCAGGCGTGGGGGTGGCCGGCTTGTGGTTGGGATAACTACCTGTGGTGGAGCTAGTGGTGGAGAAGCTGGTTGGTGGCTGGAACGGCGGAGAGAGAGGGGGAGAGAAAAACTGCAGAAACAAGGGCAGAGGGGCTGGTTTTTGGCTGATTTTGGAGCCGAATTTCTCATCCCTTGGACCATGAAATGCAACCCTATTTATAGGAGGTGGAAAATGAACATTTTATCTTTAATGGTGCCAAATCGTGACCTTTGGTTTCGTTGGTAAGCATCCCAACCGTTGGTTCAAAGTGTGCACCTCGAATTGCCAAATTTGACTGTCCAAGGCTGCCCGAGTTGCCTACTTCAGGCCAATCACGGGAGCAGTTTTCATGTTTATAGGACTGAACGGATAATACTCGAAAATAGAGGGATTTCAGGTGGCCATTTTGGTGCATGTGTTGTCAATTTTAGGGGGCAAACGAGGTATTAAATGCACCTGCAACATTGCTACCTGAGCAGTATTCACGGGGAAGATAATGAACAATGACCAGGCAACGCGTTGCCTAGTCTCTCTTTTTTTTTTCATTTTAACGCAAAAGTAGGGCCGTTTTGGGTTAAAATTAGGGATTTTTGCCGATTTTCAATTTAGTCCTCCAGCTTTCAATTGCTTTCAATAGAATTCCTAATTAACCCAAAACCTTTAATTTTGTGCAATGCAGCCCTTGCCGAAACTTCAATTGGAACCCCAAGTTTGCGCACCTTTTACAGTGTAGTCCTTGGTCTCGGATTTATGCAATTTCACCTCTAATTGACCATTAAACTTTCAATTTCTTCAATTTGACCCCCGGATTTTATCAATTAAGCCCCCCAATTTTGGCGCCTTTTGCATATTGGTCCTTGGCTGCGAATTTTGTCAATTTAACCCCTAATTGACCTTAAAACTTCAATTTTCTTGTAATTTGGCCCCTAATTTCAATCAATTAACTTGGTAAAAATTAAATTTGGTCTCTTAAAATTCCAATCTTCTTAATTAAGCCCAAATTAGGCTCCCAAACTTAATTTTTCACCAATTAAGCTCCAAATAAAATTAATTTGACCCATTTAAAGTATAATTAAGTCCTTGCACTTAATTAAATCCTTCAATTGGACCAAAATTAATTCTTAAACATAATTAAAATTTAATTTGGCCCATGATTAAATCAAATTGGCCTATTTAAAATTTGATTATGCCATTAGAGTTAATTTTTATGCAAATTCGTCCAATAATCATTTAATTTAACCTTGAATTTGTATTTTTTCTTCATTTTTTGGCATAATAAGGTACACTTAAGTCTTGAATTTCCTCCAAAAATTCCAACTTGATTTCCCGGCCTACTTTCTCTACGTTGTCAGCCTTTATTTGATATTTTTTATTTTTATTTTGAAAAAAAAAGTGAATTTTAGGGAATAACTCATAATTGGGTTATGACAAGGCAAATCTCCAAAACTTGGGTTAATCTCCCATATTCACAACTTGTTAAATTCTAAACTCGGGTTCAATCAAGAAGTTTAATTTAATGTTGAAGGATGGAATCGAAAAAAAAACTATCAATTTAAAAAAATTGTCAATAAAAAAAATAAAAATAAAAAATTAAGGAGGGTCAAATTATAAAAAAAAAATCAAATTTAAAAATAATCTCAAATAAAATAAATAACAATAATGAGAATCAAGTATAACAGATAAAAAAATTAAAGGATGATGAAATTAAAAACCAATTTAAATTTTGTAAATAAATTGAAATAAAAAAAATATCAATTGAAAGAACATGAACCAAATCTGAATGAAAAATTAATTGAATGGATGTTGTGATATTTTGAAAGGACAAGCATGAAAATTAAGGAGGGAAAAAAAAGAAATGTCTATCAACTCCCAACAGAGGGAATTACACAACAAGCATTGCCAAAAGTTGTTATTTGCTACCCTAAGTCCTCCATGCGTTACTTGACACGGTGAGGTAACTTACTTGTCAGCAAATATAATGTATATTCCGACCACTTTTTTTTATTTTAGTATTTTTTATATTTATTAAAATATCATATTGTTTTTCAAACCACATTATTATAACAAGAAAACCGGTTTAAACTAATCAAGTTGGTTAAGGTTTTTATTTCAAACTAGCAAAACCAAAATTATGGCTATGATGAATAGCTGAGCAATCAATGCAAAAGAAAGATTTTGTAATTGATGCTGAAAATTAAGAACTTGGGAAACTATTGAATCAGATAAAAAGAAATTGAAGGAGCAGCATAATTAGCCCTTAAAATGACTCAAAGCAAATTCAAATTCTTCATCTTCCCATTTTTAATTTAAGAAACTCAAACAATCCATGAAAACATAATTGAAAGAAGAAAAATCATCATAAATTTAATCACAGAGGCAAAACTTGACTATTTGTAATTTGGTCATTGTAAATTGATTTTTTCTTAATTTAATTTCTCTCTGCTTTCTATCGAATAAGGCATGCATTACTACAAATATTGTTTTTGATAAGGAACGACATGGAAGACTAGAGTGAAGTTAAAATGATGTCTGAGATTGTGGTAATAGTTATTTTTTAAGTATTGTTTGTTTAAAATGTATTAAAATATTTTTTTTAATTTATTTTTAACATTAACATATCAAAATAATCCGAAAATATATAAAATTTCAGCATAATTGGTCTAAGTTTGGGTTTTAAACGGAACCAATTCAGTTCAGTTTGGTAGTTTTATATCTTTAAAACTAACCCCAAATTGAACCAAATTTTTCTAGGTTTTTAATTGGTTTCTTTTTTCAATTTGATTTTTTGGTATTTTTTTGTTTCTTAGGTTTTTTTAGTTACACAGGTTTTTTGCTCATCTCTAGTTGAACATGCTTTTTAAATTGCTTTTCGCAAGAAAAAAAACATTAAATTGATGTTTTTTAGGTTTTTTTATGATTTTGATGTACTTATGCCAAAAAAAATTAAAAACAAATCTAAAAAATATAATCATTTTGATGCATTTTCAATTGAAAAACACTTTTAAAAAACACATATTTAGGCTGTGTTTAGTAATGTGGTCTAACTCGCTTCTCAAAATGTTTTTCACTTAAAAAACATCAAATTCATGTTTTTTGAGGTGTTTTCCGAGTTTTTTTACCAATGATTTTGATATATTATTGTTAAAAATTAAAAACTGTATTTTAAAAGTATATTGCATTTAAATGGTAAAAAACGCTTTCAAGCTAGCACTTTTTAGATCTAATTAGTTATTTAACTCGCATGTTGTTACGAGCTGTAAATTGTTTTTTTTTAAACTGGAAATGCAGTATATTTTCTAAAACAATTCGAAATATAAAACAAAATGCTCATTCAAGAATCTAATCAAATAAACTGATAATCATTTATGTAAATAAAAAAAATTGTTAACAATAACCAAAAGAAAAACTGAAAAAATTGAGAGATGGATGTAGGTTAAGATATTTGATCCTGTAAAATGAGATATTCATTTATTTGTATCTACTGAATTTGTTTATTAAAATGAATAAAAGATAATAGAAACATAAACATATACGAAACTATAAATATTATGCAAGGCCAAACATATAAAAAATATTTTTTAAGAATAAATATTTTTTATAATATAAAGCTCACCTATATAAAACATAAGGAATTATTCAAAAATTAAATGCAACAAAATCATTTAAAAAATATTATTCAAAAGAGATCTACAAAATCCATGGTCTAAGCCATATGACCAAGATAGACTGATAAAGAAGAAATTGAAGATAACCAAAAAATTATTTTTAAAAAAAGTAATGTTGAATGTTAAAATCGTAAAAGAAATTGAAAAAAAAAGAATCTTGAATTGTATGAACCTGTTAAACTCGTTACATATGTCAATAGATCAAAAGCATCACAAATAAAAAAAGCTTTGAAGCCCATTCCCTGTCAAATTAAAGGCTAAATGATGAAACAGAAGAAAAAAATGTTATTAAAATAATGAGGAAGAAAATTAAAATAAAAAATAAATTAGAGGATATCAAAAAAATTTAAATTCTAAGGTTAATTTAAAAACAATTAAGCTTTTAAAAAAGGGAAAATAAATTAAAAGAATGTGAGATAAATTGAAAACAATAAAAAATATATACTTTGATTGAATGATAAAATTAAAAACCAACAAAACTTTAACAAAAGAGTCATAGGAAAAAAAATTATGATTAAAAGAATGAAAGAGAAAATTGAAATAAGAAATAAATTAGAGGATATAAAAAAAAATTAAATTGGAGGGTTATTTTAAAAACAATTAAACTTTAATAAAAGGAAAAATAAATCAAAATAATGAGGGCTAAATTGAAAACAATAAAAAATATAAACTTTGATTAAGAATGGAATTGAAAACCAACAAAACTTTAACAAAAGAACCAAGAAAAAAAAATCAAAAATCAAATAAAACAAGTATTGAATTGAAAAAATATATGACAAATTGTAATTTAAGGACTAAATTGAAAATAACTAAAACTTTTATAATAGGATCAAGGACAATAATAATTAATAAAAAATAAAAGACTGAAATTAACAAATCCAAATGAAAGAGAATAAAAGTGTATTTTCTTTGGAAGGCAAAGAAAAGAAGGAAGAAAAACAAATAAACGATCGCCGACAAGAAACCGACACACACTACCTCATAAGAAAAAAGACATAATAGAGAATCTAAAGACACAATAGAATGATATATTTGCCAACTAGATGGGTCCGTAAGCGTCATCCAAACACTACGGATCATATCTACTCATTAGCAAGTGAACGTGATGTACCAGTATCTTTTTCGAATAAAATAATTGTTTCCCAACATAAAAATACCATAATGTTCTTCAAGAACATGAGAATCATAAAATAAAATAAAAAAAACCAAACTGAAAGTACATAAATGCTCTTAGATGCATGCCTGATTTTTATCTTTTCTAAGGGTATAATAGTATTTCTATTGTATTTCAAAGTGCAGAAAACGAAAGAAGTCATTGGTCAACAACTTATTTTTTTGACTTCAGGGGTAAATAAGTATTTTAACTATTTTAATATTTTTTAAAAAGACTAAAAATCCCTTGGACAACAACCCAAGAAATTGTTAAATCTAGGGACAAAACTGTATTTTTTAATGTGTAAAAAAATAAAACATCCTAAGATACCTCTAAATAATTTTTTAATAACTAATGAATTAATTGTAAAGACCAAAATATTCTCAATATTATTACACTTCTTTTTTTTTTTCAATCAAAAAACAAAATAATAATTTTACTACAACAATTCATAATAAACTGTATATACTATATATAAAAAAACCACACCATTTAAAGTTTTTGTTAATTAATAGCTAAGTACTGGCCATAACGAATTACTCTATCACAAAAGCTTTTCTACTACCTAACCTATTATATGAATAGGGTAGAAAATTATAGCCTTTTTTTTTTAGATTGATATCGTTTATTTTTGGGATTTAATTGTATTTTTAAAATTTTTATTTATTTTAAATTAATTTTTTTTTAATTTTTTTAATGTAGCAATATTAAAATTAATAAAAAAATATTATTTTAATATATTTTTTTTAAAATATTTTGAAATCAAAATCCTTACAAGAAAAAGTGATATAATACCCTTTGAAATCCATACCCCGTGTTAAGAACTCATTTTCTTTTCTTTAAATTGATTGTCTATTTTAGAATTTCTTAAACCTG
>Ga0325404_1007359_pt1 | contig 11483 bp, 4 predicted proteins | sample PopdelMetagenome_18_FD_205664 | JGI IMG/M metagenome (GOLD analysis project Ga0325404, IMG submission 205664) | Populus deltoides microbial communities from Bellville, Georgia, United States - Xylem-Control-R1 | ecosystem: Host-associated > Plants > Phyllosphere > Stem > Wood/Secondary xylem... | reverse complement strand
TAAATGATTTAGACAGTGGAAGATTATTTTGAAATTTGATAAATGTTGTTTTTTTAAATATTTTTTTAATATTAGTATATTAAAATGATAGAAAAAACATTAAAAATATTAATTTAATGCTAAAAAAATTAAAATTTTTTAAAATCATGATTGGACCACAATTCCAAATAATTAATATTTTTAGTGTTTTTTTCTAGCCGCCAGCAACCTTATGTTCAAACAAACCAAACTCAACCTATCAAATCCACCAAAATAAGTTTCCACATTCTTCTAGTTCTTAGGCTTTGTTGGCTAGAAAGAAGTTTGTTTTTGAAAAGTGGTTTAAATGGAAACTAGTTTTTTGAAAATTGAATTATTTTTTGATGTTTTATAATGTATTGAAAAATAAATTAGAAAATGCTTTTTAATGTTTGTTTATGTCATGAAAAATAAACTACAAAATAATTTATTAATATTTTAATTTGTTTTCAAGTTTATAAAAAAATATAGACCAAATTTGACTAATAAAAAATTTTAAGGAAGATTAAATTGAAAAAATAATCAATTTTATACATTATTTCAAATAAAATAAATAGTAATCAAAAAAATAAAAACTAAATCTAACAAATAAAAAAGTTCAAAGAGGATGAACATAAAAAGAAATATGATATATAAACATATTAACATTTGCAAAAAAAAAAAAATCAAGCCAATTTTTTTAAATAAAATAAATAAAAATTAAAAAAATAAGAACCAAATATGATATATAAAAAATTTTAATTAAAAAAATAAGAGAAAAAAATAACAAATAAAAGAATGAGAACCTAATTGATATAAAAATCAAATTAAATCAAATTCTAAGGTATGAAACTGAAGAAATAAAAGTAAAAGAAAGGATTATAAAACATATAATTATCAAAAGATTGAAGACTAAATTTAATATCATCAGCAAATAACAAAATATTTTTAAATTTTTCAAAACTTCTAAAAAGTATTTTCTTTTTAAAATATATTTTTTTCTAGAAATCAAACCAAATTTTTTTTAACTGAAAAATATTTTCATTGATAAATTCTTTTAATATTAAATAATCAAAAAAAATTTGAAAATAATTTATACAAAACAAATGGGCTTAATAAACACTTTACATTGAACATGAAAGCAGCCATAAGATAGATTTGAGGATATGTTTGTTTCTTGAAATTTATTTTTGAGAAAATTATTTTTAAAATTTTTTTGTGTTTGTTTATCATTAGAAAAATTGATTAACGAAAAACACTTTTCTGTCAAAGAAAAATTTAGCTTGGTTTTCAGGAAAGTGTTTTTCTAGAAAATTTGAACGGAAAACACTTTCCGGAAGTTGTGAAAAATTTAGAAATGTCATATTATTTACAGATTATATCAAATTTGATTCTCAAACTTTTGATTGCTATATATATTTTGTTTTGAATATTTATTTTTTAATTTTATCTCTTAAAATTTAATTTTTATATTAACTTTGGTCCTCATTTTTATAATTGTTATTTGCTTTTCCCTTATCATTTTTTTATTGAAATTTTTTATGTATCAAATTTGATCCTCATTCTTTTGATTGTTACTTATTTTATTTGAAATAATTATGAAATGTTAATTATTATTATTTTAATTTCTTCATCTTTCATCTTTTTTTATTTTTTAGATTTGATCTTTATTATTTTGATTATTATTTATTTTATTTGAGATAATTTATGAAATTATATTTTTTTTTAATTTCATTCTCATTCAACTTTTTAATTTGTAAGATTTGTTCCTCATTATTTTAATAAATTTGAGAAAAATAAAACATTAATAATTTATTTTCCAGCTTATTTTCCATGACATAACCAAACATTGAAAAATATTTTCCAACTAATTTATCATTACATTGCCAAACATCAGAAAATAATTTACTTTCCCGGAATTCACTTTTCAAAAGAAAATTACTTTTCAGCAAACAAACGAGGTTAGAGTATATTTGATTTTATGTTTTAAAAGTATTTTTAAAAAGATATAAATTTAAATTTTATTTATTTTAAATTAATAATTTTTTGATGTTTTCAAATCATTTTGAAGTGCTAATGTCAAAAATAAATTTTTTTTTAAAAAATATTATTTTAATGTATTTTCAAGCAAAAAAAAACTTTAAAAAATAACCGCTACTATACTTTCAAACACCTTCTAAATCTTCTCTCTCCACCAAAACCGAACCAGTCATACGAGACCCACCAGCTCGAACCAGCCAAGCCAGACGAACCAGTCGTGGCTCTCTCCTCCTCCACACCATCAAACCGACGCTAACTTCAACTGAAACCCATAGTTGCATGTCCCCTTCTTCCTCCTTTCAACCCGACAGCAGCAGTCCCACCACAGACCCGATCTCCTCGCCGTTGCTAGCAGCAGCCCCGTGAATAACCCAGCCCCACAACAGACCCGATCCCCCCTTCATCACAAGCAACAACTCAAATAAAAAACTATACCCGATTTTTCCCAGAAATCGCAGCCCCAATCGATCACACCCAAAAAAAGTAAAAAGCCATTGACAGCATAGCCCCAATAATAGCAGCGTCATCAACTCCATTGAAGCAAACTGAAAAATGGACAAGACAATTTCATGCATCGCAATTAATAGCGTTTTTATATGATGAGCGCAAGATCTTCTGAAACATATATGAAGGATCATAAAAGCTATAGATTTTGACATTAACCAAAATCATTTCAAGAATAATATGCTTTTAAGCCACTGAATTAAAAAAGAAGGTTAAATCTGAATATTTAAAGCCCGTGATAAAGTTAATTCAAACTAGCGAATGAGTGATTGTTTTATTTGTGACAAATTAAATACTCCACTATAACTGTGTATTAAGAATTTAACAGCACTGGTCTTAGACGATCAATTAAATTTTCAAAACACCAAAAATTATCATCATTTTATCTAACTTCCCAGCTTCCAAGCATGCAATGAATTTTCAACAGTACTGCCAATGGTTTAAAATGTTCTATCTTTTAGTCGATTCTTTTCTTGGATAAATTTAGTACCTGTGACTGTGAAGCTTGAGAAGTTAAAAAAAAAAAAAACTATCAAATTCGAATTCTATATGGTTAATCAAAGAAGGGAAAGACAGAAAAACATATTAATGGTTCCGGACGTTTTGGTTCCCATGTCTTTTTTGGTGAAAGAAAATTAACTATTTATAGAATATTTAAATTTTTTAAAACAATATGATATATACATACCTTAATATTAATATAAAACACACATATATATGAATAATATTTATCATTTAATACATATACGTGCTTCATATATATATATATTAACTATTTTATTTTTTGTTGATTAATAAACAATGGTAGATAAAAGAATACCTTTTGGATACCTGAAACTCGATGGATAGTTTATGAATATCTAAATTTTTTACCCGATGGATAATAGGTAGAGTATAGATATCAAGAAATTCAACTCGCGAGTACCCATTACCTTTCCTAGTGTTATGGTGCGAGTCAGATTGATTTTATATTTAGGTTAAAAAAATATCTAGGTATTACTAACATGTTTAATAAATTTAAACCATGCATGTACAAATTGATCTAAAGTGACCCAGTCAATTTAATACATTCTAATAAAACAAAAAAAATTTAGTAAAAAAACAAAAAATAAACAAACAAATAAAAAAAAGTATTACAATAAATAATATTTTATAAGGGGATACACATTAAAAAGAAAAAAGAAGTTTTGGATATGTAGCTAGCTAAGTCTATTATTTGAGGCTAGAAAGCTATTTTTGGTGGAGCATGGATGTTTTAGAAAATCTAATAAGAGTGAGACTTGTTCCACGCAGAGCTGGTACGTAATTCAATAAAGATTTTAAGATTTACTTTTGTAGACGAGGTTAGTACACTTCATTGGATTTGATATTTGAATGATATACATGATTAAGCATGCCATAAAGTTTATTTCGGCAATGACTCTGAAACTCATCTCATAAATATAGTATTTATGTTCTTTCTTTTTTTATATAAAAAAACAATTATGACCCTAACATCTTTTTAGTAACAAAAACAGAATAAATAATCAATGTTTTAGATGTATATAATTTATAGCATAGTTTGTATACACTATTGTTCTCGCATATAGTATTAAAGAATGCATGTGGTGTGTAAATCATTCTAAATCAGTTTAAAGTTTTATCTTATTTTACTAGGAATGCTCGTGAAGAAATATTCTAGTTTTATTGAAGAAATAATTTCCTCATGAAAGGATGTGAATTCCAAGTGAATGATGTTGGTACCCATTTTTCAACCCCTGCATAAACAAAAAAATAAAAAAAAATAAAAAAACATATCATTAAAAAGAATATACTAAAACACCTAGGAAATTGCCGAAAACTAGTTGAGGAGATTGGACAATTTGACAACATATTTTCAACTGATGAAAGCCGTATTAACAAAGAAAATTCAATTTAAGGAGAAACATTTAAAATTAGATATTTAAGGACTCAATTAGATTTTTCAAGGTTTAATTGAATTTATTGAGGGCTTAATTGCAATGAAAATTGATTTTTAAATTCAATTTAGGCTTTAATTGGAAGAAATCAAAGTCTATGGGTCGAATTATATTTTGTAAGAGTTAATTTGGTCAAATCAGGGGCTTAATTGCATAAGTATTGAAGTTTGATAGACAATTAAGGACTTTATTAAAGAAATTTAAAACCAAGGACTAAACTGAAAAAAACACGTGAATGTAGTGGTTGAAATAGCCCAAATCAAGGGTCAAATTGAAGTAATTGAAAGTTTGTTTGTCAATTGATGGTCTGCACAAATTCAGAACTAAGAACTAAAATAAAAAAGGCAATCAACTTAGGGGCTGACAATTGAGTTTGACATGGATAAAATTCCATGAAATTAAATGTTTGGAGGTAATTATAAGTGCAATTAAAAGGACTTGGAAGAATAAGGACTTAATCAAATTTTCCAATCCCAAATTAAAACCCTAAATGATGTGTCGTTGAGAGACTTAATGAAGAGAATGTGAGTGACACGTTGTTCGATAAACTGACCTGTATTTTGATAATTTTGGCTGATTGAGTTGGTAACATCAAACGAATGAATGTAGAGTTACAAATCTTTAAATTGAGCAAGGTTAGATTCAAATGAAAGATGTGCATCTCTTCTACCAAATTCAAATGGTCTCAGGTGATAATAACGTCAGAATTGCTCCGATGAGGCCTTGAAAGTAGGCAACTCAGTCAACCATGACTAAAACACAATTGTGTAAGAACCAACCTTATTTTCGTGTATTCATACATAAAGGTTTCTAAATGGATTCTGATTAAGGGTTTACAACACTTTCCTCAAGATCAAGAGGTCAAAAATAGATTCAAGACCTCCCAAAAGCCTAGAAAAACCCTATAAATACCCTTTTAAGAAGAGAGCTAAAGAGAACAGAGAAAGGCTGAAAGATGGGAGAAAAAAGGAAAAAAAGTAGGCAAATATTGATAATAACCTAAGTGTAAAGATTCAAGAGCTTAACACAATGATATTCTAAGCTTTGAAAAGATAATAAATTTGTGAAAGGAAAAAAAAATTTCAAAGGAAAGCAAAAAGAGAGTAGCTGTTTTAGGTATATTTTCTGATCCAAAAGCAGGCTCTAGTGGCCTGCTTGAGGTGTTTTTCTTCTTTGTTTTTGTTTATATTTATGTTTACAAGCATGAAAAAGAGATTTGGAATGCTTAACAAGAAATGTTGTATTCACCTCTTTGTTGCTGTGATGAGTGATCTTTATTTACTGTGTTATTTTTGAATTTTTTTTGATGTTTTTGATATAATAAAGTTACTATTTAAGTTGTTTATATATATAGTGTTGTTTTAATTTAATTTAAGGAATGCATGTTGAAGCAATGATATTTATTCTGGGTTTGCTAGGTTTGTTCATGCATAAAATGGGTTCAGAAAACCAATTCTTGAATCCATATTGCATAAACATGTAGACTGTTTTAAGTTGGTAATTTTATGGATTTGGTATCTCATATTTGATTTTGATATTTTGATGTTATTTGTTAGTCTTTGTGATTCAAATATGTTTGTTTATGGTAATGTGACTTATTGAGTTAAATAAAGCATGCTATAGAAGCCAAAAATGCCATTTTCTAGGCTTTATAGTGGCTGCCTTTTGTTGGGTTCACGGCTGAGTTTCTAGGCAATGTTCTTCATGTTTCTAGTAAGAACATTGTCTTAGCTTCTTGGTTTAGACCAATTTTGGTCCATTTCTTTCATTAGAACCCTTCGTTATTCTTGATTAATAAATAATCAAGAGTGTATTTGCATCAATAACAAGTTTTTGATGGAATTTAATTCTAGGGTTTTGATTTTGAACTGAAATATATTTTGACAAAATCATAATATTTAAGTGATAATTGAAGTGAATGAATGCTAGATTATTGATCCTTACATAATTTTCAACATATGTGCGTTTTTGTTTTAATCGTATCTGGTCTAATTTGGATTTCATATTATTAGGTTGAGTTTCAGTGTTTTTCGTGTTCTTTATTTTTTTGGTATTTGATCTATTTTATTTAAGAATTTTTAAGTTTTTATGTTTAATTTTTTTAAAAACTTTAATTTTGTTTTTGTGTCAAACCAAGATTTCTGGTTCGATTTATGATCAAACAAATAATTTCAAACAATATAATTGAAAATTTTTAAACTTACAAGGTTAACAAAATTGCATAGCAAATTTGCTCAGCAGTTTATCAACATTTTCAAACAAGCAAGGAATAAATGTTATACCCCTTTGCTTGTTAAAGAGTTAATTTGTCTAGTGCAGGGCGATTTAACTATTAAGTTGTGAAAAAATTCATTGAATCAACTTGCAATCTATGCTACTTGTTATGAACAATTGATAATTAAAATTGGTGAAATGAAAAATTACATTATGGGTTATCAAATTACCTTTTCCTTGTGTGCACAACAACAATATCAAATATTGGTCATGCGATGTTGCAAAAAGCATCGTATATTTGATTGCTTGTATTGTTACTATGAATGTCAAAAGAAAAAAAAATGGATACCTTATTGCATCAGCAATCACAGATTTTGTATACTAGCAATGAGATGAAAGATGTAAAAACAAAGAGAAAAGGATGGAAATAAACATCTATCGAGCCAAACTAATCATTGAAAAAGAAACAAAAAGAAAAATACAAAGACTAAAGGAGAAGAACATTAAGCCAAAACCTGTAAAGAGGTTAGGAGACTCCTATGAATTCTAGAGAATCAAAACAAAAATTGAATTGAAAAACAGGAGAACAAAAAAAATTGTCCAATCCCACAAAGCCAGCCATAGCCCTCCCAAAATATCACAAAGAAATTATTTTTCCCTCATAAGATCAAAACCCATCTAAGTAGTGTTGCATTTATTGTAGCTTTATTGAAACCCATAGAATTGACATGAATGGACACCCAAAATAATACAAGAACAGAAGTAATGGGATCCGTGTTCTATAATATCAAAAAAAAAAAAAATTAAACAAACACAAAACCCCACACTCGTAAAAACAATCCCATCCCCTTAAATGAAATTGAAAACAATGAAAACCCACTATATAGGAATCAAGGAAGAAAACAAGCACAAATATGCCGATTGAAACCATGAAACCCCCCCCAAAAAAAAAGAAAAAAGAATAAAAAAAAAAGATGGTATGCAAATAATCCACATGAAAACAATTTTAAGACAACTAAACACAACCAAGGACACATTAAGAGAACACTGTGTGAATCTACAATGAACTCTCTCTGTATGAAGAATGAACTCTCCTTGTATGAACAGTGAATTCCCAATGGAAAATAGATTTCTTGGTAATATCTATATCAATCACCAATACAAGTAAATTTTCATCCACCCCGTAACCAGAAAAGAAGAAGAAAGAATGGTATATGTGATGCATTAAGCTATTCATTTTCCTTAATAACAATCAATACATTCATATATATATATATATATATATATATATATATATATATATATATATTAAGTTGATCTCATTTTACTTATTACACTACCAGAAAATTGATAAATACAAACAGAAATACCGAGGGAATATTTCTGTCGGTAACTTTTCGAGGGATTTTACCGACGAAAATATTCCCTCGATATATACCGAGCGAATTACCGTGGAAAAAAAATTAAAACAAAACAAAAAAAAAAAATGATGACATGTCATTTTTACCAACAGAATTACCGACGGAATAAATTCCGTCTGTAAATTTGTTGGTAAACTGTGAACACTGTTCATCATGTCATTACAAAGGGAATCACTGATGAAATTTTCCGTCGGTATTTTCCAGAGAGCTCCAGAACTGTTCACTTTCCAATTGCACTGTTAATTGTTGTTCTTTATGGACAAAATCACCGACGGATTGAAAAGTCATCGGTGTTATTTGGCGGTTTTCTGAAAAAATTCAATTAATTTAAAATTTTTATTTAAATATTACAGACGGAATCACCGACGGATTGAAAAATCATCGGTAATTTTTTGGCGGTTTTTGAAAACTTTTTACGAAATTGAAAATTTAAATTAAATATTACCGACGGAATAATTAAAAAATATTAATATTCAATTATCCGTCGGTAAATCCGTCGGTAACGCGCCCCAATAAAAAGCTTGAATCTCTTTATTTTATAAGAGACAAAGCCATTTCTTATTATTATTCTTCTTCTTATTGTTCTTCTTCTTCTTCTTCTTCTTCACTATATGTAAAAAACATCATTAAGATATGTCTTTTTCTTCTTCATTATATATAAAAAACATCATTTCTTATCTATTTTTTTCTCTTCTTTTCTCTCCTCATCTCCTTCTCTTTTCCTCCATGCTTGGGTATGTCTTCTTCTTCTCTTTTCTTTTATCCTCTTAGTTTTTTTTTTAATTAATATGCTTAATGAAATTTTTTTCTCTATTTAGCTTCACTTGCAACTACATTAAGATAAGATTTTTCTTTTTTCTTATTTTTTCATGATTTTTTAACTATATTTGTTTTTTATTTTATTTTAATTGTTTTTGTTCTTAATAATTGTATAAATGTTGTTATGAGATTTGTTTTTTCATATGAGATCAATTTTTAGTTGATTTATTTATAGGATTTTTAAATTTTTAGCAATTGCAACTTCATTTTTTTCATATGAATTTTTTTAGTTGAATTTATTTTTTTGTTTTATTTATTTGTTGCAAATTTGTTTGAGTTGATTTTCTATTCTTTTTTCCAAGCATTTTGAGTATATATTATACAGTGTTAATTTATGTTAATTTAATTATTTTATAATTTTATAAAATGAATTTTTTTAAATGTTTTTAAATAATTACCGACGAAATTACCGACAGAAATTCCATCGGTAAATCTGTTGGTAATAAAAAAATATTATTACCGAGGGATATACCGACAAAATAAAACGGATAAATTTATTTTTTTTATTACCAACGGATTTACTGACGGACAAAAAATTACCGACAAAAGATTCACCGACGGAGCATTTCCGTCGGTGATTCCATCGGTGATTAATTTACTGACAGAATATGTATCTTACACCGACGGAAAAATTCCGTCGGTAAAACTATTAAATCTTGTAGTGATAATTAGTAAACTTATGTCATTATAATCCAGAGAATTTCCTTTCTATCCCATTTAAAAAAGAAAAACTCACCCTTCCAAACAAGTGTTATATATAGCGAGCTCTCCATCTTCAAAAGAGAAACAAAATTGGCATCCAAAAAATCAAAGCATGTTTAGCATGATTTATAAATATTTTTTTTCTTTTACTTTAAGTTATAATTTAGAAATTATTTTATAAACAACATAAAACAAAAACAATCAATATTAAGAGATTATTTGGCAAAAAAATGATTCAAGAAGGTATTTTCCGAAGAATGGAGGCATGGATAGCGATCCTTGTAATCTTCAAACAATCTCTAGCCATTGATCTGACAAAACCACGACCCAACTAATCCACTAGTAATAATAAATAAAACCAACGATAAGCATCTGGGTTCAAATTAAGCTGTTTCACACCAATCCGATTTGACTTGACCTAATTTTCATCTTTGCTACGAGCAATCTTGTTGCTCTTATCATCATATGTACTGGAATTTCCTAATAACAAATCACAAAGCTAGCCAGCATCCAATTACAAGATTACTTAAAGGGTAAGGATGGTATCTAAACTGTGATGATAAACAGGGGTTAGAATAATTGATGACCGGAGGAAAGCTTCCATTTCTCCAAGAATCTTTATTAGTGGGTTGGTGAGATTGTTGCTTCCATGATTAACTAATTGAAAAGGCATTACACATTCGTGAGCAGAGAATTGACAATTCTTTTAGGGGTGTTTGGTAGAAGGTCAATGATGGGTTAAGCTTTATCTTTGTAAATTAATTAAATTTAGGTATATTTGTTATTTTTTTTAGTAGGGTTAATTTGTAAGATAGGGAAATTTAGTGCCCCTAAATTGGTGTTTTGGAGGGTAAAATTTAACCACCAAGAATTACTATTTTTTTTTCTATTTATCACTAATTATTTAATCATTTTCTCTATTTAATATTCGATTTCTTAACACTTCAAACATTTTTAAAAACAAACCTTTAAATCTTTAAAATTGCTCTTGTGATAATTACTTCTATAGTAATTTATCCCATTTTTCTATCAAGTGTTTATTTCAGTTTGATTAATACATGTATGATAATTATTCTAGATCTTTTTATACAATAGAAATAGAAATAGAGTTAACTATAATTTAGTTCTTGTAGTTTATCAAGATAAATTAATTTATAAAAAATAATTAAATAATTCCTTGATCAATATCTTAACCATGCTTCATTTAATAGTATTTTATTCTAAAAAATGCTTTCTTTTTCGTCAAACTCGCCATCCTATTTACTCTCTTTTTTTACCCTTTTTTTTTATTTTTTAAATAAAAAAATCAAAATAAAATGAACACACTGATTTCTAAGAGTTGTAATTAACTCTTGGAAATAAAACTACTCTCTCACAAAGGCTATCTCCATTCTATCAGCTAGAAGAAGAGCAGTCGGACCAGGTGGAGGAGAATCCCAAACTTGTAAGGCCATATCTGATCAACTAGAGCCAATCTGGGCTAGACGATCAACACACACTGATTCCCTTCTCAAAGAACATGGTTAGAACAGTTCCCAATCACTCTCAATAATTCTTGAGAATCTCCACAATAAGCATAAGATGAGGGTGACCATTAGAGGGATAATTACTGTCGATTGTTACAGCCTCTAAAGAATCTGATTCCACGACCCCTTTCCATATGATCCAGAACTCACAAATTAATAAATAACCAGCACCAATAGAATGAGCCTCTAGAAACCGGGCAGTTCAAAGAAAGCCAATCCAGAAGGAGCAATAAAGAACAAGTCAAAGTTACGGTGGCTGGGGTGGAAAAACAAATCCTATATTTTTTTTGTAAATAGAAAAT
>Ga0325404_1007358_pt1 | contig 11483 bp, 1 predicted proteins | sample PopdelMetagenome_18_FD_205664 | JGI IMG/M metagenome (GOLD analysis project Ga0325404, IMG submission 205664) | Populus deltoides microbial communities from Bellville, Georgia, United States - Xylem-Control-R1 | ecosystem: Host-associated > Plants > Phyllosphere > Stem > Wood/Secondary xylem... | reverse complement strand
AGCCCACACAGCAACCTAGGGAGTCAGAAACTGCTGTCACGGGTGACGCGTGGATTCGACAGCCCACACATCCCCCTAGGGAGTCAGAAACGGGTGTCGCGGGTGACGCGTGGATTCGACAGCCCACCCAGCCCCATTGGGAGTCAGAAACTGCTGTCACGGGTGACGCGTGGATTCGACAGCCCACACAGCCCTGTAGGGAGTCAGAAAACATCAACGAACTGCTGTCACGGGTTACGCGTGGATTCGACAGCCCACACAGCCCCCTAGGGAGTCAGAAACTGCTGTCACCGGTAACGCGTGGATTCGACAGCCCACACAGCCCCCTTGGGAGTCAGAAACTGCTGTCACGGGTGACGCGTTGATTCGACAGCCCACACATCCCCCTAGGAAGTCAGAAAACATCAACGAACTGCTGTCACGGGTGACGCGTCGATTCGACAGCCCACACAGTCCCCTAGGGAGTGAGAAACTGGTGTCACGGGTGACGCGTTGGTTCGACAGCCCACACAGCAACCTAGGGAGTCAGAAATTGCTGTCACGGGTGACGCGTGGATTCGACAGCCCACCCAGCCCCCTTGGGAGTCAGAAACTGCTGTCACGGGTGACGCGTGGATTCGACAGCCCACACAGCCTTGTAGGGAGTCAGAAAACATCAACGAACTGCTGTCACAGGCGACGCGTGGATTTGACAGCCGCACAGCCCCTTAGGGAGTCAAGAAAGGGTGTCACGGGTGACGCGTGGATTCGACAGCCCACACAGCGCCTAGGGAGTCAGGAACTGCTGTCACGGGTGCCGCGTGGATTCGACAGCCCACACAGCCCCCTAGGGAGTCAGGAACGGGTGTCACGGGTGAGGCGTGGATTCTACAGCCAAGACAGCCCCCCAGGGAGTCAGAAATCATCAATGAACTGCTGCCACGGGTGACGCGTGGATTCGACAGCCCACCCAGCCCCCTAGGGAGTCAGAACTGCTGTCACGGGTGACGCGTGGATTCAACAGCCCGCACAGTCCCTTAGGGAGTCAAGAACGGGTGTCACGGGTGACGCGTGGATTCGACAGCCCACACAGCGCCTAGGGAGTCAGGAACTCTTGTCACCGGTGACGCGTGGATTCGACAGCCCACACAGCCCCTAGGGAGTCAGAACTGCTGTCACGGGTGATGCCTGGATTTGACAGCCCGCAAAGCCCCCAAGAGAGTCAGCAACTGCTGTCACGGGTGACGCTTGTTTTCGACAGCCCCCTAGGGAGTCAGGAACGGGTTTCACGGGTGACGCGTGGAGTCGACAGCCCCTACAGCACCCTAGGGAGTCAGAACTGCTGTCACGGGTGACGCGTGGATTCGACAGCCCCCACAGCCCTATAGGGAGTCAGAAACTGCTGTCACGGGTGACGCGTGGATTCTACAGCGCAGACAGCCCCTTAGGGTGTCAGAACTGCTGTCACTGGTGACGCCTGGATTCGACAGCCCGCAAAGCCCCCTAGGGAGTCAGCAACTGCTGTCAGGGTGACGCTTGTTTTCGACAGCCCCCTAGGGAGTCAGGAACGGGTTTCACGGGTGATGCGTGGAGTCGACAGCCCCTACAGCACCCTAGGGAGTCAGAACTGCTGTCACGGGTGACGCGTGGATTCAACAGCCCGCACAGCCCCCTAGGGAGTCAGAAACTGCTGTCACGGGTGACGCGGGGATTCGACAGCCCCCACAGCCCCCTAGGGAGTCAGAAACTGCTGTCACGGGTGAAGCGTGTTTTCGACAGCCCACACACCCACCTATGGAGTCAGGAGCTGCTATCACGGGTGACGCGTTGATTCGACAGACCACACAGCCCCCTAGGTAGTCAGAAATGCTGTTACGGATGACTCGTGGACTCGACAGCCCACACAGCCCCCTAGGGAGTCAGCAACAGCTGTCACGGGTGACGCGTGGATTCTACAGCCAAGACAGCCCCCGAGGGAGTGAGAAATCATCAACGAACTGCTGTCACGGGTGACGCGTGGATTCGACAGCCCAGCCAGCCCCCTTGGGAGTCAGAAACTGCTGTCACGGGTGACACGTGGATTCGACAGCCCACACAACCTTGTAGGGAGTCAGAAAACATCAACGAACTGCTGTCACGGGTGACGCGTGGATTCGACAGCCCATACAGCCCCCTAGAGAGTCAGAAACTCTGTCACCGGTCACGCGTGGATTCGACAGCCCACACAGCCCCCTTGGGAGTCAGAAACTGCTGTCACGGGTGACGCGTTGATTCGACAGCCCACACATCCCCCTAGGAAGTCAGAAAACACCAACGAACTGCTGTCACGGGTGACGCGTGGATTCGACAGCCCACTCAGCCCCCTTGGGAGTCAGAAACTGCTGTCCCGGGTGACGCGTGGATTCGACAGCCACACAGCCCCCTAGGGTGTCAGAAACTGCTGTCACGGGTAACGTGTGGATTCGACAGCCCACACAGCCCCCTAGGGAGTCAGCAACTGCTGTCACGGGTGACGCGTGGATTCTATAGCCAAGACAGACCCCTAGGGAGTGAGAAATCATCAACGAACTGCTGTCACGGGTGACGCATGGATTCGACAGCCCACCTTGCCCCCTTGGGAGTCAGAAACTGCTGTCACGGGTGACGCGTTGACTCGACAACCCACACAGCATCCTAGGGAGTCAGAAACTGCTGTCACGGGTGGCGCGTGGATTCGACAGCCCACACAGCCCCCTAGGGAGTCAGGAACGGGTGTCACGGGTGAGGCGTGGATTGTACAGCCAAGACAGCCCCCAGGGAGTCAGAAATCATCAATGAACTGCTGCCACGGGTGACGCGTGGATTCGACAGCCCACCCAGCCCCCTAGGGAGTCAGAAACTGCTGTCACGGGTGACGCGTGGATTCTACAGCCAAGACAGCCCCCTAGGGAGTGAGAAATCATCAACGAAATGCTGTCACGGGTGACGCGGGGATTCGACAGCCCACACATCCCCCAAGGGAGTCAGGAACGGGTGTCACGGGTCACGTGTGGATTCGACACCCACACAGCCCCCTAGGGAGTCAGAAACTGCTGTCACGGGTAACGCGTGGACTCGACAGCCCACACAGCCCCCTTGGGAGTCAGAAACTGCTGTCACGGGTGACACGTGGATTCGACAGCCCACACAGCCCCCTAGGGAGTCAGAACTGCGGTGACGGGTGACTCGTGGATTCGACAGCCCATACAGCCCCCTAGGGAGTCAGAAACAGCTGTCACGGGTGACGCGTGGATTCTACAGCCTAGACAGCCCCCTATGGAGTGAGAAATCATCAACGAACTGCTTTCACAGGCGACGCGTGGATTTGACAGCCACACAGCCCCTTAGGGAGTCAAGAACGGGTGTCACGGGTGACGCGTGGATTCGACAGCCCACACAGCGCCTAGGGAGTCAGGAACTGCTGTCACGGGTGACGCGTGGATTCGACAACCCACACAGCCCCCTAGGGAGTCAGAAGTGCTGTCACGGGTGAAGCCTGTTTTCGACAGCCCACACACCCACCTACGGAGTTAGGAACTGCTGTCAAGGGTGACGCGTTGATTCGACAGACCACACAGCCCCCTAGGTAGTCAGAAGTGCTGTTACGGGTGACTCGAGGATTCGACAGCCCACACAGCCTCCTAGGGAGTCAGAACTGCTGTCTCGGGTGACGCGTGGATTCGACAGCCCCCACAGCCCCCTAGGGAGTCAGAAACTGCTGTCACGGGTGATGCGTGGATTCGACAGCCCACACATCCCCCTAGGAGTCAGGAACGGGTGTCACGGGTGACGCGTGGATTCGACAGCGCACACAGCCCCCTAGGGAGTCAGGAACTGCTGTCACGGGTGACGCGTGGATTCTACAGCCAAGACAGCCCCCTATGGAGTTAGAAATCATCAACGAACTGCTGTCACGGGTGACGCGTGGATTCGACAGCCCACCCAGCCCCCTTGGGAGTCAGAAACTGCTGTCACGGGTGACGCGTGGATTCGACAGCCCACACAGCCTTGTAGGGAGTCAGAAAACATCAACGAACTGCTGTCACTGGTGACGCGTGGATTCGACAGCCCACACAGCCCCCTAGGGTGTCAGAAACTGCTGTCATCGGTAACGCGTGGATTCGACAGCCCACACAGCCTCCTTGGGAGGCAGAAACTGCTGTCACGGGTGACGCGTGGATTCGACAGCCCACCCATCCCCCTAGGAAGTCAGAAAACATCAACGAACTGCTGTCACGGGTGACGCGTCGATTCGAAAGCCCACACAGACCCCTAGGGATTGAGAAACTGGTGTCACGGGTGACGCGTTGGTTCGAGAGCCCACATAGCAACCTAGGGAGTCAGAAACTGCTGTCACGGGTGACGCGTGGATTCGACAGCCCACACATCCCCCTAGGGAGTCAGAAACGGGTGTCACGGGTGCCGCGTGGAGTCGACAGCCCACCAGCCCCCTAGGGAGTCAGCAACTGCTGTCACGGGTGACGCGTGGATTCGACAGCCCACCCAGTCCCCTTGGGAGTCAGAAACTGCTGTCCCAACTGACGCGTGGATTCGACAGCCACACAGCCCCCTAGGAAGTCAGAAACTGCTGTCACGGGTAACGTGTGGATTCGACAGCCCACACAGCCCCCTAGGGAGTCAGCAACTGCTGTCACGGGTGACGCGTGGATTCTACAGCCAAGACAGCCCCCTAGGGAGTGAGAAAACATAAACGAACTGCTGTCACGGGTGACGCGTGGATTCGACAGCCCACCTTGCCCCCTTGGGAGTCACAAACTGCTGTCACGGGTGAAGCGTTGACTCGACAGCCCACACAGCAACCTAGGGAGTCAGAAACTGCTGTCACGGGTGGCGCGTGGATTCGACAGCCCACACGGCCCCCTAGGGAGTCAGAAACTGCTGTCAAGGGTGACGCGTGGATTCTACTGCCAAGACAGCCCCCCAGGGAGTGAGAAATCATCAATGAATTGCTGTCACGGGTGACGCGTGGATTCGACAGCCCACCCAGCCCCCTAGGGAGTCAGAAACTGCTGTCACGGGTGACGCGTGGATTCGACAGCCCACACAACCCTGTAGGGAGTCAGAAAACATCAACGAACTGCTGTCACGGGTGACGCGTGGATTCGACAGCCCACACAGCCCCCTTGGGAGTCAGAAACTGCTGTCACGGGTGACGCGTGTATTCGACAGCCCACACATCCCCCTAGGAAGTCAGAAAACATCAACGAACTGCTGTCACGGGTGACGCGTCGATTCGACAGCCCACACAGTCCCCTAAGGAGTGTGAAACTGGTGTCACGGGTGACGTGTTGATTCGACAGCCCACACAGCAACCTAGGGAGTCAGAAACTCCTGTCACGGGTGACGCCTGGATTCGACAGCCCGCAAAGCCCCCTAGAGAGTCAGCAACGGGTGTCACGGGTGACGCGTGGATTCGACAGCCCACACAGCCCCCTAGGGAGTTAGCAACTACTGTCACGGGCGACGCGTGGATTCTACAGCCCACACAGCCCCCTAAGGAGTCAGAAACTGCTGTCCCGGGTGACGCGTGGATTCGACAGCCACACAGCCCCATAGGGAGTCAGAAACTGCTGTAACGGGTAACGTGTGGATTCGACAGCCCCCACAGCCCCCTAGGGAGTTAGCAACTGCTGTCACGGGTGTCGCGTGGATTCTACAGGCAAGACAGCCCCCTAGGGAGTGAGAAATCATCAACGAACTACTGTCACGGGTGAGGCGTGGATTCGACAGCCCACCTTGCCCCCTTGGGAGTCAGAAACTGCTGTCACGGGTGACGCGTTGACTCGACAGCCCACACCGCACCCTAGGGAGTCAGAAACTGCTGTCACGTGTGGCGCGTGGATTCGACAGCCCACACAGCCCCCTAGGGAGTCAGGAACGGGTGTCACGGGTGACGCGTGGATTCTACAGCCAAGACAGCCCCCAGGGAGTGAGAAATCATCAATGAACTGCTGTCACGAGTGACGCGTGGATTCGACAGCCCACTCAGCTCCCTAGGGAGTCAGAAACTGCTGTCTCGGGTGACACGTGGATTCGACAGCCCACACAGCCCTGTAGGGAGTAAGAAAACATCAACGAACTACTGTCACGGGTGACGCGTGGATTCGACGGCCCACACAGGCCCCTAGGAAGTCAGAAACTGCTGTCACGGGTGACGCGTGGATTCGAGAGCCCACACATCCCCCTAGGGAGTCAGCAACGGGTGTCACGGGTGACGCGTGGATTCGACAGCCCACACAGCCCCCTAGGGAGTCAGCAACTACTGTCACAGGTGACACGTGGATTCTACAGCCAAGACAGCCCCCTAAGGAGTGAGAAATAATCAACGAACTGCTGTAACGGGTACCGCATGGATTCGACAGCCCACACAGCCCCCTAGGGAGTCAGAAACTCCTGTCACGGGTGATGCGTGGATTCTTCAGCCAAGACAGCCCCCTAGGGAGTGAGAAATCATCAACGAAATGCTGTCACGGGTGACGCGTGGATTCGACAGCCCACACATCCCCATAGGGAGTCAGGAACGGGTGTCACGGGTAACGCGTGGAGTCGACACCCACACAGCCCCCTAGGGAGTCATAAACTGCTGTCACGGGTGACGCGTGGATTCGACAGCCACACAGCCCCCTAGGGAGTCAGAAACGTGTGTCATGGGTGACGCGTGGATTCGACAGCCTACATAGCCAGTAGGGAGTCAGAAAACATCAATGAACTGCTGTCAAGGGTAACACGGGGATTCAACAGCCCACGCAGCCCTCTAGGAAGTCAGGAACTGCTGTCACGGGTAACGCGTGGATTCGACAGTCCACCCAGCCCCTGAGGAGTCAGCAACTGCTGTCATGGGGGACGCGAGGACTCGACAGCCCACACAACCCCTAGGCAATCAGACACTGCTGTCATGGGTGACGCATGGATTGGACAACCCACATAGCCCTCTAGGGAGACAGAAATCATCAACGAACTGCTGTCACGGGTGACGCGTGGATTCGAAAGCCAACACAGCCCTTAGGGTGTCAGAAACTGCTGTCACGGGTGACGCGTGGATTCGACAGCCTACACTGCCCAGTAGGGAGTCAGAAAACATCAAGGAACTGCTGTCACGGGTGAAGCATGGATTCGACAGCCACACAGCCCCCTAGGGAGTCAGGAACTGCTGTCACTGGTAACACGTGGATTCGACAGCCTACACAGCCCAGTAGGGAATCAGAAAACATCAACGAACTGCTGTCAAGGGTAACGCGTGGATTCCACAGCCCACGCAGCCCCCTAGGGTGTCAGAAACTGCTGTCACGGGTGACGCGTGGATTCGACAGCCTACACAGCCCAGTAGGGAGTCAGAAAACATCAATGAACTGCTGTCACGGGTGACGCGTGGATTCGACAGCCACACAGCCCCCTAGGGTGTCAGAAACTGCTGTCACGGGTGACGCGTGGATTCGACAACCTACACAGCCCAGTAGGGAGTCAGAAAACATCAACGAACTGCTGTCACGGGTAACGCGTGGATTCAACAGCCCACGCAGCCCTCTAAAGAGTCAGGAACTGCTGTCACGGGTAACGCGTGGATTCGACAGTCCACCTAGCCCCCTAGGGAGTCAGCAACTACTATCACGGGTGACTCGTTGATTTGACAGGCCACCCAGCACCCTAGGGAGTCAGAAACTGCTGTCACGGGTGACGCGTGGATTCTACAGCCAAGACAGCCCCTAGGGAGTGAGAAATCATCAACGAACTGCTGTCACGGGTGACTCGTTGATTCGACAGCCCACACAGCCCCCAAGGGAGTCAGAAACTGCTGTCACGGGTGACGCGTGGATTCCACAGCCCACACAGCCCCGTAGGAAGTCAAGAACGGGTGTCACGGGTGACGCGTGGATTCGACAGCCCACACAGCGCCTAGGGAATCAGGAACTGCTGTCACGGGTGACGCGTTGATTCGACAGCCCACACAGCAACCTAGGGAATCAGAACTGCTGTCACGGGTGACGCGTGGATTCGACAGCCCACACTGCCCCCTAGGGAGTCAGAAAACATCAACGAACTGCTGTCACGGGTGACGCGTGGATTCGACAGCCCACACAGCAACCTAGGGAGTCAGAAACTGCTGTCACGGGTGACGCGTGGATTCGACAGCCCACACATCCCCCTAGGGAGTCAGGAACGGGTGCCACGGGTGACGCGTGGATTCGACAGCCCACACAGCCCCCTAGGGAGTCAGCAACTGCTGTCACGGGTGACGCGTGGATTCTACAGCCAAGACAGCCCCCTAGGGAGTGAGAAATCATCAACGAACTGCTGTCACGGGTGACGCGTGGATTCAACAGCCCACCGTGCCCCCTTGGGAGTCAGAAACTGCTGTCACGGTTGACGCGTTGATTCGACAGACCACACAGCCCCCTAGGTAGTCAGAAGTGCTGTTACGGTTGACTCGTGGATTCGACAGCCCCCACAGCCCCCTAGGGAGTCAGAAACTGCTGTCATGGGTGACGCGTGGATTCGACAGCCCACACAGCCCTGTAGGGAGTAAGAAAACATCAACGAACTACTGTCACGGGTGACGCGTTGATTCGACAGCCCAGACAGCCCTTAGGGTGTCAGAAACTGCTATCACGGGTGACGCGTGGATTCGACAGCCTACACAGCCCAGTAGGGAGTCAGAAAACATCAATGAACTGCTGTCACTGGTGACGCGTGGATTCGACAGACACAGCCCCCTAGGGAGTCAGGAACCAGTGTCACGGGTGACACGTGGATTCTACAGCCAAGACAGCCTCCCAGGGAGTGAGAAATCATCAATGAACTGCTGTCACGGGTGACGCGTGGATTCGACAGCCCACCCAGCCCCCTAGGGAGTCAGAAACTGCTGTCACGGGTGACGCGTGGATTCGATAGCCCACACAGCCCTGTAGGGAGTAAGAAAACATCAACGAACTACTGTCACGGGTGACGCGTGGATTCGACAGCCCACACAGCCCTTAGGGTGTCAGAAACTGCTGTCACGGGTGACGCGTGGATTCGAAAGCCAACACAGCCCTGTAGGGAGTCAGAAAACATCAATGAACTGCTGTCTCTGGTGACGCGTGGATTCGACGGCCACCCAGCCCCCTAGGGCGTCAGAAACTGCTGTCACGAGTGACGCGTGGATTCGACAGCCTACATAGCGCAGTAGGGAGTCAGAAAACATCAATGAACTGCTGTCACGGGTAACGCGTGGATTCAACAGCCCACGCAGCCCCCTAGGGAGTCAGCAACTACTATCACGGGTGACTCGTTGATTTGACAGGCCACCCAGCACCCTAGGGAGTCAGAAACTGCTGTCACGGGTGATGCGTGGATTCTACAGCCAAGACAGCCCCTAGGGAGTGAGAAATCATCAACGAACTGCTGTCATGGGTGACGCGTTGATTCGACAGCCCACACAGCCCCCTAGGGAGTCAGAAACTGCTGTCACGGGTGACGCGTGGATTCAACAGCCAACACAGCCCCGTAGGAAGTCAAGAACGGGTGTCACGGGTGACGCGTGAATTCGACAGCCCACACAGCGCCTAGGGAATCAGGAACTGCTGTCACGGGTGACGCGTTGATTCGACAGCCCACACAGCAACCTAGGGAGTCAGAACTCCTGTCACGGGTGACGCGTGGATTCGACAGCCCTCACAGCCCCCTAGGGAGTCAGAAACTGCTGTCACGGGTGACGCGTGGATTCTACAGCCAGACAGCCCCCTTGGAGTGAGAAATCATCAACGAACTACTTTCCCAGGTGACGCGTGGATTTGACAGCCACACAGCCCCCTAAGGAGTCAGAAACTGCTGTCACGGGTAACGCGTGGATTCGACAGCCCACACAGCCCCTAGGGAGTCAGAAACTGCTGTCACGGGTAACGCGTGAATTCGACAGCCCACACAGCCCCCTAGGGAGTCAGAAACTGCTGTCACCGGTGAAGAATGTTTTCGACAGCCCACACACCCACCTAGGGAGTCAGGAACTGCTGTCGCGGGTGACGCGTGGATTCGACAGACCACCTAGCCCCCTAGGTAGTCAGGAACTGCTGTCACGGGTGACGCGTGGATTCTACAGCCAAGACAGCCCCCTAGGGAGTCAGAAAACATCAACGAACTGCTGTTACGGGTGACGCGTGGATTCGACAGCCCACACAGCCCCTAGGGAGTCAGCAACTGCTGTCACGGGCGACGCGTGGATTCGACAGCCCACACAGCCCTCTAGGGAGTCAGAAACTGCTGTCACGGGTGACGCGTGGATTCAACAGCCCACGCAGCCCCCTAGGAAGTCAGGAACTACTGTCACGGGTAACGCGTGGATTCGACAGTCCACCCAGCACCCTAGGGAGTCAGAAACTGCTGTCACGGGTGACGCGTGGATTCTACAGCCAAGACAGCCCCTAGGGAGTGAGAAATCATCAACGAACTGCTGTCATGGGTGACGCGTTGATTCGACAGCCCACACAGCCCCCTAGGGAGTCAGAAACTGCTGTCACGGGTGACGCGTGGATTCAACAGCCAACACAGCCCCGTAGGAAGTCAAGAACGGGTGTCACGGGTGACGCGTGAATTCGACAGCCCACACAGCGCCTAGGGAATCAGGAACTGCTGTCACGGGTGACGCGTTGATTCGACAGCCCACACAGCAACCTAGGGAGTCAGAACTGCTGTCACGGGTGACGCGTGGATTCGACAGCCCTCACAGCCCCCTAGGGAGTCAGAAACTGCTGTCACGGGTGACGCGTGGATTCTACAGCCCAGACAGCCCCCTATGGAGTGAGAAATCATCAACGAACTGCTTTCCCAGGTGACGCGTGGATTTGACAGCCATACAGCCCCCTAAGGAGTCAGAAACTGTTGTCACGGGTAACGCGTGGATTCGACAGCCCACACAGCCCCTAGGGAGTCAGAAACTGCTGTCACGGGTAACGCGTGCATTCGACAGCCCACACAGCCCCCTAGGGAGTCAGAAACTGCTGTCACCGGTGAAGAATGTTTTCGACAGCCCACACACCCACCTAGGGAGTCAGGAACTGCTGTCACGGGTGACGCGTGGATTCGACAGACCTCCCAGCCCCCTAGGTAGTCAGGAACTGCTGTCACGGGTGACGCGTGGATTCTACAGCCAAGACAGCCCCCTAGGGAGTCAGAAAACATCAACGAACTGCTGTCACGGGTGACGCGTGGATTCGACAGCCCACACAGCCCCTAGGGAGTCAGCAACTGCTGTCACGGGTGACGCGTGGATTCGACAGCCCACACAGCCCTCTAGGGAGTCAGAAACTGCTGTCACGGGTGACGCGTGGATTCGACAGCCCACACATCCCCCTAGGGAGTCAGCAACTGCTGTCACGGGTGACGCGTGGATTCTCTAGCCAAGATAGCCCCCTACGGAGTGAGAAATCATCAACGAACTGCTGTCACAGGTAACGCGTGGATTCAACAGCCCACCTTGCCCCCTTGGGAGT
>Ga0325404_1007357_pt1 | contig 11483 bp, 3 predicted proteins | sample PopdelMetagenome_18_FD_205664 | JGI IMG/M metagenome (GOLD analysis project Ga0325404, IMG submission 205664) | Populus deltoides microbial communities from Bellville, Georgia, United States - Xylem-Control-R1 | ecosystem: Host-associated > Plants > Phyllosphere > Stem > Wood/Secondary xylem... | reverse complement strand
TGAGACGCGTAAGTCTCACCTGTGCAACCCTAAGATGTGCAAGTCACATATGCACAACCCTTCTAGATACACATACACAGGTGCGACCTACTCTTCCAATCAAATTAAAATTGTCAGAATCAATCCTAAATTGTCAGAATCAATCCTGAAAGGTATAGTTTAATTGGTCAAGTTCTAAGTTTATTTTCTAGAGGTTACAAGTCTAGTCCCACAAACTTTAAGGTCATTAGAAGCTTCGTTAACTTTAGTACTTGTGAGATTAGTTGAGGTACGCATAAGCTGATCCAGACACTTATGTTAATAAAAACAAATTATTAGAAACCCTTTCTTCCTTTTTATCCTATATTTCTCCTTTCCTCCTTCCCCTCTCCCACACCACCCTCCCTCTCTCGATCTTTCTCTCTATTACACAACAACTCTCTCTTTTTCTACCGTGATATAATACCTTTTTCTCTCTCTCTCTTCATTCACGGTTATAGATATCATTACCACCTCCACCACTCACAACACTTTTATTTCAATAATTTCAGGTATAATCCATCTTTATCCTCTATTAATTTGATGTTTTTTCCCTAATTTGTGATTATGTTATAGTTTTTTTTGTTGATTTTGGTTTAATTGACAATAAATTATGTTAATTAGCTAAAAAAAAAATTGATTGTCTAACTTTTCTTTTGAATATATATATATATATATATATATATATATATAGGATTTACTCGTGTTGTTTAGGTTATGGATTGACTCACTAGATCCGGGTTTGATTATTTTTTTATTTTTGTTGGTTTTTAAGATTATGTAGATTGATCTAACTACTATATCAATAATGTCCGAATTGATTCACCGACCAGATTGAGTTCAATAGCTGCGGTAAAACCTTCATAAGCCATCTGGAAAGGTGTTTCACTCGGTACCCTACCAACCAGAATTATGGGACCTGAAAAAGAGAACTGAAACTCTGAAAGGAGTCGTCCATGACACATTGTCAAAAAGTTATTTATACTGTAGTGTGACCTTTTGCTTGTGGCACGTGTAAACAAGTATGCATATCTGTGGGCTGGAATAGCTGATCTTTGGTTTGGTGGTAGGGGCCTGAAATTGGTGAACCTGAAACTCGTCACAGCAGCATACGGTATACTTTTGTAGTCTATTGAAGTCCATTTTCTGCCTGTTAATTTTCCCAAAACAAAATCCTGTCTAGCCCCACAAACATATTGCAATTAATGGCATATAATTTGATTAACCTTTATATTTTTAATACAGTTTGTGCTCGACTACAGGACGTGATGCAGAGCTTATGTGGGATATGTATAAGATGTAGGATGTTGACACTATTATTTGGCTTATAAAATTATTCATATCATATTATCTGACACTAAGGGAAAGTGTTTTAGTCTAAAAAAAAATATATCAATTCAAAAACTGAAATTAATTAATGAAACCTCAAAATATAATTTATATAGTTTATTAAATAAATGAAGACATTTAAACTCATGACCACTTGGTTATCAAAGTTCTAAAATCACATCAAAAAATCAATTTAACTTAAAAATTTAAATTTTTAAATGAATTTTTAAAATATAATTTATATTATTTTTTAAAAATAACTTTAGTAAATATGATGAAATGCATTCTGAAGTCTCACGACACCAGAAAAATAATAAAGAGGACTCTTGAACCCTGAGAGATGTAGTTTAACTGATCAGATCCTGGATTTGTTCTCTAAATATCACCAGTTCGAGTGTCACGAACCTCAGGGCTAATAGAGGCTTACATAGTCGTTAACTTCAAGGTCTTAGGGGATTAGTCGAGGTACGTGTAAACTGATCCGATAGCTCAAGATTACAAAAAAAAAAAGAGGACTCTTGCACATGCAAAACATGAATGGAGGTGTCAATACGCGTAGTAAGAGTGTTTGATGTGTCTATGCTGTATCTATCATGAGATTAAACAAAGTGAATAAGGTAAAGGGGCTGAGCACATGTTGTCTGCCCTAAATGACATTATATGCTTTGCCCACCCACCTCAATCTTTCAAATGAAAGATCTTTCACCTTGAAATATACATATACTCATATTATCTTGTTCTTAATTTTTATCAAATAGAATAGCAGTGATGAGATTTACACTCGTGATTGCTTGGTTAACAAAGTTGCGGTACCATATCAAATAATTATCTCACCTAAAAACTTAAACTTATAGGTGAAGCCACACGATATGATTTTTATTTCTCTTAACACTGAGGACTTGTTTGTTTATACAGATGGAAAGCGTTTTTGTAAAAATTTAAATTTTTTTAGATTAATTTTTTGGTATTTTTAGATCATGATGATATGCTAATATCAAAAATAAATTTTAGAAAATAAAAAAAATATTATTTCGATATATTTCAAAATAAAAAATATTTTAAAAAATAATTATTACCACAATATCACACGGGCTCCCCAAGCATTAGCTATACAATTTTGTTTATATTTTTTTCTCTTTTTCTTCGATGAATTTGGCAGGACTGGTCACACTTTTTTTATTATTTACTATAGTAAATAAACCAAAGGAAATCATTACCTTACCTCTTTTTTTTTTCTTTCTCTAATTAATTAAAGGAAAATGTAGGATTAAAACTACAACAGAAAGGACAAGTTAAATTATTCTTAGCTAGTAATTATTGTCATTTGAAAAAAGGGACCAGCCCTAATGTTTTGTTTGCTTTATCTTTTACAAGTTTTGTTTCTATTCATTTTTTTATAAATGGTTGAAAAATATTAAAAATAGCAAAAAACAAAAAAACAAAAAACTCAAAAATATATTTTTGATATATTTGCATCATTAAAATTAAAATTAAAAAAATACATTTAATTTTTTAGTGATCTAATTGTAATTGTTGGAAGGAGAGGACCAATTTGAAAATTGAAAACCCTCTTACCAAGCAACCCATCTTTTTTAATCAAATTATCTACAATCATTCTCTTAATCTAATGGTCTATTTTCCTTTGCTTTGTCTCCAAGTTAGCAAATGAATGGTTGAGATTTATTTTATAAATTCAATTGTTGATCTTGGTTTACTTTGCCTTTAAGCCAAATAAACTTTTTACCTATAAATAGGTGGTTACACATACAATTAAAGAGGGGGAATTTTAGAAAAACCAAAAACATAAAAAATAAAAACAATACTTACACATACTCTCCTTGTACCCACATAACACAAAGAAAACCCTAAACCATTAAACCAAAACCTATCTATCGCACACAAAAAGAAAAAGAAAAAGAAAAAGAAAAAAAAGACTATCATTGTGCACAACCACTACTCTCTTGGCCAATGACCACAACCAACATACTCAATAGCCCCCATTATACCCAAAAACAGCTAGTTAGCCAACAAGAACAGACAGTCTACCATTCAACTTCTTCAGCCCTCCCATTAATCTCTACCAAAAATCACTATTATCCCCAACCTTTTTTCCATCATATTTTAACCAACACCCACATGTTTTTCCTCTTATCCACTGCCATTTCAATCATCACACACACAAATCAATCTTCTGCCATCAGCAACCTCGAGTTCTTCTTCATTGTGGGCAACCTAACAATCCAAATCCAGTTTTGTTTCTAACGTTAGCTGATAAGTGCAAAATATACATATGTTTTTACTCCTTTACACTATGATTTTTAATGTATTTTGAGCTTATTTGAGTTTATTAAAAGCTATTTTTATGAATTTGGCATGACTAAGAGACTTTGTGAATTAATTACTTAAAATAAGAAATTCTGCATTTTATATTCTGGACCTAGCTTCTTATGATAGATTTTTCATCAAGTTAGAGTTCACAAATGAGAACATGGGCTTAATCTAAGTTGAAGTACACAAGTCAAGCTTTCCAGGAAGGTATTATGGGCAAAACTCAATCTCATTTGGATCTCTAATCAAAACTGTAAACTCGGGTCAGAATCCTACTCGTAGCAGGATTTTCTGCTTTCACACTAGATATTCAAATGAGAATATTGTCGCACTCAATATCGCGGCGGCCCACAAAATAATCTTGATTTATGAAAAAAGAACAGATTTCTGACATCCTATTCTTTTAGGGGAAAATGTCTTATTTTAAGGAGTCGCCACCTAGTATTATTGTCACTAGGAACCCTAACTAGTCAACAGAGATTCTATGGTACAGGACTGGTTACGTAAAAGAAAAGATATTATCACCCCTTAAACGTTCTGCACGAGGCAGACTGCGTTGCTGATTTTGTCTTAAATTGCTAACTTCTTATTGGTTATGCTCTGATGGTTTACTTGCGATATTCCTGACTCTGGCACCAGTGAATATTCGACTTCGAATAATTCCAACTTGGCATTGGTAAATATTACGTAGCTATAAAATAAATTTAGATTAATAATTTTTTTATTCCTAACTCTAACGCTAGTGAAATAAAAAAATTAAAAAAAATAAAATCATTTTATTATGCACTCGCATATTTTTTATTTTTTTATGTAGTTAACTAAAAAACAAAAAAACAATTAAATCAGTATTTTTATTCCTGACTCTGGCGTCAGTGAATAAACCAATAAAATAAATTTTATTTTTCACGCATGCACATATTTTTTATTTTTTTCTTGCTAAATAAAATAAAATATAAAAAATAAAAATAATATAAATTTAAACCAATATTTTATTCCTGACTCTAGCGTCGGTGAATAAACCAATAAATTTACATTATTTTTATTCATGCATATACATACTTTTTCTATTTTTCTATATTTTTTATTTTTTATTTTTTTATTATTAATGTTTTTGGGGTTGGGCCCAGCTTAGTCCACATGGGAGCCAGCCCAGCCTGGTCAGTGGCCCAAACCAGTGACCCGGCTGGGCCATATAAGGCACGCGTGATCCAAATCACGCGTGCCTGGCCTGTGTTAATCACGCGTGCCTGGCCTGTGTTCATTAATTCAAAACAGGCGGCGAAAATGAATTAACAAAAAGCGGGGAAAACATAGCAGAAGACTTACCTGGTTCTTTTGCAGAGAATTTGCGCGAGATTGCTGAGGGTGACACTTCTATTTTCGAATTTCCTCTTACTCCTTATGCTTATATCTCACGTTGTATTCCTTTCCTGTGTCTCTATTTCGACTTGTTTTTTTTTTGTTTCTTTGCTCTGTTTTCCAGAACACGTCTCTGCTCTCTCACGGCCAGTTTCCTCTCTCGTTTTTCTTCGGACAGAATTGGTGAGGGAAGCCTATTTCTGGTATGGGAGTTCTGGAGATAAACCTAAAAGTTCCTGTGCTTTGCTTGTGTTTCTTTTCTTTTCGGTTTCTTTCGTCTCTATCTCTCTAACCAACCTCTATTTTTTTTTGTGCTCATTCGTTTATATAGGGTCCGGCGGGTTGGTAACGGGTAGCATGCTGAGGGTCCATAACCATTAAGGCGCCCATAACTGAAACCAACGGACAACGATTACTGCTACAACGTTTCCCAGCTTTTACTGCAGAAAACGGTCACTGGCTTAAAGAAGAAGAAGATGAACAACGTCCCTTTCAAAACGACGCCGTTTGGAGATAAAAGGTGGTCATTTAACGTTTTGACCCGTGCAGTTTCAAAAGTCTTGTAATTAAGCCCCTGGTTTAAACTGTAATTGGCCCCCTGCATTTGCGCGCCATTTTCAATGTAGTCCTTGGATTTTAATTGTGTAATTTTGACCCCAAACTCTAATATTTCTTCAATTAAGTCCCTGATTTCATTAATTTAATTAAATCCAAGTCCAATTAAGTCTCAAAACCTATCAATTCTCCAATTAAACTTTTGATTTGATTAATTAAATTAATTTCAAGCTTAATTTAGTCTCAAAACTTATCAATTCTCCAATTAAACCCTTGATTGGATTAATTTAATTAATTTCAAGCTCAATTAAGTCTCAAAACTTATCAATTCTCCAATTAAGCCCTTGATTAGATTAATTAGATTAATTCTAAAGTTTAATTAAACCTCAAAACTTGCAATCATGTTGCCTTTAACCTAAATTTTAATTCATTCTTCATTTATTTCATTTTACTTGTTTTTTCATCATTTTTTTTATCCTTTCAGTAAATAAAATAATAATAATAATAATAATAATAATAATAATAATAATTAAAATAAAATGATAAAAAATTGGGTTATGACAAATATCTTGAGCTTCTGATATCAAAATCAAGAGATTCAAAAGCCCAAATTAATCTACACATCCAGGACTACAACTTTAATGAAGGACTACAAGTCAGATAAAATCTTTTTGAAGGCCAAACTCCAGACGCAATCTAAAGGATGAGATGAGTTTCATAATTTTATTAGGAAACCAACAATACTGAGCATCCTACTACGGCTGAGAGTTTGAGATAAAACGATGGGCCTTGGGACCTAAAAAAGATTTAGATAAAGCCTCTAACATGCCATGAATGAATGAATACAGCTGGGATAGTCGGATATTGCAAGAAATCAAGTCAGGAACAAAGTCTAAATTACAGCAGAGGTGGAATTACAGTGGAGATATGACAGCAGTAGAATCAGTTTTCAACACTAACTCTAAGAGATTTATCCAACCTTAAGGATCAGATAAAGAAGGAACGAATTAAGTATCATAAAGACTTCTAATTAGCCTAGTAATCCTGAAAAAATTTGGCAGCCAAAGGGGTGGATAAATAGAGCAGAACACAACTGAAACATGTCCAAAAAAAATTCCTTTCTTCTCTGTTTTTGCCAATTTTCCAACAACTATGAACTAAACTCCTAAATTCGGTTCAAGAGGGATACACACCATCTCCATTAACAAGTTGTGAGAAGTAATGTTATCATTGTAATTCTTTCAGATTCAAGTATTTATTTTTTTCTTATTCAGAATTATGCTATTGATTGTTATTCAAGTTTATTGAATTGTTCTGAGATGGCATGTATGCTTTCTAGTTTCTTTCAATCCGTAATTGTTGCTTTCAATATTACATTCGCTTGGTGGCAAGAAATTAATTCGATTGTTGTAACTCTCATCTTGATTTATTAGGAAAGAATAAACTAAGTTAAATTATCAATCTTTTGAACATTTGCTTAGAATAAATGCATAGATTTTATTCCTAAGACTACTGCCGATTGAATGAAAATTGCTTTCAATATTACATTCGCTTGGTGGCAAGAAATTGATTAGAGAGCTTTTCCTAATTAATGTACTCGTAATCTCATAATTTCCCTCAGCTTTAAGGGATATCAAATTTATGTGCTTGACTTGAAAGAATATTTATTTTACTTCGATGATCAACAAATTTATAGGAATGGATGTGTGGACTTTTGAATTGATTTAACAACATCTCAATTTATTATTTTCAGAATTATTGTTTCTTGAATTTTTCATTCAAAACCCTCGTTGAATTTTTCATTCAAAACCCTCGTTCTTTCTCATTTAGTATATTGTAGGAAGATTAAATGAGATTTCTGTTGGGTTCGACCTGGTTTTCACGATCATATTACAAATTTATTTTTTTGTGATAGTTAAGTCAGAATTATATTTTAGTGGTTCCGGCAACTGACCACTAGCCATGGATTATAGCAAAAACAGACCAACCATATACCCAACTACCATGCATCCCCATTCTTCTAACCCAATAACCACTCATACCACATACTAGATTAACAACACAGAGCCTTCATCTCCCATTTCCTTCAAACACCAGCCATACCTAATTTCACTGTGACCCAGCCACGCACTTCCAACCAGCGATCTTCTCCCAACAACGACGTCTTCTCCCTCAGCAGTGGTGTCATTCACAACTTGACCATGCTGAAAATCCAGTGACTAGAACCAACACCACTGGATCTCTTCAAGCCATTCTCCTTCATACTGAAACCAACAAGCCTGCATTTGCAAACCAACCTCCCCCACCAACTTTTACCAACGACAACAAGAAACCGAGAAGAAGAGAGAAACAAATCTTAAAAGAAAATTAATTAATTGTTGTGTGATTTTTTGTTTTGTTTATTTTAAAAGCGATGTTGAGATTCACCACCATCATCGGAAGGAAGAGGAAGAAATGTTGCTCCTGTTCCACCCATTTTTCGCTTCATCAGCAACGCCACGTGGGTTCATTTTAGAATCAATGGTAAAAGAGAATGTTTAGAATGGAAGCCTAACAATTTAAAAATGGCTAAAAGTGTAAAAGCCCTAGATTGAGGGGCATCTAAGAAAACTTTTAGGAAGGCTATATGAAAATTGAAAAGTAGAAATCATCTGCACTTAAAGGCAAGTCAAGGTTAAAGGTAGAAAAATTTCTATCAAATCTGAAAGGGAAAAAGAGATTTTTAATTGAGGAAAGGCATAAAAATGTCAAGAGTCAATGCCGAGGGCAAGAGTAAAAAAAAACAAAGATACTAAACTATACATGTCTTTTGGTATCAAATGATTAGTTATTTATCAAAAGAAAAGTTGAATTTGCGTTATAGCTTCTGTTAAGAGAATTTTGATCTTTTAGGTGAACATTGTTATATGTTATTCTTTTACAAAGATAGTGAAATAGAAATAAGGACATGACGAGGTTAATGATAGGCAGAAAACTTTGACCTTTCTTTTGAATTGAATTTTGAGATAAATGAGTATCAAGAGATAAATGATAGGGTAATGAATTTTAGTATTCTATTTAGTTTGAGATTGACAATGAAAATAGTGGCATTAGTGTATGCCAATGTTTGAACTTAGTGGGTAACATTGAAAGTTTTTGACTGATAAAAAATCCTATTAAGAGTGAGGCATGGTTATATATCATTATGATGGAGTTTCTTGTCCAGTTTTAGAAAACAAGATTTATTGATGAAATATATGACATGTCACTTTTTTTTGCAAAGACAAAAGGAGAAAGAGAGTTAATAAATAATTAATGGTGATCCTAGGTATTTGAAACCCTCAAACACTTTTGAGTCTATGAATTTCCTTTTATTTCGTAGCTATGAACCATAACTTGTATTACGTGCTTTTAAAAGCTATTTTTAATCAAGTAAACGATTTGAATTGATAAATGGCACTCTCAAAACTTGAAGAGCTTTTTCATAAAGGTTGCGATTCATGAACTAAGCTACTTGTTATTATGCATGTTAATAAAATAAACACTAAAAATAAGACAAATTTTCAATGGAACCTCGAGTCTTTGCTTTAAGCTCTTGTTATTAAAATCCACAGAAGGTCACCTTTTCACATACCATTAAATGTCAGACCCAAAATCAAAGATTAAAATTGATACAAAGCACCATAGGAAAACTATTTTAATCTTACAATGAATTAATTTTTGTTTTTAAAATATAAGATAATCAAATGATTGCATGTATTAAGTGACATGTGTTAGGTTTTTGACAAAAAAAGTTTGAGTTTCAAAAAATATTTTCAACACTAACATCTCTTTGCTTTTATTTCAATAATTAGACTTGAATATATATTATTTTTGAAAAGGTATGAGTTGATTCTAAAACAAGAGAAAATTCTCAGGAAAAAAAAAACATAGACCGAGTTTGCAAAATCCTTGATGAAAATGACATCAACACTTCTCAACACTCTTTAAATAGTTGACCAGCTACGGGCAATACAATGGACCCTAGATAAGAATGTAAACAATATTTAGATTAGTTGAGGGGCAAAGAAACATAATCAAATGATGATCCAATGAAATCCATCGAAGCTATGTATAGCATCTAGTAATAACAAATGCCTCTTGTTGATAGACAAAAGAACGAGCACATTTAAATCAATTGAAGGCAATGTTGCTAAAAAAATAGTCTATGATTGAGTAAACTCCAACAACAATATCAAATGATGATCCAATGAAATCCATTAAAGCTATGTTTAGCATCTAGCAATAACAAATGCCTTTTATTGATAGACAAAAGAACGAGCACATTTAGATTAACTGAGGGCAATGTTGTTCAAAGATAGTCTATGATTGAGTGAACTCCAACATTAGTTGAGAATAATGATGCACTTAAGGGGTATATTTATGTCTGAAATTTTGGTTTACCCTCTGAAGTATGGTTATGACACTTGAAATATGCAATCACATGGGTGCATTTGGATAAATATACACCACCTAGACTAACTGTGAGACAATCTATTTTGAAGCCTATTGATTCAAGTTGCATTTCACTACATGAATATGGGTGATAGAAGGGAATATCATAATTGATGACAATTCATTTCTTTTCATAATCCGGTTAGACGGGCTAAGAGGAATTCACTAAGAAGGACGTTGAACATACAACAATGAGTCTTTGTTGCTTGTCTGAATGACTTAACAGTTTCATGAAGGTTGATGATGGCATATGCTTGAAGAATATGGTTCAACTAAAGTCAACATCATGGTTGATTGACAATCTAAGATGATGTCGACACTAGATGATTGTTGGTAGACCGCATACAGTTGACAAAAGGATAATTTTGGGAGAATCCAAAACAATATTGTTTTGTAAACTCTTTTATAATGAATCAAACAACACCACACTGGGGGCATGATCAGGCTTGATGAACAACGAGAGTAGTGATCATCACAGACAATCCAAGATGGGCACTACACTTGCATTTGAGTAGAGGACTAGCATACAGTAGACTCAAATGAGTCAGTGAATTAAAAAAGGTAAAATGGCTTTGGATAGCAAACAAAAACACCTTATAATGATGGGCCTAAATTTCAAACCAGGTAAGGATATATGCATGTCGTGTAACCTTAAAGCATTACATAAATTTTTTTTATTTTTTTTAGAAACAAATCCTCGATGAAATCTAACAAGATTTTGATGAATTGGAAGGGTAGGTCGCCTGTGAAAATAGACTAGTTTTTTTTAAAGGAAAGGCCGGCCATGAAAATAGATCTTTTTTTAAAAGGCAAATCACCTGTGAAAATCAACTAGTTTTTCTAAAAGAAAAGGTTGCCCATGAAAATAGAATAGTTTTTGAATTTCAGAAGGGGCAGGTTGCCCATGAAAAAAGACCAATTTTTGAAAAGGAGATCGCATATGACAATATACTAGTTTTTGAATTTCAGAAAAGGCAGATCACTTGTGAAAATAGACCAGTTTCTGAAAGGGGAGGTCGTTTATGAAAATACACCAGTTTTTTTATTTTAAAAAGTGCAGGTTACTAGTGAAAATAAACTAGTTTTTGAAAGGACATGTCGCCCATAAAAATAAACCAATTTCTGAATAAAGAGGTCGCCCAAGAAAATAAACCAGTGTAAGTGTGTGTGGGCAGATCGTTCATGAAAATATACTAATTTTTTAACTTCAAAATAGGCAGATCACCCATGATAATAAGATCATTTTCTTCTAAAAAAACAAACTCTTTGTATGATTGGATCACCCAACAAGCCTGGTAGACACTTTTCTTTACAAGTTCACTATGCAAAATATTGATGAGGTTTTGCTTCATAAGCATTGTAAAGAGGGGGCATATGTTGCTACCCAATTTTTCACCCAACTTTTGATAAAGTTTTGAAAA
>Ga0325404_1007350_pt1 | contig 11489 bp, 5 predicted proteins | sample PopdelMetagenome_18_FD_205664 | JGI IMG/M metagenome (GOLD analysis project Ga0325404, IMG submission 205664) | Populus deltoides microbial communities from Bellville, Georgia, United States - Xylem-Control-R1 | ecosystem: Host-associated > Plants > Phyllosphere > Stem > Wood/Secondary xylem... | reverse complement strand
GGGCCTTGTTATTTCAAATATTACTCACTCTAAAATTCATTCACCGAAATGCACATTTACTTTATCCAATATTTTACATGTTCTTGACATTAAAAAACCTCTGTTATCTATTCAAAAGTTTTGTCTTGAGAATAATGTCTTCTTTGAATTTCATTCCTTTCTATTTTATGTTAAGGACCACATGACAAAGAAAGTGCTTCTTTCCAGTTGGAGTAGAGATGATCTATATGTTTTGTTCGAGTCGTTTGCAACGTCATTGCCTCAGGTTTTCTCATCTACATGTCTCTCTACTTCCGCTGATGTCTGGCATCGTTGACGTGGGCATCCCAGTCCACGTATTCTGCAATTTTTACGCCAGAATGATGATTTTGCCAGCATCTACTTGCAAAAGCCAAAGGCCTTGTTTGATAAACTTGCTGCGGCTAGCAGACCGATCTCTTTGGCAGAATTCAAATTATGTAAAACCTTTAGGTGAAAAATCATAAATTGACTAGTTTCATGTAAAACAAAACAAAATTCATAACTCTCGATTGAGTTATCAGAAAATTCTGAAAATTTATGTGAAGTCTTCTAATATGATGCCTTAGCTTGGGTTAAAATTTTAGAATTTTTAGAGAAATTTAGAAAGTTGACGAAAAATCACAATTTGATTAGTTTTATGTTATTGGACGTAAGTTTCAATTCGACCATCAGATTGAGCTAAAATTTTATAATGAACCTTAAAATATATTGAATAAAATATGGTTAAAATTTTAGGATGAACGGAGCTCGATAGTGCTAGCAAACAAATAAGGACCGTCAAATAAAAGGAAAAATACTCATTAAGGGTAAAATGGTTATTTGCCATTAAAAAGAAAACAAATAAACTCTCCTCTTTTATAAACTGCCGACTGGGCAGAAGCAAAATATGAAAAGAAAGAACAGAAAAGAACGTGAGAGAAAGAGAGAAAAGTAAGGAAAAACAATAAGAAAATTAAGAGAATAACCTTGTAAACTTGCAATTTCAACTTATAAAACACTAAATCAAGTGAAGGAAGGAGGAGTTGAGAAAGGGAATTCAACTAACTTTGGAAGAGAAGAGAAATTGAAAGAAAGTCAATAGGTAAGCATGAGAAGTTTGGATTTAATGTTTGATTTATATGTTTTTTTTTTTAAGCTTACTTGATTAAGTTAGGAAGTAATTTCATGGAATTTTACTTTAATTTCCCTTAAATCCTTGATTCTTGAACTTAGGGTTGTTATGTGAATTTGGGGGAATTAGGATAGGAAGGAAAAATGATGAAGTTGAAGTGGAATAGAATGAAAAAAAGTTGAAATAACAAGTAAATGAAGAAAAATTTGGGGGAGGAAAAGAAACATCACATTCGACCAAATGAAGAAAAAAGTGGAAGAATGAGTTTTGATGTTAATGTTTAGAAACTATGTTTAATCATGATATTTAAAATATGTAAGAAAGACTAGCGCTCGTGAGGTAAAACAAGAAACAAAATCAAAATGTTGAATGATTCCAGGAATGATGAATAGAGACATAATAATGGAAGGTTCAATGAGAATCTCAAAGAACTATGATTGCTCATCGTTGAATATATGTTAATTACCTATGCATGTATTATGCGATTTTCCTTCTATGCTATATTTTATTCTTAGTATATTTAATCTATACATTATGAAATTGCAGGTCCTCCAGATTCACGCCAAGAGTAGTGTTTTAGGTCTAGTCTTCTTTTGTATGATTAAATAAAAAGATGAACATTAATGTATTTTGTATTTAAGGAACTAAATGACTTAATATGTAATAGTAATCCTTTTACATTAAGTGTCGAGACATAAAAATATACTATTTTGTATTTGTAATCTTAATGTTTGTTTACTTCCATTTATTATGAATTATGTGTGTTAATGAGAAAGAAAGGAACATGTGAAATGTTATGCATGTATAATGAATGATGTGTTGTTGAGGTTCTACATGATTATGATATGATTGAGAAATGAGTATAATTATACAGGATGATTTTTGATAACTTGGGACCTCCAGGTATAAGGGAAACTCTACCGAAATTTCAGCGGGAATTTCGGCAAGTCTTAGATAAGTTTGATGGAAGAAAAAAAACCCTATTTTTTTAAGTTACGGCTCAAAGTTCTTTTACGAATGTATTAAATTATGAGGTGTTACAGGGACACTGATTCTCCTCTTGTTCTCCCTCTCGGACAATAGGAAAATTTGGGTTGCAAGGTAACCCTTTTTGTGGGTATAATCACAATGTAAAGTGTCAGCTGTGTTATGAGCATGGGCATACTGCCCAACAGTGTTCTCGGTTGGTACTCATCCTCTCCAAGCCAATGCCAATCTTGTATTTAGTAATGCCCTTACAACTACTCTTGTTACTTGGTTTCCTGATACAGGTGGAAATCATCATGTAACGCCGGATCTTGCGAGTATGACGAGTTCAAAACCTTACCTTGGTAATGATCATCTGCATGTGGGTGATGGTTAGGGCCTTGTTATTTCAAATATTACTCACTCTAAAATTCATTCACCGAAATGCACATTTACTTTATCCAATATTTTACATGTTCTTGACATTAAAAAACCTCTGTTATCTATTCAAAAGTTTTGTCTTAAGAATAATGTCTTCTTCGAATTTCATTCCTTTCTATTTTATGTTAAGGACCACATGACAAAGAAAGTGCTTCTTTCTAGTTGGAGTAGATATGGTCTATATGTTTTGTTCGAGTCGTTTGCAACGTCATTGCCTCAGGTTTTCTCATCTACATGTCTCTCTACTTCCTCTGATGTCTGGCATCGTTGACGTGGGCATCCTAGTCCACACATTCTGCATTTTTTGGTGAAAAATAAAAAGGTGTCATTTATGTCAAATCAATTTAATTTTAATTGTCCTATGTGCTCTCTGGGCATCGTTGATGTGGGCAACAATTTAATTTCTAATACTATTCTCACTCTCATGCCAAATAGGCTTACCCTTGTATCCAACAATGTTATAGCCATTGTTGAAGTGGCAAAAACTTGTTCAACTAAGTGAAAGAAAGAAATTCTTCAACTATATCATCCAATCCAATTCTCAATTGGTCTAAATAAGAAAGTCTCAATTGGATCCTCCATCTATTGGGCAGTCCTCAATTAGTCCTTTTTCTCAAATTTATCTTTATTAATTTAAATCATAAATTTTGATAGAGGGTTAATTTGGTAATGTTTGATAGATGAAGGATTCAATTGGAAATTTTTTTTTTTAAATTGAATTAAAAAAAACATTAATCATTTAAAACTTGGTTGATATAAGTTTTTTAGTCATCTATTGGCGTAATTAAATTTGACCAGGACATATCAATGAATTTTTTTTAAAAAAATTATATTAATTTATTAAAATTAATTAATTTAGATTGACATGAAAATCAATAACCTTTTCCATACCAATTCACAAATCAATACCATAATTATGCTTTTTTAGAAAACTATTGTACTCCCTCACTGCAAATCCAACCCAAGTCACTTTGTTATTGATGAAAATAAAAGTATAGGTGTTTAAATAAAATCTCACATGTCATTTTCTACAATTTAACAAATTTGAGGTTTTCAAGGAAAATTATTTTTTATTTGTTATTTTAATTTTTTTCTATTTTATAAAATTAAAAAAATATATAAAAATAAATATCACTGTGGGGGGGGGGGCTGTTTTGTTGCAAAGAAATTTTACATGGAAGAAGTACAAATGGGGGAGGGGGAGAGGAGGGTCGAGCGTCAGGTCATATATTAAATATTACCATTGGATTTATCGATAAAATTATTCTGATAGTGACTCTATCGGTCATTCTATCGATATCAATAATGCCATGTCACTGTACAATTTTTTTCTTTGAATCCCACTGTAATTGTGTCGTTAACTGCGTCTGTAAAAACTTACATGTCATCGCATTGTCTTATTTTTTTATTCATTCTATTCCAACTATGATTCCCTTGGTACATATTTCAACGACATATTTCCGTCGTTGTTTACCAATGGAGTTAGCGATGGAAAAATTCGGTCAATAAATATCACTGCAAAATACCGACAGAAAAAATCCGTCAATATTTTCATTTGTATTCGTCAAGTTTTTGGTAGTGATGCTCAAGCTTATAGTCTTTAGGTGGATTTTGACCTAGAAAGCATCTCTCCAAGAAAGGGGTGGTACCATGTGTTTATAAACTGCCCAGACCTTCAATTTCTAGCCCATAAAGGATATTAGTATCATCATAAACTTTAGATAGCATTTGATTACTCTTATAGGACAAAAGAGACAATAAAGATAGAAAAGAAAAAACAAAAAATGAGATGGAGACTGAATGTGTTTGGTAGTGATGTATAAGAAAAAGTGATTATCTCTGTATCTTGTTTGATTTTATTGAACAAGACAAAATAAAATAAAATAAAATTTATTTTACCCTTAATATAAATTATTGCCAGACTTATTTACTTTCAAAAATAATGAAATATTTTTTTTACTTTAGTTTATATTGAGTGTTGAAATTAATAATATTATAAGAATCAAGATTATAAAACTAGGACTAACTTAATGGGTTGAGACATGGTCTGATCCAAGTTAAAAAAATAAATAAAGAAAGGATTAACTTGACCAATATTTACATTAAATATGTTAAGCAGTGATTTTAAGATCGCTTGAAAAAAAAAAACTAAAGTGTCAGCGAATATTAAAATATTCTTTTAAGATTGCTTGAACTAAATAAAAATGATTCATCAACATGTATGATAGATAAGGAAAGAGTATATTTCTCAGTTGATTGTAAACTAGTCTGAGAATATTTTTTAAACAAATACTTATCAACTAAATTGTAAATAAAAAATGATAAAATGGTTAACGTTATCCATACCATAATCTATCAATTTAACATAGAGTTTTATTATACATGTTGATGTTCTATCATGAAATCAACCATATCTTAATTGTTACCTCAAGATTCGTTTCAAAAAAGTTCTTGCAGCTTTCCTCACCTTTGAGTGATTTAAACAAGGAAACTTAGAGAAAACAAGAGAACTCAAATTACATGAACGTTTCTTAAAATTTAACTAGTGGTATCACTTTTGGTCATGCGCTACATGACATATTTTGGTCATGCATGCACTACATGACTGACCTCTCAAAAGTTAAGAGCACTTAGCCTCACAGTGAATTTTGTTCTAAAAAGACCTTCTTAAAATGAAAAAGGTAGGGGCGGAGCAAGAAAAAAAATTCAAGGGGGTCAAATTAAAAGAATCACCCTAAAAGGGGTTAAAATTTCAAGGGAGGGGCTCAAAAAACTTTTCCTTGCAAGGGTCGAGGCCCCTGCCAGCCCCCCTGCTTCCGCCACTGGAAAAAAGATGTACTTTAGACTTATAAACGGTCTAAATCCTCGACCCCTAGCAGTTATGAGATATTGGTATCTTACTATCAATTCAACCTAATATTAGTAATCACTCCTTTCTAGTTTGATGTAGTCGTGATTCTGATAATCGGTGATTTTGAATAGTAAGATAGGATCTTCTATAACTAAATAAGAATCTGCCCAAGACAAATTATATGGATAGCCAAGTAGTTGCATTTATGGATCAGTGCGACAAGTCCAGGACTAGGGTTGGCTCTTTTAACATGTAACTCGGGCCTTCCCAAGGTCGACCCCTCGAGTTAAATTTTAAAACTATGATAATTACCATTTTTTTCTTTTGTTGACTTGGGTTAGTGGTTAGACCCACTTATGACCTGAGCCTTTTCTTGGGTCGACCCTCGAATCAAATTTGAAAACTATGATAATAACCATTTTTATTTTTATGCTGACTCGGGTCAACTCGACCTAGGACCCGAGTCTGGACTAGTGACCCAGCTTTTGCCCTGGATCGAGTCTCAAGTTGGGTTTTAAAACTATGATAATAACATTTTTATCCTTACATGTCTTAGTTAGATAGTTTTGGAATTAAGAGTTTTGTATAATGATAAAAATAATAAATATTATCTCTAGGGAAAGCCTTTGCCTTTCTCCCTATAAATGATGATGATAAGTGATGCAATCATATTATTCGATAGTTTCACCCACATTTAACTCATGTTTTGCCTTTTATATATATATATATATATATATATATTTATATAATGCCTTGATAATCTTTATTTTATGTTTTGAAGGCACTTTTGGATGAAATATGCAAAAAGAAGTAAATTAGAGGTAATTGACAGATTTGACCTTCCTTCAGTCGATATTTTGTGCAGAGCGTAATCTCTAGAGGTCAAAATGAAGTGATTCCAGTGGAATTAAAAAGCTGACACCATACCTTTCTAGACATCTAAAGCAAGAAAATAAAATAAGGAAGAGCATGGAAATCGCAGCCTTTAAAGTCAAATCTCATCTGCCAGTGTTGACTTTTGGCCATTCCTTCTTAAATATGTGGAGCTACAGAAGTCCAAAAATGATGACATATGAGGGAGATATGATTTTTCAAAGATGACAACTGAATTCTGCCAGCAAACAGGTTTTGTGAAGAAACGAGTTCAAATTATGTTCTGAAGCATCTAAACCAACATCCAAGTTTTATTTCAGCAATTTAGCTCTTCTAAGTCAAAGCTTGAAGATTTCATGCAAGGCTATTTCTCTTTTTTAGGATAATAGTTATTGAAGTACTTAAATGTAAACTGTCTACTTAAGGAAGGACTGTTTTTTAAAATAAAGACTAGGATTTCCTAAGATATAAAAAGAATAAGAGAAGAGAACGGGAGCAAGCCAAGAAGAGAAAAACGCCCCCTTCTCTAAGAAACCTGAAATCATGCATTCCTCCTTTTTTTATTAGTTGTTCAACAAACATGCAAGGCTAAACTCTTTTTCTTGGTTGCAAGGACATGAAAACTTTCGGATTTCAAGAACTGTGAGATCTATTTTACCTTTTCTTTTTAGTTTATATGATGAATATGTTTATTCTCTTATGCTTAATTTTCCTATGATTGTTTATTTTAATTGCTAGAGCGTACTCTAAGTTATTATTGTAGACAATCTATTGCTAAGGTTTAATATCAAAACCGGAGTTGTGGTATATGAACTTGTGAAGCAACTGAGTTTAATAATTGTGGTGGATCTGTGTTATTAATCTTAGAGAGAACATTCAATCAAAACAAACATAAACCGCGGACAATTATATTTTCTTGATTAATCAATTTATCTAGTTCTTAAAGCTGCCATTGAATTAAATTACTAGTGCGGACACTATGGTTGTTTGATGGCTAGAGTTAGTTATACGACGGATCCGTTAACTAACCAATATTAAGAAGAGATAAACATTCAAAATATAAATTGATATCTCGTTTCCATGATCAGTTTTGATTTCTATTGGTGGACATTTACTTGTGACCAAGGTTTGTTCTCTTGATAATTTTCTAATTTTATTTAATTTCGCTTGATAGTTTTCTATTTTTTTTTGCTTTATCTTAGATAACTTCCAACCCCCCCAAATTGCATATCATCTAACATAAAAATCTGACTTGAACTTTTCTCATGGGATCGATCCCTTGCTTGCTCTATACTATCTTGTGTGTTGTGTTTTCATCTAGGGTATGTAAACGATGATAATGAGTAGACTGGATATCAACTATAAAAGTTTTCATCAAGTATTAATAAAAACGGCATAGATCCAACCATATGAGCAATATCTCTTTATAATGAGTGTATTTTTATTAAGCATTGGCTCATATTAAATTTTCTTGTATGTTATTTTATTTTTATTTTCTTAAGAAAAATCCAAAAAAATTAAGAAAAAGTTTAAAATTCAAAAATAAATTTTTCTTGGGTTAACCTTATTTGTTACATAAAAAACGAGCTCACTAGGTCAATACAAGTCAAACCATATCAACCAGGATAAAAAATGAGTTTCAAGCCATTTCGGGTCAAAACTATCATTTTCGGTGAAAACTAATTCGATATACATCATCATGCATAATCATACATCCATATTCATCTACATTTATGAATTATGGAATTTTCATGGCAGGTATTTGAAATATAGGTCCTCTTACTAAAGTCTACAATACTAGGCTTCACAAAAGGATGAAGAATGAAAAAAAAAGTTCACTTGGAGGCCTACTACCAAAAAGAGCTGGAAGACGTTAAGAATAATATGGCTCAGATGTCTAGTTTACTTGAGCAACTCCTGAAAATAGTTAAGATAATCCTGGCTAGGAACCAATCATAACAGTCATTATAAAGTGAATAATTATTCGTCTTTGGTGAGAAAATTCAAACACAAGACTTCAAACAAAGTTGCATGAACATTGCTATTTGACATGAAATTGAAAAAATATCAGGCTTTCAAAAAGACAAAATAAATCTTATAAAATGCTTGTTAGGGAAAACACCCTAAAATAAAACCAAAAACATGTATCATGTGCATTTGAGAAAAGTACACAAAAAACAACATTGTCATAAGGCAATGAGTTATAATGCATTCCCAATTGTGATAGTATTCATCATGGCCTAAATACTCACAAAAGAGAAGGCAACAAAGGCAGTTTGATGCTCAAAATTTAAAAGTGACTCACACGAATGTGCTCGGGTAAATTGGGAAGATGAGCCGGCAAAAGTGACTACCTAGAAAATTACAATTGTTAGCAATCAAAAGAAGAGATTATGAAGAAATGGGGGGTCTATATTTTGAAAGGCATGCATTGCATATGGTTAAAACTTAACTTTGAAATAGTGTTGGTGCAATAGTCTTCAAGCAAGAGGAAAATGCGATGAAATTTGCATGGGTAAACAAAAGTTGAAAAATGGCAAAGAAATCTCATCCATATGATGTGGATAACTAAGGCCATAAGACAAAGCACTCGTTTTAAGAGTTTACCATTGGAGGGTATTTTTTTTAATCTTGTTTTAGTAAAGTTTTGAAGGAATTTGTTGAAGATCCTATGTTTGAATTTCAAAATTGTAGGCCGCCCGTGAAAATTGAAAAATTTTATGGAAATATGAATGTTTGTTCAAGTTCTTTTTGGAATTTGAAAAGGATAGGTCACCCATGAAAATATGCCAACTTTTGAATTTCAAAATGGATAGGTCCCCTATAAAAAGAGACCAATTTCAAGGAAGTATGGATGCTTGTTGGAGTTCTTTTTGGAATTAGAAAAGGGCAGGTCGCCTATGAAAATATAATAGTTTTTGAATTTCAAAATGGATAGGTTACTTGTGAAAATAGACCAATTTTAAGAAAACATAGACATTTGTTGAAGTTCTTTTTGGAATTTAAAAAGGATAGGTTGCCCTTAAAAATAAGCTACCTTTTGAATTTTAAAATAGATAGGTCGCCCGTGAAAATAGACCAATTTCAGAGAAGCATGGACACTTGCTGAAATTCTTTATAGACCAATTTTAGGAAAGTATGGATGCTCATTGGAGTTTTTTTTTGGAATTAGAAAAGGACAGGTTGCCTCTAAAAGTAGACCAGTTTTTGAATTTCAAAATGAACAGGTTACTTATGAAAATAAACATATTGTAACCCAATTTTGGCCCATTAGCTTTTAATTTAATTTTATGGGGTTGAAAACGTAAAATGAAAGATTAGGGATTTATTTCGATAAAAAATATGATTTGTCAACTTGCGCAGAAAATAGGGACTACAATGTGTTTTTGTTATTCTATCCTTATCTTCAAGATAACCCTTATCTTTAAGATAATGATAGTTATCCGCTTTTGAATTTGATTTTTAATCAAATTTAAACTTCAAAGAAGAGAATGAGTTTGATTGAAACTTTATTTCTTATATGTGATGAGATTTTTGCATTATAAATACAGATCTTAGGATATAAAAAAAAGGGAGGGAGAAAACCCTAAAAAAGAGGCTAAAATTACAAAAATCAAGAGACTTCAGAAAAATAAAAAAAGGACTTTAAAACAAAAAAAAAAAAGGGGAGGCGGCTGAATCCTAGCCTGGTGACCGCCTCCCCCCCTTTCAGATTTTTCTCATTTCTTCCTTGTCTCAACCGCTAGGAGCTGCAACTCCTCACAAAAAAAAAAAAAGCAAATAAAGGCCCGAGATCGTCTTCCTCCCTCCCGGTCACCTTTTTTAGGCCGTTGTCTCCATCGCCATTAATCTTCGCCATGTCTGCCTCTAAACCAAAACCATGAACTACATTGGCCTGTGATCCTCCTTACTCCGAAGATTTGCTGAGTTTAAAGGAACCATGGTTTTTGTTTGGAAAAGCACAAGCTTTGATCGGATGCAGGGGGCATGAAAACTTTTACAGTGGATGAAACCAATATCGTCAAGATTAGTAGCAACTCAACCACCTCCATGCACCATGAGCATGCATCAGCAACCAACAAGGTGCACCTCCTCCAACTCCAGCAGCAGTCCAGCACCATCCAGCAAGCATCATGCTACTCATCCTGCACTAGCCGTGAACAACAATAGATTGCACCTCCAGCGAGCGACTTTCTCTGCACAGCACCGTGAACATGCAACCGCAAGGCCAACTACACTCTTTTCAGTCACAGTCATCACCATTGTTAAAGTAGCTTCCTCCTCCGCGCTAGAAATGCACAACCAGTAGAGATAAGGGGGAAGACATAGCAAAACGATCGAAGAGAAAACAATTAAGCAAATAACAGAGCAAGGCAATTGAGAGAGAACAGAAGAGGAGACTGAGAGAGAGGACGAAAGAACTAGGAAAGTAACACAGGGGAAAGTAAACCAAAAAGAGAGAGAGAGGGGAGTGAGATTGAAAAGGAAAGGGAAGAGCAGGACGTTCTTTGGCCGGAGCTAGGATCATCACCCTCGTCTTCGTCTCCATCATTGTCTTCACCCAGGTAAGCATTCTTTCTCCCACCCCACAATTCCCTTTCAATTTTGTTCAAAAAAGTGCGAAGGTAAAATTAATTACCTTCGCACTGTGTAGCGCGTAAACCAGTTGACGCGTGCCTGCTTCTTGGGCCGGTTACCAACCTGAGCTTGTAACCGGGTCGGGCTAGATCCAGCCTCGCCTGTACGGCTAGACTCGATCCAGCCCAAAATAAAAAAAAGGGGTAAACAAAAAAAGAAAAAAAGTGTAGAAAAATTGTTTATTCTTCATTAACAATTCAAAAACTGTGTGAACTTGTTCACTAATGCTAGAGTCAAGATTATCATATTTTTTGGGTTTTGTGCGATATTTAGCAATGCCAGAGTTGGAAATATTTGTTGGAATTGTTCATTAATGCTAGAGTCAGGAACATGAAAGGAAAAATAAAAAAGAAAAAGGAGAACAAATTCTTTAGTAATTTAAGATAGAACCAACAATTCAGCTTTCCTCAGGTAGAACGCTTAAGGGGTGATAGTATCTTTCCTTTTGCGTAACCAGTCCTATACCATAGAATCTTTGTTAACCAGTTAGGGTTCCTTGTGACTATAATACTAGGTGGTGACTCCTTGAACTAGACATTCCCCCCCAAAGAACAAGATGTCATACATCTGTTCTTTTTCCAATCAAGA
>Ga0325404_1007349_pt1 | contig 11489 bp, 8 predicted proteins | sample PopdelMetagenome_18_FD_205664 | JGI IMG/M metagenome (GOLD analysis project Ga0325404, IMG submission 205664) | Populus deltoides microbial communities from Bellville, Georgia, United States - Xylem-Control-R1 | ecosystem: Host-associated > Plants > Phyllosphere > Stem > Wood/Secondary xylem... | reverse complement strand
AAAAAGAACCATATAAATAACATAACTCTAAAATATCTAATTATTTGACTCAACCTATCAATTAAATCTATCTAACATAAATAACTCAAATAAATATAATAAAACATTAAAATAGATCGACTCGGTTTCCCAACCAAAAAGTAACAGGTTTGGCTAGGCTATATTATATCGTGTCTTTCAATTAAAACAATTTAACATAAATAACATAAATAAATAAAATAAAATAAAATAATAAAATAGACCCAAGCAAGATCATTCCTCTTTGGTCCCTCCTTGAATGATTTTTTTTGTGATTCATTTTAAGGGTTAATTAAGCATTGCTATCTACGAATCATTGATAAACTTTTATTTCATAAAAATGGTATTATTTTATATTGATTTGGCTAGTTTTTAAATAATAATATAAATTATATTTTAAGAAATTATTAAAAATTTAAATTTAACATGGTATCAAAATTTAAATGACTTAAGACCTCACCATAAAACATTTGGATGTATCTTTGAGCACAATTCTTCTAAAGAAAACGCAAAATGGTCACTTTTGATATCTAGATAAAGAGTAGGATTGAAGTTGAAGCCACCACTTCTTTGAAATAAAATCACCATATAATTTGTTTTATTAAACAAGATTCATTCTTTCTTTGCTGAAACTCAAATGAAAAGGAGGTAGAAGAACAAGTGATTAAAACTACATATGCCGAGAATAGCAAAACCAGGATCATGTTAGGCCTTCACTGCAAGACCTGCTTTGAGCTTCTGGATAGTAGCAACATCAGTTTTAAAAGCCTTGGCCAGGATATTATCATCAATGCCAGTAGCAAACACAGCTGTGGGCACAGATACAGTGCCAGCATTTGCACTGCCGAAGGCAGAGATAGCTGTGGCAGGGTTCTTGGAATCTGCATTATACTGATAGTGCACGAGTCCCTTGGGGAACACAAACATGTCGCCGAGTTGAAGAGTCTGAGTAAAAAGTTTATTGGTGGTGTCGACGAAGCCCACCTCAAGGCTTCCGTCGACAACGAAAAGGAGCTCAGCAGAACGCGGATGGATGTGAGGTGGGTTGATTGTGCCGACCGGGTACTCAAGGACAGCGAAGGAAACACTCTGGCCATTAAGAGCTGGGAACTCTGCCATGCCAGCTTTTGTCACCTTGAAGTTTGGTGGGTAGTCGCTATCAAAGAAGCCTCTAAGGGCGGTAAAGGTAAAGAAATCCCCATCAATCTTTGTTAGATTTGCCGGGCTCACAAAGTCTGTGATGATATCAGGATCACTTGCTGTGACCATAGCAACGAATGTCACAAAAAGAACTGCATTTATCAAGCTTGAGGCCATGTCAGTGCTTATATTTCCTTCCAGCAAATTGAGGACCTAGCAGAATGGATGATGTTTGCTTTCTGTGCTGAATGCCGATCAATACCACTGCATCAGGCACTTATACCGGTGCTCTTGAACAATGTTTGGCATGCATTAACAATGTCAATTGCTGGCTTGATGGCCAGCTGTGATTGATGAGGTTCTCTAGGTTTCTCTGCCCTGCTTCAACAGGAACCAAGGCAACAGGACAGCTTAAACATGCAATTACAAGGTCTCAAGTTTACAAGCATAGAATTTTAGTATTCATCTTGAAACAATGACATTGTAGTTTCCAACAGTACCAGCTGTCTCCTAGGCCTGCACCTTATAGTTTTTAGTCCTCCCTTAATTTACCATTCCAGGGCCATTATAATATCAAATTTTCATTTTTTTTAAAAAAATATATTATTTTAATATATTTATAAAAAATAAATACTTAGAAAAGTATAAATTGTTACAATACCAAACACTACCATAATATAACAGCCAACCGTATTTTAAACTACAATTAGCCGTGTAAAATTTATTTAAATAAGAAGTGTTTAAAAGTGTGATAGTAGTTGATTTTTAAAGTGTATTTTTGCTCGAAAATGTATTAAAATAATATTTTATTATTATTTTAAAAAATTATTTTTGACATAAATACATCAAAATAATCTAAAAACTCCAAAACAATAATAAATAAAATTAAAAAATGAAAATTTTTTAAAATACTATTAAAACACAAAAATACATAATTTCCTATGAGTGCAGAAAGACGGGCTGTAAATCACGCTTATCCACAAAGAATTATTCAAACCTCGGACTTTTGAGCACATCAATATCGACAGTGATGTGTTGAAGAAACATGTAATACCAATAGTTGCGATTCTTCCAATAAGGGAGCCTCGTAAGAAAACAAAATCTTGGTAGTTGAATTTATTTTTTCTTCATATTGCTTTAGTTAAAATTAAAAATAAATTTTAAAAAATAAAAAATATATTATTTCAAACTACAGTACCAAACGGGCTTGAAATACACAATAAAATTAATTTTCCAAATATAAAGTTTAAAATCCACATGTTATTAAACCATTTTGAGGATTAGCTGGAAAAATAGGTTTGGGTTATTAAGTCATCGATGTAATTCATAGGTATTAAATGAATACAAATCAATTATTTTTATTTAAATATTATTATTTTTTAAATAAAAAAATCGGTGCAGTTCAGACGAGTCCATCGAAATATATATTAACTAGATTTTATTAACTTAGTTTTCCTTGAATTTATTTGAAAATTTAACTCAAATTAAACTTCAAAACACAGAATTTTTAATTGAACTAAATTGAGTTTAACAACAATTATTATATTATATAGTATATACTACTCCGGCCGCTCTCGGTCAATAAAAATATTAGAGTCCATCGTCCATATCCAAATACAAGTCTAGAAGCCAAATTTATCCCAGTCATGCTAATAAAAATCTCTGACGTGGCAAATTAAGGCTATCCAGAACTCTGTCTTTGGGCTGCTTTCGAGCCAAGATTCCAAGTGGGAGACACGTGCCAAGTACCCATTTCGCCACGTGGATAGAGAACTCGAAATGCACAAGAAGACTAAAACTGGCAGTTTGAAAAGGAAAGGAGAAAAGCTTTGGCGGGGCACGGCTTGTTATTGTAAATTATTCTAAAGTGACAGCTGCTACACCAAGAGGCACCAGACGTCAACCTCCGACCGACAGGGCGGTGACCACTTGCCGACACTGCCATAAAGATGATCACACCTCCTCCATCTGGTAAGCCGTGATCCATTTTCACCTGAATTCCATGATGGTTGCCCATGGCCTATGACAAAAGCCAACTAGCTTTATCTTTATTAACAGTGAGATAAAAATCGGGTGGTGGCCTGTGGGTGTTCATTTGCCAAAGATTGAAGACTTATATATATATATATATATATAATTGTGGCTCGCAGCGTAGCGCATCCAATAAATTAATACATTAAATTAGATTATTAAAAGTAATGTATTAAATCATTTAAAAAATTAATTTAATTCTTATTGATATGTAAACTAATTTAGCCTCGGTTGATATATAAATTAGTCAAATAATGATCGGAAAAAAACACACCAGTAATCCTATTCTAAAATCATAATCAATTATTTTGAAATCATGGCTCGCATTTGATTGAACAAGATTAAGTATAGCAGAGGACAAGGGGAAATCATGAGAACTTAGAATTCGCACAGAAAATTATAGATCATGGTAGAAAACATCTTTTTTTATAGTTTTTTCTTTTGTTTTTTACTGACTCATTTAAATATTCATGTGCTTATCACTCCTCCTGTGTTTACAGTGCCGTGATGGTACTATGCTGATATTCTTGGTTTCATGATTGAAAAACTATTCCATGCATGCATTTTTTTTTAAAAAAATACGTGGTTTATATTCTAGGAAATAACTCTATTATTATATGACTAATTTATTTTATTTATTTAATTAAATCAAAATCATATATATATATATATATATATCAATTCACTGCTAAATTAAGTTGTATGATTTTCATTGCCATTTTTTGTCAATTGTTATTATTTTTTAAATTATATCAATTCTGTTGTGATTGTCAATTAGCACATATAAATTAATTTAAATAAATAGAGTACAAAAATAATAGTTACTCTATTTTAATCTTATCCCAGGTAAGCTAAAGGCTGTCAACAATAAAATGGCTGTAATTAATCAAATTCCATTAAACAAAGAATAAAATTAATTACACTAATCATGCTTGATTAACAAAATGTTTGCTGAACTGCTAAATATGTGTATTTATTTATTAGCGTGATACGCCATATTAATAAATAAGCTTTAAATTACTCGAGATTAACCGACTGAACATATATAATTCTTAGCTTTATTCTGAAATAATATTTTTATTTTTTCGATTATAAGTTTGTTATGTTAATTTTAAAATACAGCTGTTTTTAACAGAAAATTGAAAAAAGGATTGATTTTAAAGCTGGCCGACTAAATCTTATCGTTTAACTAGTTTAATATCTATCCAACTCAGTTTAAATTAGGTTTTGTTTTTAAAAATAAATTATTTATTTTTTAAGAAAAAAAAGAAGAAGAGAAAAAGAAGACATCCTAATTTAAGGAAAACACGAAGAAACGAAAAAAGGGGAACCAATAAAAGAAAAAACGTGTTGAATTCAAAGAAGAGGGTGAGCTGTACAAGAGTCCAAAACCCTTCGCCATCCGCACTATAAACCAACATCATCTCAATTCTCCCACCAAACCCCCTTCCGAAACCAAAAAAATAAAAATGCATCAAGACTTTAACTTGCAAACTCGGTGCTTGACTCAGCCGCCTCATGCCACAGCCGCCACTCGCTGGACTCGCGAGGAAGACAAGATTTTTGAACAGGCTCTAACTATTTTCCCTGAGAATTTGCCAGATCGGTGGCAGAGCATTGCAAACCATATCAGAAAATCAGCGTGGGAAGTGAAAGAACATTATGATATCTTGGTTCACGACGTTCTTGCAATAGATTCGGGCCGTGTTGAATTGCCAACTTATAGGGATGATGAATCTGTGAGTTGGGAATCCAGCGGCGGCGACGGCGGGATGGTCGCTGCGGGTGCGCCGCCGTCTGGTCAGATTTGTTTTGGTGGCAAAGCAAAGCAAGATACGGAACGGAAGAAAGGCACACCATGGACTGAGGATGAACACAAGTGAGTTTGTGTGTGATAGATTTTGAATCTTGTTCATAATTTTTTAAAAGTTTGAATTTTTGTATATAATTTGTTTCGGAATTTAACAAGTGAGTTATTATCCAACATCTTCTGCAAATTTTTGTGTTTTGAAGCAAATATCTATATGGGTAATCTGAGTATTTGTTGATGACGGGCTGCAAAATCTTGTGCGGTAGATGAGTCTACGAGGGGTAAATGCTGGCTGTTGAAGTGTATTTCTTTTAAGATGCAATTTTTTAAGCTCATTGTGTATAGTTGTATAGCTGTTATGGAAATCTTAGATCAAGGGTAGTAGACAGGAAGTTTTGCATGGAGTTAGCAGTACGAAGTGCCATGAGACCCCTTCTGGGATAGAAAAGGGAAAAACCCCAGAGAGCTGTGTTCCGGGCAAGAGTGAATTGTGAGGGTTGGATGAACGAATGTTGTCAGTCGATTTTTTATTTACATATAAGCTAAAAATTCAAATTATAAAGTGTTATATGTTTAAAGGTTTAAACTATCGTCTTTTGGTTTTTTAATTTTGGCAATTGACTCTCCAATGGAATTGTTTCAAGCTGTTTTTGATGGGATTAAGTTGAGGATACCTTCTGCGAAAAAGATTCAGATAATAAAATGTTATATGTTTGAAGGTTTAAACTGTCATCTTCTGATTTTTGAATTTCTGGCAATTGGGACTCTAATGGAATTGTTGCAGGCTGTTTTTGGTTGGATTGAGTAAATTTGGCAAGGGTGATTGGAGGAGCATCTCAAGGAATGTGGTCATTACCAGAACACCAACACAAGTAGCTAGCCATGCACAGAAGTACTTCCTCCGCCAGAATTCGGTGAAGAAAGAGAGGAAGAGATCGAGCATTCATGACATTACCTCAGTGGATAACAACACTGTTGGTCCTTCAGCTGATGATTATTGGAACTCTCCGCCTGGCCCTCCAGCTAATCAAGACGGGCCACCGGGTTTGGGTTATCAAAACTTTAGATTTCAAATGTAAAAATGGTTAATTAGTGTAAACATCATTGTAATACCCGCGTCTCTCATTCAATCAAATCTGTTATTGTTTAGGTTATTGGTGTTTCGTCGCTATAGTCGATTGGTGTTCATTTTAGCTGTAGGCAGATGCTGTATAAAACATAAATTGAGAGTTATTAAAATTTTCTGTTCCTATTGTCAATCGTGCCTTTGATTGTGGTGGTGGCAAAGCGCAGAGCCAGGAAGGTCGCCATAACAATGCCTCTAAAATCAGTTGGCCGGAGGGTTCCATGGACTTAAATGACTGTCCACAATTAACTTTCCGATCACTGTGAATCACAGGGAGCATTGATTAAAGGTTGCCAATGTCCGGAATGGAATGCCAACAAATAGCCGAATTGGCTTGGCTATGTTCTTTTGACCGGTAAGTGGTTTGAGGAAGCCAAGCAGGCAATGAACTGGCCAGGCAGTCAAATAGAAAAGGATCCTCCCCTTTGTCTTGCCATGGATTCGAACTGAAAGTCCCGGATTCGCAGCTCAAGAGGAACGAGTCCTCAGCCGCTCTAGGAGTTAACTAGAAAGTGTCGTTGCCCCGATTCCTTGGATAGCCAGTTGTTGGAGTCCTGAGGCAACCCGTTACAACTTGAACTACAATTGAATTTATCACATAAATTGCATGTACAAATGTGGATGGCAAATGATTCAACAATCCAACTCTCCACCGTCGGTCCCGAATCAAGCATCGGAACCATGTCTGTGTCTTAATTTGTTTTTGTGTTTTAAAAAATTAATATTTTTTAATAATATACTAATTTTAAAAAAATAAAAAAATATATTATTTTAATATAATTCTAAATAAAAAAACAACTAAAACCACACTTCCCAACATTCAATCAAAACGGTAACTCCATCTCTCAAAACCCATATCATCATTCCCACTGCAAAAATCACAGGACTGATCATCACCATCGACGCCCTGAAATGACCCAAGTGTCCACCTGGGTTCGGCTTTCCAGACAGGAGGACCCGACACAGGTCTGCACAAACCGTACGGGCCGAAGGGACTAGACAACTCGCGGGTTTCAGTAATAGCCTGGCAGTCCAAAACCCAGTCGGTTTGAGCATGAGCTCGAGCCCAATAATAACATTTGAGATTTCCGTCCCGTTCTAACTGGACAGCCAGGAATCTGACAATAGGACGATGAGAGTTGCGGAATATCTGAATATCTACTGGGGTTTTCCCCACCTGGTACATGCCCCAAAACTTATTGGGTTCGAAACGGGCAAGGATCGAACATTGTCCTTGAACAACCTCTGCTTTAGTTTCTAGTGCTGGGTTTCCAGCACGATTGCTGCTTTTGCATCTTTGAACTCTGCCGTATAAGCCAATGGAATCATCTCTCCTTGGCGCATCGAGTAGACACCATTGGACGGAACCGAGAGACATGTTAGAAGTGAAATTCTTATTCTCGACGATGATATTTGAGGGAAAGACGAAACGTTGCAAGATAACTTGTGGTTTTTGTGGTAATTGTAGGTTTCAGGAGCCGAGGAGAATAACCCTGCCGCCACCACCTTGTTGGAACGTTGCTGTTTGCAAGAATGTTGTCCCTTGTGGACCAGGTATTACAACATGTTAAAATTGAATTTTTAAGATAGATTTGAAGTGATTTTTTATCCTTTAAAACTTAAAAAATAAAGAGATTTGTATGCTTCTCTCTTATCTAAGATAAAAACTAAACTATATCTAGGAATTATTAACAAAAACTAAAAAATATATGCTTTTATTATTCATCACTTTATGGGGAAAAAAAGCTTTTTTTTTTAGTTTATGTTTTTTTATCTTTTAATATTTGATGTATTAAAAATTGGATTCATAATTTATAATAATTTGTATTTTTATAAAATCATCTCAATCTCATTACTCGTGTCGTAGATTTGTTAGGTAAACATAGTTGATTTTAGTTTTTTTTTAATTGGTATTTATTTTTTAATTTCATCTCTAGTTGATTATGAATTAAACTTCGTAGCGAATTAATCCTATTTGACCCGAGTCTTTTTTATTTTTTTTCATTTCATCATTTAATGTTTGGTTCATTGAAAATTGAGTTTTTATTTACTTTTATAAGATTATCGTCATCTCATGACTCGATAATAGATTCGGCAGGTCGATTCAATAAGTTATTGTCTCGGTATTTAATAAAATAATATCTTCTTGAGTTTTTTTAATTATATTATATTTTTACTAATTATATAAATTGTTTTTAAACTTATTAAGTAAATCAGGTCAAATTATTATAATCTTTTTACTGGAAAAATATTTATAGCATCTAAATATTATTAATTTTGTATTTACTATTACGAAGGGAGTTGGGTTTGATATTGCATGTCAAGAGAGATGCCTTTGATGGGCCGTTCATGTCTATGCTAGGCCCTCTCCTTTCGCAGTCGACTTTTTCCCGTCTTGATGTGGGTTGTGTTGGGTTAGGCCTTCTTGCTTTTACCTCCTCATCTTGTTGCTAACCAGAACCTAGGGGCTGTAAATGACAACAAAAAATGGACCATTGGCTACGATTTGGGATGTCACGGAGCTGCAATTGCCACCATTTGATTCCACTTTTGTTTTTTTTTATTTATTTTATTAACGTGGATGTTCAGGTCAATTTATGCGCACCTCGAATAATTTCACGGGCCTTAAAATTAACGACCATGAAAGTCCCCAGTAGCCCTAAAATTTATGAGATTCAAACTGGTGATTTTTAAAAAACAAACCATTATTTCAAGCACGTCTTGAGAACCTCTATATGGTCCATCCCACTGCCCGCAATAAGATATAGCCACCTTGATATCTCAAGAATACAAAGATAAATACATAGAAGCACTCCTCCCTGTTTCTTTTTCTAAACATCCCTTGGTGTTTGATATAATTTTAACAATTATAAAATAAATTTATGTTATTTTAAAGTAGAAATACAAGAGAAATCATGTCGGCTGCATTTTAATTATATATTGTAGACAATAACCAGACCACTACAACAAGGATAATACAATAATTTTAACCTAACCTAGGTCATAAAATTACTTATAAAACACATTGCCATGAAGAAAAACACATTACCTCGTTCTATACACCTGGAGGCAGCACATTGCTCTTGGTTCTCAGGTGGCAGTGAAATAATTTCTGGCCGCCTGACATTAATCATTTGACCCTACCTTAATCTAACAATTATTTGTTTAGCAAAAGAGGAAGGAGCTTTAAAAACGTTGTGGTCGGGAAAAGGCCCCTGTCTTTACGTGCTTTGACCGAGCGACCGTCATACAATGAGGCGTGGTTATAATTAATTTGATACTCTCATGCTTCAGATGAGCTTACGTGCTCCCACGACAAGTCGACAACGAGGAAATATTTCACTCACGCACAACACAGGGCCATGCTCTAGCTTGGCTCCCCACTGGTGAGAGTGGGAAACAATATATGATCAAAAATAAATGGGAAAGGGTGTAATTATTTTATTTGTGGCCAATTGTTTTTTATTTTTTATTTTTTGAAACCAGGAGTAACAAAAATAAAATAAAGAATGACGTCTCTAGCAGCTCCGTTCGTTGTAGAGTGTGATTTAAAAAATCAGCGGTCATGATTTTCTGAAGTACAACATGACGGTTTGGGAAGTACATTGTATGTTGTACAACTCAAGACCGTTATTATTAAATAAGAAATGATATGAGTACTGTTTGTTTATGTATTTTAAAAATATTTTTAATAAAATTTAAATTTTTTTTAGTCTTTTATTAATTTAAAATTAATATGTTTTTAATATTTTCAAATTATTTTGATGTGCTGATGTCAAAAATAATTTTTTAAAAATAAAAAAAATCATTGACATGTATTTTAACACGAAAAACTATTTAAAAAGCAACCGCAACCACACTGCCAAACACACTCATAATATGATATAATAGCCCAAATTAGATCATTCAATTATTTTTACCTTGTTTAAATGTTTTTTAAAAATATATTTATTTTAAAAAATCATGTTGATAAATTTTTAATATTTTCTGATGATTTTTTTTTATGTGTTGATTTCAATAATAAAAATACATCTTAGTATATTTTTTTTAAAGAAACGGAACACCGTGTAACATAGAGTCACATGCACTTGGTTTAGCTTGCCAATACAGTGTCCAGCTGCATACCTGAGGCTCAACACATGGCAGAAGGCGTGGCACGAGCTTGCACCTAAAGAACAAGGTCAGTTTAAAATAGGGTCACTCTGATCGACACTTAAAAGTCACAACTTGGTGGCGTTGCCACATGACAATGCCCAAGCATGGCATCTTGGGCCGAGCATTACATGGCAGTACATGCGTGTCCCATGTGACCTTAGTTGGTGGTCGCTGTAATAGCAGAATTACCTTCCTTTTATCAAGACAGGTGTCCCCCCCCCGCGCGTCTGCTCTTGACGAGGCTGGTGTCAAGTTGCCATCTTCTCCTGTGGCTGCAACCATGCTGTTCTCTCCTAGTTCTTGCTCGAATCCCCTGGTTGGAGCCTGACAGTGGTCATGAACTAGCCTTTGAAAAGGGCTTGAACTTCATTATCTGGGTGCGAACGGAAGCATCGGGGGCCTAAAAAACGTGATTTTGTGGGAACCTGATGTGGACCCAGATCTTAGAAAACTGTGCTGATTGGTCACGAACTGATAAGATCGTGCCCGTGCTAGAGCCACTCATAGGTGCAGGGCTATCCCATTTCCTCACCGCCCTGACAATCGTGGCACAGTGGATCGCAGTTGATTTGGATAGAAATAGCAGAGGAGAGTCGCACACCCTTCGTAATATGATTTTGTATGATTTAGAATGTTTTAATATATTTATATTAAAATAAATTTTAAAAAATAAAAAATATTATTAATATATATTTTAACATAATAAATTATTTAAAAAACAACACCCACTGTACTACCAAATAATCTCTAACAATTTGCAGCAATTAAAATCCTTCCAGCTATTTCACAGTGGAAGGTGATTTTATCTTTTATTTAAAAAGATAGAAGATTCAAATATAAAACTCTCAAATCTGAACAATTTTCTTCACAAATAACATTGCATGTATTGGTTCAATTTTCATATAAAAAATCAAGACATTCTTGCTACGGCTTTGATATTTTGAAACAAAACTTTCATGGATTGGTTCTTTAATTTTTTTTTCTCTCTTTGCATCAGTATCCATATATTAAAAAAAAAAAAACCTTCCACTGTGATGATTCTTGCCTCCACGCCCAGGTTTAGGTCCATGCCAACAAGCAAGCCACCGATATCTTTTTCTGCCTTAAATCCATGCCTATCTTCGAAAGATTTGCCTTTTCATTCTCCACACGTGTCATTGTGGGTTTTAAGCTTGGTGCAAAGTTAATTGCCTTTTAGGGGGCCACGTA
>Ga0325404_1007341_pt1 | contig 11494 bp, 3 predicted proteins | sample PopdelMetagenome_18_FD_205664 | JGI IMG/M metagenome (GOLD analysis project Ga0325404, IMG submission 205664) | Populus deltoides microbial communities from Bellville, Georgia, United States - Xylem-Control-R1 | ecosystem: Host-associated > Plants > Phyllosphere > Stem > Wood/Secondary xylem... | reverse complement strand
ATATATATATATATATATTTATATATATATATATATATATATATATATATATATATATATATATATTATTTTAGCGAGCGAAACTGCATTGCATATTCTGCATGCAATGCAGTTTTTTTCCTTTTTCTTGGCTATAATATTAACGCAGTTGGCATTCCACTTCGAATTATCGTGTCTCATACTTTCTTTTCATGCTTTCATTTCTTGATGTTTTGTATCAAATTAAATATTTCAAGTCAAATGACTGAGAAAACACTTCAAAGATTTTTCACATATATATACCTTTGTCTAGTTTTTAAAAACACGACTTATGTAGCTCAAAATTTGTATATAATGGACCACCTCCGCGCACACGTATAATTAGATCAATACATGCATACCTTTAAGTTGAGTGAGTTATCAAAAAGATCACGAAGCTGTTCTTTCTTAATGCATAAGTGATCAATATCCAAATACAAATTTAATTGGTAAAATATAATAAACCTACCAAATCTTGATTATCAAACAGAAAAGTGATATTATTGTTGAGGGCAAGCCACCTAAATTAAGTTTGGGGACTGTAGCCCAAAGTTCAACCTCAAGATTGTTACTGTGTTGATGTCTTCTGGTTATATCTCACGGCTGTTTAATTTTCATGAAGGTGGTAATGAAAAATAGCACAAAACTGTGTTCAACAAAGCCCATTGTCACTGTGAATGGACAGTTCCCAGGGCCTACTTTAGTTGCCAGAGAAGATGACACTGTGCTTGTGAAGGTGGTAAACCATGTCAAATACAATGTCAGCATCCATTGGTGAGTCTGCTGTGAATTACAGATTTTACTAAATTTTCACGCCGTCCGTTAATTGTTGGCCTGATTAAGATCATTATGGTATTTACAAATTCTGTTCAGGCATGGCATTAGACAACTGCGGACCGGTTGGGCCGATGGCCCTGCATACATAACGCAGTGTCCTATTCAGCCAGGGCATAGCTTTGTGTACAATTTCACCATTACTGGTCAAAGGGGCACTCTACTCTGGCATGCACATATCCTCTGGCTCAGGGCCACTGTCCATGGTGCTATTGTAATTTTGCCCAAGCGAGGTGTTCCATACCCATTTCCTACACCACGCAAGGAAAAAGTCATTATATTAGGTGAGTCTAGCTCAACTTAACGCCTTTAAAACTTGAGCTAGTTGAAGGCTGACTTGGTAAAACTAAGTTTCATGTGTGCATTGAATGCCTACAAGAAATTATTGTGTTGCTTGTGCTTTACAATTAATCCATATATCAAGTAATTATTAGTTGACAATTATGTATTCGGGTAGAATAATCATTGGTCAACAATCAATCTAATTTTTCCAATTGTAGGTGAATGGTGGAAATCAGATGTTGAAGCTGTGATCAACGAGGCGACGAAATCCGGGATGGCACCTAATGTCTCGGATGCTCACACAATCAATGGCCATCCAGGGCCTGTCTCAACCTGCTCTTCACACGGTAAAAATTAAAACAACTAGCACAACAAAACAAGCTGTTACATTCTGACAATAGCTAGTTTATTGCATTGGTTATCTTTCTCAATCATTCTATCGATTGCAGGAGGGTATAATTTATCAGTACATCCCGGAAAGACTTACATGCTTCGGATCATCAACGCTGCACTAAATGAAGAACTCTTCTTTAAGATTGCTGGCCATCAACTCACTGTCGTAGAGGTTGATGCCACATACGTAAAACCCTTCAAAATCAACACCGTTGTCATAGCCCCGGGCCAAACCACAAACGTTCTTGTGACGGCAAACCGTGGTTCTGGCAAGTACTTGGTTGCAGCCTCTCCTTTCATGGACGCACCCATTGCGGTTGATAACGTGACGGCCACAGCCACCTTACATTATTCTGGCACCCTTGCTAGTACCATCACTACCCTCACCGTACCTCCTGCCAAAAACGCCACTCCGGTAGCAACAAACTTTACGAATGCTCTACGTAGCTTGAATTCGATAAAATATCCTGCTAGAGTCCCATTAAAGATTGATCATTCTCTTTTCTTCACCGTTGGCCTTGGTGTTAATCCTTGTGCTACTTGTATCAATGGAAGCCGTGTTGTGGCAGATATCAATAACGTTACATTTGTGATGCCAAAAATTGCTCTCCTTCAAGCTCACGTCTTCAACATTAGTGGTGTTTTCACAGATGATTTCCCTGCCAACCCGCCCACGCCATTCAACTATACAGGCACACAACCAACGAACTTTCAGACAGTGAAGGGAACAAAACTTTATAGACTTGCTTACAACAACACAGTCCAGCTAGTTCTACAAGATACAGGAATGCTTACTCCCGAAAACCACCCTGTACATTTGCATGGCTTCAATTTCTTTGAAGTAGGAAGGGGAGTAGGTAATTTCGATCCAAATAAGGACCCAAAGAAATTCAATCTTGTTGACCCAGTGGAGAGGAACACAATTGGGGTCCCAGCTGGTGGATGGACCGCTATAAGATTCATAGCAGATAATCCAGGTAATCAAACATTTCTGCTATAAATAAATCAGTACTCCCTCTTATTTTCCATTCTGAAACATTTTTCCCCCTTTTTTGATGTAGGGGTTTGGTTCATGCATTGCCATTTGGAGGTACACACAACATGGGGACTTAAGATGGCATTTGTTGTAGACAATGGCAAAGGCCCAAATGAATCTGTTTTACCACCGCCTCCTGATCTGCCAAAGTGCTAGAGAAAACAATACAAGGATTCTCTTCTGTAAACTGTATAGACAGGAGAGGAAAATTGCAAGTCAGATTGAGCAGAGGAAACAAGGGAAGGATCATAGGGAGAGACTGCTGAATGGTTTAGAACTAATAAGAAAGAGTTCTTTCGAGGCTGGCTAAAATCAATGAATTGTTGCTCGGGAATTTTAAATAAAATCACACTGAAACTTTCCTCTTTTTTTTTTCTTTTTTTTTGTGGTTTCTTGGGGGAGTTGGTTTTTCACTGTAATTTGCTATTTGTATATTCAGCGATGTAATTATGGAATATGCTGTAATTAATTAAAACATCCCGAAGGATATTGAGAATTCTTTAAATGTTTTACATGAATTTCTCATGACTTGGCATGGCGGCATGGCAACAACAATCCCTCGTCGTATATTCCATGCTTGCCATTTAAGTTGTCTCGAGAGAATTTTCCTTCGGATGTCCACAAATATAAATAGGAACACTCGAGTATTGGAAAGAATTTCGAAGGAAAAAAGGTGGGCTATGAGAAACAATCTCTCGAAGATCCATTTTAAGCCCGAGGCCACTTGTGTGTATTTTCTCATTTCGTGAGCCACGAGACCACCGAGAGTTGGAGAATACTACTCTTAACGATGTTGGATTACAGAGATAAGAGATTTATTAAACGTTAGCAAAGCTAGAAGTTGCTCATAATTTTATATAGCAAGATTGGCAGTGGGCTCTTGATAGCTTAATGGGCTGCGCTTTTATTCTATTTTTGGTCGGCCTTTCTATTTAATGGGCTGTGCCTGTACTCTTTCTTTCCAGTCATTAACAGCACTGGTCTGAAATTAAACACTCAGTGGCTGCCATCAAATGATATGATAATAAAAGATTATTATATATATATATATATATATATATATATATATATATATATATATATATTATCAGCTCAAACAAAACCTTTTTTTAAATAAAAAAAAAACTAAGAATATTTTGAAAAAGCTTCTGCAAGCACGTTGCCAGAGAGTTGTTGCCTTGCGGTTGGCTGCCGCGAAAACCAGCCGCGAGTTGGAGCACGCGCCTGGAAGGAGGAGCAGCCTCGAATCTCAATCACGTTGGCTCAAACTTTTTGACTTTTATGAAAGAGCACAGAAAGGGAATCTTTCCTTTAATGGAAAAATATCGATCGGGGTGCCGAACCTTTTCAATTATTATTGAGACATTGCTATAATTTTTTTAAGCATCAGCAGTCACCATCGATTCCAACCATCCCACTTGGCCTACCCCTACCCCTACCCCTACCCTTGTGTCAAGGGTCACTACCCCAAGTCCAAAGGGAACTACAAATGGATGCTTCTATATATACATAAGGAGACATATTCTCTATGAAGTAAAGAAAGCATATTGTATAGAAGGGATAAAAGATAGCCCTTGAGTAATCGTTTTTAAAAATGGGGAAAAAAAAATTCAAGACGCAGGAGTTTTTTTTTTATAAAAAAAATAGCACAATGCCAAAACTATCATATTTGTATATTTATTTTTAAGATATCATAATTTCATAAGACACAGATTACACATGCACAACCACGAGATGCTCATGGGACACTTGCACAATCTCAAGATGGGCGAGTGAGAGAGAGAGGAGTTTTGCCAAGATGAAAGGAAAGAGGGCTTTCATGGCGGAGAGAAAGATCCAGAGAGGGAAGGTGAGGTTGGGGGCGGCGCGGGGAGGAGGAGAGAAAGAAAGAGAAAACAGAAAAATCTATTAATTTTAATTTAATTAGATGTGAAGTTCGCACTTGAGCATTTAAGGGTTTGTTTTGAATTATAATAGTGATTGTTATTTAAAGTATTTTTTACTTAGAAATATATTAAAATAAAATTTTTTGTTTTTAAAAAATTATTTTTAATATCAATACTTCAAAACTGTTTCTTAAAAATTATTTTTGATATAAACATAATTTTTTTTAAACAAAAAAATAAAAAATTTTAGGAACGTGGTTCCAAACACACCTTAAGTAGATTGCAAATGCATTACTTGCGTATTTTATAAAACTGTATTATTTTTAAAACTAAATTTATAGCTGTGATAATTTAGATATATATTTTAACCACTATATTATTTTTGAAAAAAAAAAACTCCATGAAGGTAAAACGGAATGAGCAGCTATATATTTTCAAGTATGGAATATACGTTTTTCTACTTGGATACCATTATAATTTTATACTTGAGATGATTTTTCGAGATTGACGGTATTTTTTTTTTTCTCGTATTACTTTGATTCCAATTTCTCAAGTTTTTTTTTTCTCTGTTAGTAAGAGAAAAGGAGTGAAGAAGAAAGGGAGAGAAATTAAAAGCGTGTTTGGCAGTGTGGTTGCGAGTGCTTTTCAAATAACTTTTCGTGCCAAAATGCATGCCAATGATGTTTTTTCATTTTTTAAAAAATTATTTTTGACATCAGCACATCAAAACGATCCAAAATATACAAACCATATTCAATTTTAGTAAAAATAAAATTTCAAGATTTTTGGGAACGCAACCACAGCCGCGTTCCCAAACATATTCTAAGAATAAAGAAGACAATAGTGTCGTGTGGAACAGTACACGAAAGAATATTAGATGAAGCTAACTTGTTTTTTTTTTAGTGTCTTTTGGCTGAAGGGGCACATCCTGTCCATTTCGTGAATTTCTTATATTAAAAATTTAATGAGGAATTCATGAACCAAGTACTGCTTTCAATATTGTTGTTGAATATTTTTAAAAAAAAACAATTGTATATAATTAAACAGCCAGCATTAATAACCGTTTAATTAACTTTATTTATTTATTTTTTATGTGACCCATAATGCACTCCCCAAAACAACTAGAATATGTGACAAACGCAACAATTTTCAAGACAGATTTCTTTCGAATAGAATAACCTCATGCGGCAACTATGTTTTATTGTCGTGCGTACGTGTCGTCGCTAAAATCATTCTAAATTAAGTGAATTTAACCGGGTTAATAACTTGTTTAGTTTAATTAATTAAAACCCTAATCTAGATCAAGTCAGCCCATCAAACTTTGACCAAGTTTAATATATGGAGAGAATGAAACATATTAACTGGTTCACATCATTCACTTAATTTCCACTATGATTTTCCAGTGTGATTTTCGTATTAAAAAGAGTTTTAATATTAATACAAGACAATCTCACTCACTATAGAGTTAATCCTAGGAATTTACATATGATTATGATTGAAAAAAGAGATTGCATGGTAATTCAATAATAAGAGTGGTGTGCATGGTCCGATGAACAAATGTATATCATGCAAAATTCACAACAATTATTTAATTAAAAATTTCGTTTTTCTGTGATAATTGTAATTAATACATGAATTTTTATCCTATTTTTTATTTGATGATAAAAGTATTTTTAAATCACAACACAAATTACTCAAGATTAAGTTTTTTTTCTCCCAACAATCTTACTTATCCCACAACAATATGGTGTATTAATTAAAAAGATTATTTGAATTAATTTTAAGATTCAAACTATATATAAAAAGGAGAGTAATCAATTACTTTTCCTTGGCCTTATAGGTTGAGAGGGGGCATTTCAACAGAAATTTTTTAAAAATATATTTTTTAAAAAAATAATTTTTTATATATATTTTTGAATTGTTTTGATATACTAGCAGCATTGAAAATAAGTCTTTTTAAAAATATTATTTTAATATATTTTTAAATAAAAAATATTTTAAAAAATAATTATTATTATTTAAAAAAAATAAAAAACTCCTGATAGAAATTAGAAAGTATAAGACATGAATCCCAGAAAAGAAAAGAAAATAATGGCTGCGTGACCTTGGAATACCTCAAGCAGCTGTTAATGGAGGGCATGCTGTCCCAATTAGAGTACATTTGAAAATGCCGTGTGTTTTTAAAAAATTAAAATTTTAAAAAAAAAATTTAATATAATTTATATATTTTGAATTATTTTAATACGATAATATCAAAAATAATTTTTAAAAAATAAAAAAATATTATTTATATATATTTTAATATAAAAAAATTATTTAAAAAATACCGGTACCTACACTTCAAACTTAATGAGAGGTGCGAGATTAGAGGTGCCCGATAAAAAGACGTTGGAAGGGCTAGAAAGTAGAAAGCATGTTCCCTGTGCATAAAGCATCTTTTCAACTTGGGCCTTCCTTTATTTCTTATAAAGCCCATCATCACATGCACCTCAAGAGTAAATTCTGGCCAATCCTGGGCTCTTGCCTTCAGGACAGATAAATTCAATCATTTGTGGTCCTCTATGATCAGAAAATAATCATTTCGTGGTCCTTTTGATTTTGTTTTTTTGGTAATTGTCCTTTTTTATTTAATGAACTCATTAATTTCCACACATGGCAAAAACAATGTTGAGATATTTTTCAATTATTTCGTGTGTGTATATTCATCAACGATGAAGTCACTGGGGAATTTATTCAATTAGTTGCATGTATGGTTTTGAAATCCAGCGCGGTATAATGAATCTATTTAGAATATGAAGCTGGAATGAGGTCGAATTGAAAAAAAAAAAGAATAAAAAATTCAGATTGATTTGATAGGTTGATCTCGTAAGACCCGGTCAAAATCCAGTTGCGACTGTTGACTTTTTTTTAACAAAAACAACATCGTTTTGATTTTAAAAAAAAAAGTATTGACCTGGACGACCCGGTCAAAACCTAAAATCCGGGTCTTAGATTGAACTGGCCACCGGACCGGATCTGAAAACTATGGTTGTATGTAAATTTAAATATCTGGAAATAAACTTAAAATTATTTTGATGGAAATACTAAAATGATTAGCTGGTGGACGTTTTATCAAGCAAATTAATAAGGAAAATAAAAAAAATGAATTTAATTTTTTTTTTGGAAAAAAAGCCCAAATAGTATTATAAAATTGACACACACGTGTAGAGGACCCTACAAAATTTATTTTTTAACAACTTGCTAACCTGTGTTCCTTGATATATTTAACATGTGTATATATACACACAAGAAATACAAAAAAATGATTAAAAAAATAAATTTTTTAAACGAAATCAAATAGTAGAAAAAAAAACAGATTTTTTATGTCATGGAATCTCACTTATCTGGTTCCGGAAAAAAAATATAGTCATTTATAAAATTACAGAAGAAAAATAAACAATGAGAATTCAAAAGAAAATAAAAATAAAAATAAAAAATAAAAAAAGAAATGATTATTTAATGAAGCCCCTCCTCTCTCTCGATATTGGTCTGGGCCTTGATTCAGGTTAACTTCTAGCCGACCAAGCTCTGAACTCTGGGCTCCATGCATGTGGCAATGTGTGAAATACAGCCGAAAAGCTTGTAAATGGAAAGACACAAGTAAGAGACAAAAAAAAAAAAAAATGTTTTTTATCTCTTATTTTTCCAGCTCAAAGAGAGAGTTATGCTGAAGAGATCAGGTAATATTTATATACTAGAGAGTTATTACTATATATTGTTTAAAAGTATGTTTAATTTATTTTTATGTAAAATAAGGTTTTGATTAGAGTTGTATTACTTGGTTATAATTAAAAGAATAGTTTTATTAATATCAAGTACATTAAAATATCACTGGTTCTTCTAAATATTTTTATTAATATCAAGTTTTGACATGATTCCTAATACTATTATAAATTTTATTTGTTTTTATTTTCAATTAGTATGTACTGAAAATAATAATACTAGTAATAAATTGTTCATGAAAAAATGATTCATATTGTTTTTTTATTTTTAAATTTTTTAAATAGATTTTGAATGTGATTTTTACTGTATTTATTATTTTTTTAACTTTCAATCTCATACAGAATATCGATATACTATTTTGATATTTTTTTTATTAACTTACTTTAACAATCATAAAAATTATTTTTAGTAGAAACAATGATTATAGTTAAAAACCTTATGTTCACTGAGATAAACAAAACACACATTAACAAGAAAAAAATATCTTGATGGAAAAAAAAATCAAAAAAATTGTATTTTTTTTGTTTAATAACAATATCAAATAATTTTATGACACCTGGATTTTTTTTTACGTTTAAAAAAATTCTAATTTCTCTTTATAGTAGCGCGAGCATACAAACTAGTATTATCTAAAATGATTTTAATAAAAAATTATATACGTGTTTGGTATTATGTTAGCTAATATATTCGAGATTTGAAAAAATAGGTTTGAGAAATCCTGTAAATTATATTTTCTTTGTAACTAAGATTTTATGAGAAAGTTTTGAGTAGAATAATGAAAAATAAAATATATGTTGATAAATTAAAAACTTTTAAAACTATGGTTGAGCTTCCACCACATTACACTAAACGGACCAGGGAGCTTGAAAATGGTGCTTGATGGGAAAAGAGACAGTTGGATACATATGAAAGGTTATGTTATGACAAGGACCGAGAAAGACGGTTGTCTGGGACCTATAAGAGATGTTTTTTTTTTTTTCTTTATTTCTTGATAGTTTAGATGGGCAGAGAGAGAGAGAGAGAGAGAGAGAGAGGAACAGTGGAGCAAGGGGACCGCTCGGCTGTATTGGCCGAGGCTCGCAAAGGATAGTCAAACTTATGTCTGTTTGTTTATTAAAAAATATATTTTTTTAAAAAGTAAATAAATAAATAAATAAATTCTGATAAAGTGAAATCTACAAAAATATTTTTTAATATTTGGTAGTATAATAAAAAATAAGTTGAAAAACACTTTCCGGTATTTGATTATGTCATGAAAAATAAGCTGGAAAATAACTTATTAATATTTTATTTTTTCAAGTTTATTAAAATAATAAGGAACAAATCTTACAAATTAAAAAGTTGAATGAGAATGAAATTGAAAAAAAATATAATTTTATAAATTATCTCAAATAAAATAAATAATAATCAAAATAATAGAGATCAAATAAAAAATAAAAAAATTAAAAGATAAAGAAATTAAAATAATAATAATTAACATTTCATAAATTATTTTAAATAAAATAAGTAACAATCAAAAGAACGAGGATCAAATTTGATAGATAACAAATTTCAACTAAAAAATGATAAGGGAAAAACAAAATAAAAATGAGGACCAAAGTTAATATAAAAATTAAATTTTAAAGAATGAAATTAAAAAACAAATATTCAAAACAAAAAAAAATATATGGCAATTAAAAGTTTGAGGATCAAATTTGATATAATCGGTAAATAATATGACATTTCTAGATTTTTCACAACTTTCAGAAAGTGTTTTCCGCCCAAAATAAAAAGAAAACACTTTCCTGGAAACCAAACCAAATTTTTCTTTGGTTGGAAAGTGTTTTTCATTGATTAACTTTTCTAATGGCAAAATAAACATAAAAAAATTTTAAAATTAAATTTTCAGAAACTATTTTTCAAAAAATAAACACCAGCAGAAGAATAAGATATTCAAGGGAATATCGTATACTTAAATTACTCTGTTTCTTGAATCTAAAACATTTCAATTTTTTTTTTGATAGGTTATGTTCTATATTTCATGAATATATGCCATTTTAAAAAGCATATGATATCCCTTTAAATCTTGTATTAAGTTTTAAATTTATTCCTTATTAATTACAAGTTTGAATTCCTTTAGAATTACTGGAGATTTATACGGCTGTTAACTTCAAAACCCGTATGATTAATTAAGATACATATAAACTGGCACAGACACTCACATTAATAATAAAAAAAATATAAAAATTATGAAAAATTCATGATAGTCATAAGACAAAATATATTTTCTCTATTTTTTTAAATCTCATGCCAGAGGAGTCCACATATATAACATATCTAAGCCCACCATCATCGTAAAATTAAAATCATGAATGTTAATCTAGTATAAATCTAACTACTTCGTTCAAAATTGAGTTTGCGCTTTTGGTATTATAATGTAAGGTGGTTTTTAAAAATGTTTTTTTTTAATTTAAAAATATATTCAAATATATATTTTTTATTTTTAATATTAATCCTTCAAGATCATTAAAAATATTAAAATAATATTAATTTAATAAATTTTTTTGAATAAAATACAAATGCATTAAAAAATAGAAAATAACTTGCCACTAACCACTCTAAAGAGATATCAACACTAAAGCGGTGTTTTGCTTTGTGTTTTGGAAGCGCTCTTGAAAAAAATTAAAAATTTTTATTTTTATTTTTGTTTTAAATTAATAAATTTTTGATGTTTTCATATTATTTTGATTTGTTGTTGTCAAAAATAATTTTTAAAAATAAAAAAAATTATTTCAATATGTTTTAAAATAAAAAAAACACTTTAAAAAGTAATTATTATCACACTCTCAAGTATGTTGCCATAAAAAAGATTTACAAATCTTACAGGAGAGGGGCTGAAATAATAGATTCCAATCACAGAGATCTTGATAAGCTACCCAATTACTTTATAAATCGATCCTTCCTGTTTGGTATTGTATTTCAAAAAGATTTTTAAAAAAAATTAAAAAAAATTTATTTTATCTTTTACTTTAAATTAATATGTTTTTAATATTTTCAAATCATTTTGATGTGCTGATATAAAAAATAATTTTAAAAAAATAAAAAAATATTATTTAAATATATTTTAGAATAAAAAACATTTTGCAAAGTAACTACAACCACACTTAAACACATAGCATTGGATACAAAATTTTAAATCTTCGTTTACCAACTGAATTATTTTCTTAAACAAGGTGTCATGAGTTATTTGTTGTGCTTCTGCACTGCATATACAAATTAACTAAAGGTTTATTAAAATTTTAAA
>Ga0325404_1007340_pt1 | contig 11494 bp, 6 predicted proteins | sample PopdelMetagenome_18_FD_205664 | JGI IMG/M metagenome (GOLD analysis project Ga0325404, IMG submission 205664) | Populus deltoides microbial communities from Bellville, Georgia, United States - Xylem-Control-R1 | ecosystem: Host-associated > Plants > Phyllosphere > Stem > Wood/Secondary xylem... | reverse complement strand
TCGTCCGTTGATTGATGAGTTGACGCAATTGTGGTCCTCTGGAGCTTTGACTTATGACATCTCGAGGAAACATAATTTTGTTATGAGAGCAGCTTTGATGTGGACTATCAATGATTTCCCAGCTTATAGAATGGTTTCTAGTTGGAGCATGCATGAAAAGCTAGCATGTCCATACTATATGGAGAACAACAAGGCATTCACGCTAACAAACGGGGGTAAAGCTTCTTTTTTTAACTGTCACTGTCGCTTCTTGCCGTCGAATCACAGGTACAGGAAGAATAAGAATGATTTCTTTATTGGCAGAGTTGAAAAGGATGTTGCACCCCCGCGTCTTTCCGGTGAAGAATTGCTTGATGTTGTTTCAGAGTATGGTGACATGGTATTTGGTCTCCAATCAGGTAAGCAGAAGTTTCCTGGTTTTGGTTTGACCCATAACTGGGTGAAGCGAAGTATATTTTGGGAGCTTCCTTATTGGAAGCGAAGTGTGTGTGTGTGTGTGTGTGTGTGTGTAGGTACTTGTTCAATCTTAAAAAAAAAAAGGTTAAGAACAAGGCGCATGTTGAGGCGTCAATATGTGAGGCCTATATTGTTGAGGAGATCTCAATATTTATCTCATACTATTTCGAACCTTATTTGAGAACGAGGATCAACCGTGTTCCACGGCATGATGATGGTGGTGAAGTGCCTTCAAGTGGGAACTTGTCAATATTCTCTAATCCTGGATAACCCACACCTAAAAAAGCCGTGAGGGGAAGATATTTGTCTGAAATAGAGTTCAAACAAGCACACAATTATATCCTATTTAACTGTGATGAGCTGAGACCTTTTATTAAGTAAGTAGATGTTCGACATAAACTTTGTCAAGAGTGTACTATTTATGTTTTGTGATACCATAAACTCATATAATTTGAAATAACCTTGCAGGCAACATCGACGATACTTACTGTCCAATAACTCATAGCTGACCGAATCCCAGATCTTTCAATTACAAAATGAACAATTTGCCATATGGTTTAGAACATATGTAAGTCCTATCACAAACTCATAATCTCTTGCAATGTAATTCACTATACGAAAATATTTATTACATAATATCTGTTTATTGATTATTGTTGTATTTAATATACAAGGTTTATCAAATGGGAGTTAGTGTTACTATTTCACTGTCTTTACTAAGCCTGGGCCCTGAAAGAAAAGTCAAGTGCTATAACAGGTATTTTGTCAATGGATATATCTTTCATATTGAAGAATATGGGCATGGAAGAAAGACATACAACAACGGTGTTTGTATTAAGGGATCGACTTCTAGTGAGTTTGAAGTTGACAACTACGGTAGATTGGAAGAGGTCATGGAACTGCAATATCATAGCGAGCAGAATAGAGTGTTTTTATTCAAATGCTATTGGTATAACATAACTCACTATGGTCTTGTTGAAATCAACTCAAAAGCTAGACACCGCAACGTAAACGACGTCTTTGTTTTCGCAAAGCAATGCCAACAAGTTTATTACACATACACTCCTTCCTTTAGAAGGGACCGATCAAGAGTTGATTGGTTATCCGTTTTAAAAACAAAACCCAGGGGTCGTGTCGAGGTTGTTCAGGATGAGAACGAAGACACAAGTGTGATAGATGAAGTCTTTCAAGCTAGTGAGTTGGTTAAACCATACCGAGTTGCTCCTTCGATTGACTTAGAAGAAAATTCAAATTTTCATGTTTTCGATGATAGTCTTGTTGATGTTGACACAGGGGAGTTGAATGTCGTTTTGAGCTCTACTAGTGCAGTACAGAATGTTGATGAAGAAGATGATAACCACATTGAAGAGCGCGATGAAGCGGATGATAACAATTCAATTGAGGACGAAGATAAAAATTCTGACTAAACATGCTGTTAAACCTTCTTTTTTATAACGTAAAATTCTGACTAAGTTATTGTGATGTGTGTGATCTAAGTGTGCAGGAGGATAGAAGAAAATTCATGTAGAAGCCGCATAAATATTGACTGTTTTATCGATGGTAACACCGACAGAATAGTGCTGTCGGTATTTCACAAAGAGTTGGAAAAAAATTACGGGCTTGTGCCACAATTTCCGACGGACTCACCGACGAAAATCACACATCCCGAAGCGCACGCCTGTCAGAGGCACTATTACCGACGGAATTGTTGGCGGCACAATTTTCAACGGTAATTTCCGACGGAATTACCGACGGATAAAAACAAAAGGCAGCATTTTCAAAATTTTTGGTGCGCATTTCAATTTATTTCCCGTCGGAATTACCGACCGAAATTAATGCCACCGACAACAATTAATGTTCCGTCGGTAATTCCGACGGAAATATTGGCATATAAAACCCCCCACCTCCCCCCCTCCCCATTTGGTTCATTTTTTCTCTTGGCTCTCATCTCTATTTCTTCTCCTCTCCGTTTTTAGTTTAAGTTTTGGAAGAGATTTGATTGTTTTGGTGGTAGTTTTCAACATATTAAAAGGTATGTAATGGTTTTTCTTTATAATTGTATTTTTTTTTATTTTAATTATCATTATTTTTTGGTGTTCTTTGTTTTGTGTATTTTTATAGATAAAATCTAAAAATCAACACTATTAAGGTAAGGATTTTTTATTCCAAAATTTATTTTGAATTAATGTATTGTTTTTTTAGTTTTGTGTATTGTTTGTTTTGTATTTAGGATGTTTTGTTTAGTGTTATTGAAATATAAAATTAAATTTAATTAGTTTATATTAATTTTAGGATATTATTGTTTTTATTTGAATAATTGTTATTGTTGAATTTATGTTATAAATGTGAATTGAAATATAGAATTAAATTTAATTAATTTATATTAATTTTAGGATATGATTGTTTGTATTGAAATAATTGTTATTGTTGAATTTATGTTATAAATGTGAATTGATATATAGAATTAAATTTAATTAGTTTATATTAATTTTAGGATATTATTGTTTGTATTGGAATAATTGTTATTGTTGAATTTATGTTATAAATGTGAATTGAAATATAGAATTAAATTTAATTAATTTATATTAATTTTAGGATATGATTGTTTGTATTGGAATAATTGTTATTGTTGAATTTATGTTATAAATGTGAATTGAAATATAGAATTAAATTTAATTAGTTTATATTAATTTTAGGATATTATTGTTTGTATTGGAATAATTATTATTGTTGAATTGGTATAGATATTAGGTTGTATATATGATGTTGATGGAGATTATATGGATTGTGGTTATTGTAAAGATTGCAGGTTTGAAAACTGTGGGTAGTCTCTAGTATAGGGGAGGTGCTGCTGAATTTTTATTAATGATTGAATTCCTAATGATATTAGGTTGTATATATGATTTTGATGGAGATTATATGGATTGTGGTTATTGTAAATATTGCAGGTTTGAAAACTGTGGATAGTCTCTAGTATAAAGGAGGTGCTGCTGAATTTTTTTAAAAAATAATTAAAGTTAATTTATGTAATAATTCATATACATTTGTGTAGATGCGTCGAATGAAATCTACAGCACGTCGTCAGCAGACGATTGCACATAGTTCTTCTAGCAGCGAGGAGGACATCTCCTTAGGTGCTGATCACGGTGATGCATTTGCGCCACCGTGTGATGCTTCCTCTTCTTCCGCGGTTTCACAGCGCAGAAGCGGCGTGCCTTCACAGCGAGGTCAATTCACCCGCAAGTACCAGGCACAATGGAAGGATGACCTCTCAATGTAAGTTTGTTTAGGTTTTAGTTTTTTTTTAATACTTATAACATAATTTATGAACAAATAATTAATTTTTTATTATTTAATTTCAGGTTCACAAACATTGAGACTGTCAAGACAATTACATTGGCAATGAAATCGTCGATGGAGATTCCATTGTTTCAATGGAGTCAGGTCTCCAGACATCCTGAGTGGAGACCTAATATCGATGCCTGGTTTCGGTGATTTCAGGTAGGTGTTAATTTTTAATTTCCAGTTTATTTTTAATAAATAATTTTTGTAATTTTATATCTTGTACTATTTTTATTTTCAATGAATTATTTATATATACAAAATAAATTTGAGTAGGATAGCGCGGACAACAATGTTGTCAGGAGAGTATTGGGGAGGTAACATCGAAAATAATATTTATTTTTTATTTATAATTTTATGTTCTAAATTCTAATTAGTTACTATGGATGTAGGTTGCATGATTTTTGGTATGACACTCGAAAAAAGGCGAAAAGATATGTGAGGGACAACGATCTTGAAGGCTGGAATGAGGTGGCAGTTTGGTGGGAATTTAAACCGCCATTCATCTCAGGAGATATATGGACGGCATATATTGAGCACGTGACGTCTGAGCGGTTCTCACGGCGCTCACAATCCGGAGCCGTCAACCAGAACCGGGAAATTCATGGTTCGGTGACCACGCACACCGGCGGCTCCTTCCTGTTCAGCGCACATGCGAAGCGGATGGTAAGATTATTTTAAATGAAATATATCGTTAATTAATTTGTTGTTGCTTATAAATATATTTAACTTGCAATCTTTTTTTTCCTTACAGGCTACGTCTCTTGGACGTGAGCCGAGTCCAATGGAGCTATTTGTAGAGACGCACCTGCGGAGTCAAGACCGCCAAAAAGGGATGCAGCAGTACGTGGACAACCGTGCTCAGCATTTTGTGGTATGTTCGATCAATCAAATTATTTCATAAGTTATTATTTTCTTGAATTGAATATGATGATTTTTTAAAAAACAAATTCAGGAGACCTATAATAACCGGTTGAGAGAGAGATATGGGGACGATCCTTTGACCTAACCAGATTTCGATCCGGATTTGTGGATGGAGGTCGGATCGTCTGGTGGACCTGATAAAAATCGGGTCTACGGGCTCTCCAACACGACGGCCGAAAAATTACGGTCGGCCCGTAGTGTCTCAACCGTTGGGAGCTCTCCATCAATATCAAGCACCCAGTCAGAGGAGTTTTTAGCCTTGAAACAACAATATGAGCGCCTCTCGAAGATTATGCTCAGCTCCATCAAATGGTCATGGAGATTAGATCAAAGATGGGTGATGATCCATGTGCTGCTTCTTTTTGGTCGTACAGTCCCGGCAACAACCAGCCTCCTCCTCCTCCTCCTCCAGCTCCGCCGCTATTTTAATTAGTTTAATTTTGTTTTTTTAAAACATTAAATTTGTAATGAATATTTCGATGAATATTATTTAACATTAATTTTACATTTTTAATGTCTAATGAAAATTTATTTGGTTATAAGTTTTTTAACTGTTAATAAATAATTTTTTAAAAAAATATTTTAAATTTATATCGACGGATTTATAGAGAGAATGTGTTTGTCGGTATTGTAGTATCGTTTACAATATTTACGGCCGTGCCACAATCACCGATGGAAATTCCGTCGAAATTACCGAGTCTTTTACCGACGGAATATCCGTCGGTAATTACCGTTAAATTTTACAGACGGAAATATTCTGTAGGTAACTTGGTGGCGGGAATTTTTTTTGGCGCGCTGATCCGTCTGTAATTCCGTCGGTATTTCCATCGGTATTGTTTTTTTTATTACCGACAAAAATGGCGACGGAATTAGAATTACCAACGCTCATGACTCCGACAGAATAAATCCGTCAGAGATACCGCCGGTAATAATTTTACCGACGGTTTGTGTTTCTTATACCGACAGATTAATTCCGTCGGTAAAACTGTATAATGGCGTAGTGTATATCCACCATGTAAACGATGAGTTCTCATGAAACAAATTGCAGTCGACCTGTGCTCGATCCTAATCTACTTACATCAGCTGTTAGTAATGTTTATCATTTACCTATTTATTTCAGATGTTGCACTCTTTTCTTTCGTCATCTCATGCTTTCCAGACGCGACCTGTTTACCTATAAGTTCAGCTAGCAGCTCAAAAAATCCTTAGCATCCCAGATTGGATTTTCTGTTGATTATAGAGGGCCTAGAATAATAACTGCGAGCTGAAACCACAAGCTGAAATATTCTCCCTCTCTTAATAGAGAAATTATACCAGGCAAAGAAGAGATGAGGTCTGAATGTAGTGCACAAGTAGCTCTTCTACTTCCTACAGCTGATTTCCAGTAAATGGGATTCCTCTTCTCCTCCCATTTTCATGTACCTTTCTTATTTCCGTTCTCGGGTTTCTGTCTCAAGCCATCACAACTACATGGAAAATAAATTTTCTAAGCAAACAAAAAAATGAGAAACCTAAAGGGTAGAAGAAGCTACAAAACACTGCAAAAGTAAAAGGCCCAAATGGGACTCTCTTGCTTTTAATACCCACATGCAACTGAGATCGCATCTAACATTACACATAACAAATTAGGCTGTAGTTACGTAACTTTATCTTGATAAAGAAGCCTAGGTGTAGAGATAACAATTCCACATATCTACCTGCTGCAACTAATGGCATGGTATTTGCTTCCAAAAGAACAAACTAAAAACCTCAACTTGGCAGGCATCTCAACAAAGTGTATTAAATAACAATTTCGAACAAAGCTGAGAACAAAAATGGAGAATAGCTGCCGCTCTTCTACAATAGCAAGGACTATTCATGCTACTGTAACTTCTGGCACAGCTGCTCAACTGCTGTCACAATCTGGGCAGGTTGAACCACTGTCCATTCCTCCAATGTCCCTGCATAAGGAGTTGGCACATCTTGTGAAGACAAGCACACAATTGGGGCATCCAAATAGTCATGGAAATTTTCAGTGATAGCTGCAGTCAAGCTAGCACCAATTCCACCAGTTCTCATGCATTCCTCCACAATCATAACACGATGTGTCTTCTTCACAGAATTTCCAATCGTGTGAAGATCAAATGGTTTCAATGATCTGATATCAATTACTTCGGGATCATATCCCTTGTTCACTAAAGTTTTGGCAGCCTGCATCACATGATATCTCATCCGGGAGTAGGTTAAGTTAGTGACATGCTCTCCAGGCCTAACCATCTCAGCTTCCTCAAGATTGCAAATGTATTCTTCATCTGGGATTCTCTCCTTGAGGTTGTAAAGCAAGACATGCTCAAAAAGTATGACCGGGTTCTCACTTCGGATTGCAGCTTTCATCAAGCCCTTGGCATTGTAAGGGGTTGAACATGCAACCATTTGGATTCCAGGGATTGATTGAAAATATGACTCAAGGCGTTGTGAATGCTCGGCTCCAAGTTGTCGTCCAACTCCCCCAGGCCCACGAATGACAATTGGTATAGTAAACTGGCCACCTGATGTATAGTGGAGCATGCCACAATTGTTTGAGATCTGGTTGAAGGCTAGAAGAAGAAATCCCATGTTCATACCCTCAACAATTGGCCTCAAGCCAGTCATGGCAGCTCCAATGCCCATACCAGTGAAGGATTCTCTCCTTGAGGTTGTAAAGCAAGACATGCTCAAAAAGTATGACCGGGTTCTCACTTCGGATTGCAGCTTTCATCAAGCCCTTGGCATTGTAAGGGGTTGAACATGCAACCATTTGGATTCCAGGGATTGATTGAAAATATGACTCAAGGCGTTGTGAATGCTCGGCTCCAAGTTGTCGTCCAACTCCCCCAGGCCCACGAATGACAATTGGTATAGTAAACTGGCCACCTGATGTATAGTGGAGCATGCCACAATTGTTTGAGATCTGGTTGAAGGCTAGAAGAAGAAATCCCATGTTCATACCCTCAACAATTGGCCTCAAGCCAGTCATGGCAGCTCCAATGCCCATACCAGTGAAGGAGTTCTCAGCAATAGGGGTGTCAAGAACTCTGAGATCCCCATACTTCTCAGCTAGGCCTTTAGTAACCTTGTAAGAACCTCCATAATGACCCACGTCTTCACCCATGACACAGACATGCATATCTCTGTCCATTTCCTCTTCCAAACCTTCTCTAAGGGCCTCAAAAAGTAGTAGTTCATGCCTGAGAATAAAATGCAGATTTGTTAAGCACATTCATAATGTAATACAAAAATATTATTACCCACAAGTATAGCGCGCACAAGGGCAAGATGTGCAATGGGATATATTAGTTTATTACTGCGAGTGGCAGTGGGCCAGATAGCCTGTCCAACCAATGCAGGGAAGCCTACAACAATCATGGCTAGAGCTGGGCTAATTGCCCAATTTTCTGTAGTTTATTACTCAGAGATATAAACTTGAGAGCAAAACAAATGCTCTTTCTATCAAGATATTGTGGTAGTATCACTATTGCATAGCTCGTGACTTCATTAAACCATATCCTCCAACTCCTAGATAAATGTTCAGAAGAAAGCAAACACCTCAAAACACGATTTGACATTCAAATCGCAGAAAAATAAATGAAGTTCTCTTGTTTAAAAATGAGAACAATTAAGGAATTAGCCTTTCGTGAAAACTGCTGACATTTTCATCTATCCTTTCAGTTAATTTTCAGAGAAAACGAAACTACAAATTTCTCATCGACATAACTGCTTTCACCTAACAACCATCCACATCATTTATTCTCCTACTCTTACCCTTCTTTTCTTAATATTCATGAGAAACCATGTAACTTTACAACTAGAGTTAAGTATCCTGAGAATCTAACCAAATATGCTATCCAGAATATATAATCAGCTTGAATAGAGAATATACCAAAGAAAAATGGAAGCAAACATACCCAGGTTTCAATGCAGAGGAAGCTGCAGAAGTATCAGCCTTTGTCTAAAACAAAACAAGAAACAGTTATAAATAAAGAATAGACCAAACTTGGATTAACTGCAACTGCAAGTGGTGAAGAGAGATTAACTGCAACTGCATTTGTAATCAATTTATCAACCGTACGAGCTCTACCATTAGAACTCCCAAGATTCAGATTCAAACTGCCATCAGATCTCACCACCAAAAAGCTGCTAGCTTTTCTCTCTAAAATCAAGCAACACTCAAAACCCGTGTCATAACAAATCTTGTTTAGAAAATGGAAATGGAAGCATTAATTAATGAAGGCAAGGAAACAAACCTGCGGGGGATCTGCGCGAGGAAGGCAAAAGTAATTTCTTTGAATCAAAGGAGTTGGTTAAAGAAGCTGCTGCTGCTGCAGCAGCAGCTCCTCCTAACCCCTGGAAAATGGTGGCCATTTGATATTTGTTCTTTATATGGCTCAAAAGAAATTGGAGATTTCCAAGAAGACGGAATGAGAAAGTAAAGAATGGGATGCAATTTATAAAAGCAATAGAATAAGGGGGCGGAGAATTTGAGGGGCTGAAAGAAAAGTTGGAACAACAAAATTAATTGACAGCTACACCAACATTGTTTGCATCGCCACTTCTATTGTACCATTTTCGGATACTTTGACACACGAGGGATGTAATGTAAAGGATGGTTTTTTTATTATTATTATTTACATTTAAGACACAGGTGGAGAGTTTTCGTTGGTTCTTAAGAATATATTTAGTTATGTCGTTGTTTTTATAGTTGTGGTTTAAAAAAAATTATTTTTTTTATAAGATTGTTTTACCTAAGTTATGTATTTAGTAAAAACTATGGTTCAAATTGTTTCTTCAACAAAAGCATGGTATTAGTGTTTAGTTAAAACTATGGTTGGACAATAAATGATCAAATAGAACGCTAATTTTTTCAATACATAACATTGAACAATTAATACATATATAAGATTAACTACTTGTAAAACAAAAAATTTTACAAGTTTAAAAAATGATGAAGAAGTTAAATATTTTAGTTAATGTAGCAAATTTAAATAACATGTACAGTAATGGATGAACAGTAATTGAAATACAAAATTATCGAGATGTTATTGAAGATTACAGTGAGGTGTGCACAAAGACAAGATTAAGAGAAGAGGAAACCAGATTTGGTATAGGGTTGTGAGGATCTTAGAAGGGGATGTTGGTTACTATCAAAAGGTTTACTTGTGGGTATTGGAAAAGTTTGTGCCTAAAAAAATTGGATCAGAACATCCGTAACAAAGGATTGAAGGGAGAAGAATTTGTAAAGAAAACTGGAAACAAGGAGACGATGAAGATGGTCAGAGAGTAAAGCAAGCAAATAGAGAAGATAGGAGACGAAAAGGATATTTTGGTTAATTACAGATTGAACGGTCTCCATAGACAATTATTGTGGAAGGCATAAGTTGAAAAACAAATATGGGTTGCTTCTGTTGAAGTTGTGGTTGGACCACAAAAAATTATAGGTCTCACTTTGTAAAACTTGTGGTTTCATCTTTACCAAACAAAACAAAATTATGATCAAACCATAACACACAATCTACTACAAAAACAAACACCCTCTACGTGTTATAAATTAGGTGTTTCTTTGGTAATTTGTGAGGACGAGGGTGGTGTTCTATGACTAGGGTTGTGTGATGGGCACCTACTTATAGGTATAGTTACAAGACTAACTCACTTTATCAACTCGATGATTCATTTAGTTGGTCCGGTTCAAACCAAGTTAGTAAACATTTTTTTTTATTAAAATAATATTTTTTAAAAAAATTAAAATTACTCCTAGCATCCTATAATTTAGTGAAAATTGTTTACAGTTTTCAACTTGGGTTATATATATATATATATATATATATATATATATATATATATATATATATATATATATATATATTACAACCGAAGACACCAAACAACAAATCGTTTTTTGACCTCTCTCTCCGGCTATGAAGAACCCATAATTTGCCCTAAATCAAATAACAAAATTACTATTAGAATCGATATCTCACACAAATTCGTGTTTTATTGTGATTGTCTATACTAAGTGATGGAATCTCTCACATGTTTCATTCTCAAAGCATCATATAGCAAGTTAGTTATTCGATTTTCTTTTGAATTGTGGCTTTTTGAAAATCAATAATAATGCATTGTGACTTGTTAAAAAAATGAAGTATTAAATTGTTTATAGGTTGTTTAGTTACTATGTAAATTAAGGAAGAGCAATGGAGGTTTTGTTAATAGTCATCGTGGAATTCTAGGGTTTTGGTGGTGCTTAAATTCTCTCTTACACAAAGGAGGAAATTTTAGAGGTTTTATTTAATTAATTATATATTTCTTTTTTTGTTAATTCTAGTGTTTTGGTTGGGTTTGTGTTAAAGGGATTATTATTCATGTTCATGTTCTGTAGGAATCAAAATGTGAGTTGAGAAAAGGGGTGGCTTGATTTATATATGATATTTTTAGTATATGGTTTGTCGCTCTAAATTGACTAGTTCAAAGCAGTCGTTCCCAAGCGTTTTCTTTGTCTTTTGTCTCTTGTCTCTTATAACCCTAAATCAAAGCCAAAAACAACTATATCCCCAAGCTTTCTCTATGTCTTTCATCTTTCTTTCATTCTCTCTGTTTTAACCCATTTTTGGATCCCCACAAAAATAAAAAAATAATAAAAAGAAAAAAAGAAAAAAAACCCCAAAATAGTGTAGACACCATTCCCCCCATGTGCATGCCGCTGCCCGAGACCCTCAGGAGTGGGGAGCAGCGCAGGCATGGGAGCAGCGCAGGCTGCCCT
>Ga0325404_1007339_pt1 | contig 11496 bp, 6 predicted proteins | sample PopdelMetagenome_18_FD_205664 | JGI IMG/M metagenome (GOLD analysis project Ga0325404, IMG submission 205664) | Populus deltoides microbial communities from Bellville, Georgia, United States - Xylem-Control-R1 | ecosystem: Host-associated > Plants > Phyllosphere > Stem > Wood/Secondary xylem... | reverse complement strand
GACAATTTTAATTTTACTGCCCCACGATTTAAACCTGGCCGGCTCGATCGAGTAGACTTTTCAGGTGAGACATAATGGCTGTTCGTGACTCTAGTATATTAAAGTTATATATTTTTTAATTTTTTTTTATATATAATTACATCAAAATAATAATAAAAAAACATAAAAAATTAATATAAAACTAATTTCTTAAAAACAAATCAACTAGGTTAGTCATTAAAAGTATTTATATTACCTAAAGACATTCGATGGAATTTATTTATACGAGAAGAAAATAAAAAATTTAAAAAGAAAAAAATAAGATATGATGTGTACAGTGCGTTGTCAAATAATAATTTACAACTATTTTGTATATAATTAGTTTGGAATACATTTAATTTTTTAAAAATTTAAAGTTATTTATTTATTTCGAGTCAGATTACATGTTCGAGTTAGGTAGATTAGTATCCATATCGGAAATCTAACCTTTTGCCTTTAATTTTACATTGAGCCTAAAAATATCTTATTTATTCGAGTCGGTTCGGTTTAATATCCAACAAGATTAAGTAGAATTACCACCAAGCTCAACCAGGCTAGGCTGTTAGTGAAAGGAAAATGGAGTCATATAGCACTCAATCCCTCCTCTAAATATAATGGATTCAACCAATGAAAGCATAACAAAAGGTTGTTTGACAATCTAGAACGACATGATTAAAAAGAGTTTCGACTACGTAAATATCTGGGCAAACTTACAATTCATTCGCAGTAATTAAATTATTTGCTTGAAATCAGAAACCAATTGCATGACTGCCTAACATTTTACACTACACTTTTATAACCCCACTCACTGCTCAGCCAAATTTGATATGTTAGAAAAGCAAGACGGCTGGCCCAGAGAAGTTCTCTTTTCAGTCAGCGACCACTTTAATTACCTGAATCCTATTGGTGTTGAGATTGGCAGATCTTGGCTTTGCAATCCAAGCTCCCCAAATAATTGATGCAGGCAGAGGACGCTAGCTCTAGAAGATGACTCATGGGTCGACCACACTCAGTGATTGGTCTTAGGCTCTAGCTGGATGGATATGGGATTTTTACTGAATGCTCGGATTAGCTTATTTGATATCATTACAGTTGCAGTAAATGCTCAGTCACTGACCTTTTCAGACTAAAAAAAAAAAACTGAAGAGGATGTATGACAAATCAGAAAAAAGCTGAGTTGGATCTTGCAAGGAAGAATACGTGTAAAGCAAAAGCAACAAATGTAACCTAAAAACAAAAACAAACCAAGAAAAGAGAGAACAGATCTCCTGTGTTGGTTTGGCATTCTCAGTTATTGGCAAGGGGTTACCGCTCAAAATATCAAAATTAAGCAACTTTGAAACCGAGATAGAAACATGTTTTGTCATGTAGATGGTTGCTATGTTTCATTCATAATTTTTAATCAATTTTATGTCCATCTAAATCTCAAAAAGAGAGAGAAAAAAATACCTCTTTAAACATTTTATAATTTCAATCACTTTTTTTTTTTTTTTTTTACATTCTGGTCTAGATCATTGATTTTAATTAACTTAATTTTCACCATTAGACTGAAAACTTGAAAATATAGAAGCAAAGATAGGATAATTAAATAATTGAAGATGGATGTCTCCCCAAATCTGTTTTATCCTAAACATACAATTAAGTGAAGGTATTTTGGGACATCGTTTAGTGAAATTGACTTCGTTTGTGCGAAAATATTATTCAACTCCTCATATCAATATCAAAATGAGTAAGCATAAGAATGACACAAAATTATTGAATGACCATAGATCTATTAGGTGAAAGTTGAGGTAGCAAATCTAAGGCAATGGGTTTTGTGAGGTGATGGCGACCGTAGTTTTGTAGGAATTGAAGTGGAAAGCCCGAGAGGATGGGTCTATAGGGTTGAGAAAATGGGCATGTGAAGGCAAACATGGTGGGTTAGTGATCGACTGATGGTGGTTTGTGGTGAGGCAGTGGGTATTTAGCATTCAAATCATCACGTAATTATGCAATGGGAATGGATATCTGGTGGGTGAGTGGTGTTGAATGGTTGGTGGCAAAACTAGTTTCACTACCATAATTTTACATTTAAATTACAAAATATTTAGTTGGTATTTAGACACTGGTTTTATAAGCATGATTTTTACCGAAAAACTCATAAATAGTTATTGTTTACTGAAAAGACTTTCCTCAATGATTCCTATTTTGTTAGTTATTCCATCAATAATATAATCATTGATGGTCAAATAAAAAAAACATTATCCTCTTTATTCTGTCAGTATTTCTATAAGTGAATATGACATTTCACCAATAAAAAATATCATTTGTAATTTCGTTGGTAATTTATTTAAAATTACTAATGATTTAATTCCGTCAGTTATTAAACAGAAGCAATGACATTTCTAGTAATCTTTTCCATCTTTCTGGGATATACCGACGAACTTAATCCGTCGGTGGACCTTCAGTAATTTTAGTAAAATTCTTTTAAAAAATATCCAATAAACTAAGTAGAAAATAATTAAAAGAAATTAAATAAAAATAAAAATAAAATATTTATTACAGATTTAAAAATTTATATGTTCAAATATAATTCATCTAGCAAGATGGGTCATCCAAGCTTCAACTCGTTGGTTTTAAATCGTCTCAAACTCCAGAGCTTGAGTGCTCAGAACTGATTGCAAGCATCCAACAGTTGAAAAACTTTGGGTCGTCCACATGTTCTTGATCATAGTGTTTGAGATACTGCAAACCCAATTTCTATCGGGTCCACTAGACAATCCTGCCTCCAGCCATAATTCTGGATCGAGTTATGGATGGGTCGAAGCAGCGTCCTCATATCTCTTTTGCAACTGAGTGTTATATGTTTCCTAAAAAAATTAGCAAAATAAAAAAAATAACTTAAGAAAATAAAATTTTAAAATCCAACATATCACAAAGTACTGAGCTCGGCTATCTATGAGCTGCTGAACCCCTTTCTGATGGTCATTATTTTGCACGTGCATTTCTACGAAAAGCTCCATCGATCTTAGTTCATATCCAAGAATTGTAGCCTGCAAGAGAAAATTGTTGTTAGTTAAACATATTCATATAAAACAACAATAAAAAAAATGGATGTATTAATTAAAAAAAAAGAATCGTATCATGCGTTTTGCATGTGCAATGAACAAAATGAATCTACCGATGTTTGGTAATGAAACTGTGAATCTGCTTGTTCTAGTTCTCCACACCGCATGTAACAGTCGCACGAAATGTGTAGACATCATATACTGAATAAATGTTACCCAAACAATCTCTGAAACTTACGGAGGTCTTAAATCCTTCCAAACCGTCACGTCCTTTCAACTTGGAAGCTTTATTTTAGCATATATTTTGATTTTTTTCTGCACCTTATACCAAGAATCACATAACCTATATGGTAAAAATGAATTATTGCTTAACAAATGAAAATTTTAACATTTAGATTAAACAATATTTATTTTGATTTCAATCTTACCTAGTTGCAACATGATTTTTCCAAACCCTCCTAACAACAACTTTGTCAGCATTATCCCAGTAAAATTCTTCCTTGTAGTTCAAATTTGTAAAAGAATAATTTTATTAATATTAATAGACTAACTGAATTAACATAATAAAAGAAAAAACTCTTTTAAGTTAATATTAACCTTGAAAACCTCACTCCATTGAAACAATGACACTTCTATTAACAATTTCATCGTCGATGTTATCGTTTAGGTAGCCTCAATAGATGTAAACTTTAAATTTCATTCATTAATTGAATTTAATTTTTTTCAAAAATTATTACATATTCTTTATTTTTTAGTAGTGCATGAAAGGAAAACAAGCTTACATTAAGTGGTCGGGCTTCAACTAGGTAAGGTACTTCATAGTAAATGGATCCCATTCTGAAGGGACCCCCCCTCGGCATGGTAGCATCGCACTCGATGAGCCTGCATCAAGAGAGGTTATATGTGCTTCAGGTGTCTGTTCATGGTCGACACCTAATAACTATTGGTTGTCAGAAGCATTGTTAGGAGAACTAACAGTGATCATGTCCGTACAACGCACTACTGAATTTCCCCTAGGCATCTGTATAAATTAAAGGATTTAAAAGGTAATAAGATTCATATCTCTCCTATAAGGGAGACTAACCAAAACTTTATTACCTACCTGCATATACAGTAAAAACAAATAAAACCACAAACTAGTTGATTTTATTTATGACTAATATTTTACCTTTAATGTTGTTATCACCTAATCCTCAATCTAGTAAACAAGAAATTATCATGTAAAAATAACAAATTTGTTTACCTGTAAACATTAACCTATATCTAAATATTCTATTTCACATGAATCATAATCATGGTTAAATATAATTTCATCAGCATACCGATCCAATTTAAGCATAGTAACATCACTTAAACACTAAAACTTAAAAAATTCCATAGATTTCCATACTTTTTATTATTCCAAAATATACTAACAATAATTGGTTTTTAATTTTCTTCAATTAAGTCCTTAATCATGTCATCTAAACCAGAATTAACTCATAATTACATAAATTCACATTTCCAATTACAAATACTCATAAATCCTAGAATTCACAAATTAGGGATTTATAATTTGACAACAAAACTTCATAAAAGCATCACAATCAATTCAAAAATCAAATAAAATAAATTCCAACAACAAAATTCAACAGAAATTAAAAAAAAACAAATATAATGCAAAACAAAACCCAAATAAAGAAAATGAAAATGAAAAATCTTACCTCTTAATCCAGCTTAGTGAAGCTTGCACTAAGTTGGTAAACGAAACAACTCGATATGGATCAATAAACTCATTAAGTTTAAAGACATCATCTCTTGTAGTTGCTTCATCGTTAGTATCCTGAACAACTTGGACATGATCTCTAGGTTTGGTTTTCACTATGAATAACCAATCAACTCTCAAATGATCCTTTTTAAAGGAAGGAGTTATGTGCAATAAACTTGTTGGAATTCTTTAGCAAAAAAAAGATATCATTGACATTGCACAGTCTAACTTTTGTATTAATTTCAACCAAACCATGATGAGGATCTACTATGATTCATCTATCAGTGTTATCATACTAATAGTATTTAAATAAAAAGATTCTATTCTGCTCGCTATAATATTAATTTCAACCAAACCATGATGAGGATCTACTATGATTCATCTATCAGTGGTATCATACTAATAGTATTTAAATAAAAAAATTCTATTCTGCTCGCTATAATATTGCGATTCAATGATCTCTTCTAACTTCTCATAATAGTCAACTTCAAACTTATTAAAACTTGATTCCTTAACACAAACCCCACCGTTATATGTCTTTCTATTCTAACCATACTCTTTAGTGTGAAAAACATGTCTATTGAAGAAATACTGGTTATAGCACTTCACATTTCTTTTACAACCCAAACATAGTAATTCAAAGTAACATTAGTATTCCCTTCCGATTGATAAACATGGTATAAAAGTTACAAACTTTAATAGTTAATGAGAAATGTATACGAAATTAAGTATTCCAAGAGATAAGAATAATTAAATAGTCCTTACAATTAACCACATGAAAAATTATTCATAATGTAATCAAAAGATTTGAGATTTAGTTAGTTGTGAATTTTAGGATAGTAAAAATTGACGATATTACCTACAATGAATTATTAAATCTATCAGTTTATGATAGTTTGAGAGAAAATTGTTTGAAATTAATGACATGTTAATTATTATACTTAATGAAGAAAAGGTCATAGTTCATTGCTGTTAAATAACATATAATTATGTGTATGTTTGAACTCAATTTCTGTCAAGTATCTTCCACCACAACATTTTTTTGGTATAGGTCATTCAAGATGAGAGAATATCGACAAGTTCCCACTCAAAAGCATTTCCCCACCATCATCATGCCTTAAAAAATGGTTAATCTTTGTTCTCAAGTGAGGTTCAAAATAGTATGAGACAAATGTTGAGATCTCTTTAACAATATAAGTCTCGTATATCAAAGCCTTAACATGTATTTTGTTTTTTTTACTTTTCTCATAAGGTTGAACAAGTATTTGCATGGAATTAAATGAATGTTTTGAATTAAAAAAAACAATAAGAAATTTCATTGTGATACATGTGTAATCTCTAACCTCTCAAATGGATATATCTATGTATATTAGTTAGGCCTTCAACTTTTATCTCAAATGGAAAATATATGGTAAATGCTTCATTGAATCAAAGAACGATAAAGAATATTATCTTAAGTTTGCAGATTGTCTTGACGATATTCATTTGAAGCATCTCTATGTGTTGTGTATACAACTTGTTGAAGTATATATCTCTAAAGAAGTGATTAATCTCCATGAGTGCATTCCATATCCTTTTTGGGCAATAAATCCCATAAAGCTAGTGTAATGAGTGTTTGGATAAACACGTGGCAGTCGTGACTCTTCATTTCATACAATTTGCAAACCTTAAAATTCATCAATCTAGATATGTTCGAAGCATGTTCATCAGAAAAACACAAACTCTTAAACCATTAGTAGATAATTAACTGGGCTTTAAGACCCATAACCTGTCATAAATCAACTCCATATTTTTATGGTAACAAAACAAAGGTATATCTATTCTAACCTTCATATTGTCCTTTGTCTTTCCTTTCATGCCCATAACTGTGTTAAAAATTTCTTCAAACATGTTCTTTTTAATATGCATGACATCGAGGTTATGACAGAGAAAATTGATCTTCCTATAAGGAAGCTTAAGAAAATACTTCGCTTTACTCAATTATGGGTCACACCAAAACCAAGAAACTTTTACTTACCGGATTGAAAACTAAACACAATGTCATCGTATTGTGACACCACGTCATACAATTCTTCATTCAATAGTAGCAGCGATGCAATATCCCTTTCAATTCTACCAACAAAGAAGTCTTTTTTGTACTTGTAATTCGTTGGCAAGAGCTGCTAGTGACAATAAAAAAAGAGGTTTTACCACCATTTTCTAATATAAAGGCCTTGTTATTTTCCATACAGTATGGACATGCTAATTTTCCATACAGTATGGACATGCTAATTTTCCATACGTGCTTCAACCATAAAGCATTTCATACACGGGAAAATCATTGATAGTTCATATCAAATTTGTCTTCATATAAAAATTTTGTTTCCTCGAGAAATCATAATTCAAAGTCTTGGATGACCACAACTGCTTCAACTCATTAATCAATGGTCAAATATAAACATCTATATTTTGACTTGAAATATTAGGATCAGGTATAATCGTAGATAAAAACATAAACTACAGCCTCATACACATCCTCGATAGAAAGTTGTAAACTGTAAATGACCCAAATAGATTGAATCCATCTATATATAACCCAAGATATACGTTTATTATCTCAATTGAAAACTGAGGATACACCCTATTAGAATGTTTCTAGTTTTCACCATCGGATGAGTGTACCATGACTCCATCCACCGCATCATGTGAATGATTCCATGTCATGTACTCAGCAGTCTTTGAAGACATGAATAACCCTTGTAGTTTAGGAGTGATTGAGAAGTATCTAAGTTTTTTATGTGGGACAAGATTCCATTCCCTACCTATTTTGAGTTTATAATGAGCATGCCCACATGTTCTATACCTAGTCAACTTTATATTTTCTAGATAGTACAACATATAAAAGTTTGGACATATATCAATTTTCTAGTATCCTAAGCTGAAGGGTTTCATAATGGATTTAACAATACATAAGTTCTCATTCAGCCTATTCCCTTCAAGTAAAATGCTTCTCGCCCATCTAATATTCTGTCATAACTGACCTTATTCAACCCATAATCTGACTTGATGGTAAACACCTCTGTAACGACCAATAATTTACTGTGATTTGTGCACCCATCCCATAATGGTTTGTCAGAGTCTTTTAAAAAATCAAAAAACCCGTTTGTGTCTGCATTTGATTCTTCATCTATGATTGAACATTCACCTGTTTAACCTTGATTCATTTCTATCACATCCATAATCATATTTCTATAAGGATAATTATTGTCATCTACAACTCCATTCATGTTGCTAAAACTAGAAATTGACCCAACCATTATTTCTACCATGGTCTCGTAAGGAATATATGGTTCTCCGTATGCAAACCAAGACAAGTATTTCTCTATAAATCATTTTTATAGAAGATGTATCATTACAATATCTGAATGAAGAAATTTTTTATTTTTACACCTTTTTCATAGACATTTAATACCATCTCTACTAATATTTTTTGGATTAGGTAGTGCATAATCCAAAAATAAATAAACGGAAGGATTTAAGTAGTTCAAAATTAGATATATGAGAATTGATTTGATCAAATTTATTACACGGGTTAATTTGACCTGATTCATATAGGTGAGGGACTTCCAGCGATGTTTAGCCAACACAAGGGGGAAGGGGGGTCTATTACGTGGTAACGTTTGAGCGGACACATAAACTTTCATAGAGTTTTAACTCCTGTGATTGGACAATAAAAGAGTATCCGAAGTTAAGAAAACAAGAAAGAAACACCGTGAGTGAAGGGGCCAACGACGTGGATTTGCCATGGTAACAAAACAGAAAATTCATTGAACGGCCCAGATTCGCTCCTCGGTTTCTGGCTCTTCTTTTATCTCCCCAATCCCCACTCCTCCTTCTTGTCTCCTCTCTCTCTCTCTCTCTCACCCTTCCTATCTATATTTCCCTCAGCGAGAGGAAACCCAAAAGCATGATATCTTGCAGTTTTTAAAGAAGTGCTTAGAGTATAACAAAGATGTTGCTGGGCAAGAGACCTCGTAATCCAATGAAAAGGACGACAAGCTTGACAGAGATCAAATTTGATCTAAACACTGCTAGTAGTGAGGCAGCCCCACCGTCAGATCATCCTCAAAAACAGGTGGGATATGGTGGAATGATAGATCAACGGTCCTCGGTTGCCACTGGATCACCAAGAACCAGCCATAGAAGGGCTTCTGCTGATTTCTTGGAGACTCCCAACTTCTTGAGGGCTTGCTCTCTTTGCAAGCGCCGGTTGATCCCTGGCCGTGACATCTATATGTACAAGTAATTTCCCCCCCCTTATGTTAAGCTGTGTAGACTATACTACTATTTATTTATTTTTATTTTTTTTGACAATCTTATACCAACAATCAAATTACTCTATCGTTTTATAGAGTTCTTGTTGATTGTTGGTGTTTATCACTTTCAAACCCTTCATTTATCTCTGGAGATATTTTTGCTGGTTTCTTGGGATTTTCGGTTATAGTACACAAGAAAAGAGATAAGAGAATTAACCTTATTTCATTAACATACATGGTAAAAAGCTTGGTTTATTTATGAGAATTCATTTGTTTTGTAAGAAATCAGGACTCAAATTAATCCAACACATGCCATGAAATAATTTTTCTTGAGGGATCTAACCTTAGTTTAATCTCAACATCTGTCTTGTCAGAGGAAAAAAAAAAACGACTCTTAGATTATTTATTTTCCAATTAATTACTATGAATCCATACTGTGTAATAGTCATATAGCATCAACTTTGTTTTTAACGAAGTTAATTTGGCATCTTGTAGGGGTGATAGTGCTTTTTGCAGTCAAGAATGCAGGCAACAACAAATGAGCTTAGATGAGCGAAAAGAGAAATGCTCATTAGCATCCAAGAAAGAGGCTGTATCCTCCACCACCGCAACAGAAGTTTCCGCTAAAGGCGAGACCGTTGCCGCCTTGTAGAGTTAATTACTTGCGGTCCTTCGAAAAAAAACACTCGCTTATATATAAATATAACCTAAGTCTATATGAATGTGGGTTTTGATGCAGGCGTATATTTTGTATGCACATGGGCAAGTTTTGAAGCTCTTCTAATTTACGTCGATCCACTGCGCCTACAATTAAGTCAGCAAGCTAGAATTAATGAGTGTTGTCGTACTCCTTCCTAGTTTTTTTTTTTTTTTTTTTTTCTGGTTTTTCTATCGCCTTTTATTTTGTTTTGTTTTGCTAGTAATGGAAGAAAGTTGCAGATTCAAAAGCTTTTCTTTTCTCAAATATCATTAATGTCATAATTATATACAGTATATCATATGTAGGTTTATGTGCGTATGTGAATGGTGGTAACATCGAGTGGGATGGTATTGATTTTGAAGAAGATTCCCACATCATTTTCACAATGGTACCACCTTAATCGAGTGGGATGCGTGAGTTGCCTAATCGGGGAAATTTGCGTATGTAAACAGTAATAATTCGTGACTAGCTAGTCTGTGGAGTGCCTAGCAATTATTGTTTCAATCGCAATGGTTGGATGGTAAATGATTAAACGAAGACCAAAATGTTTGAATTGAATGGAGCATGAATATATAATCATGTTTTTCCACAATCAGTCGTCATTACTAATGCGAGGGTCGAAAAATATTTTGACGTTGAATCAAATATTAATTTTGTAAAATAAAATTTTAGTTTTTGGTTAGAAAACAAATTAAGAAAACAAGAATAAAAAAAATGAGATCAATCTTGAAAATGCATGGAAAACTTTATTTTGGTCTCTCAAGTTTATGAATTTTACATTTTAGTCCTAAGCTTTTTTTCTTTTCACGTTTTGGTTTCTAAATGTTGAGGGAGAAGAGAGAGAGTCGCTGAAAATAAAAGAACAAAGAAAGAGGTCGGTCTGACAAACTCTAATCATGAAAAAGATGTATCTTGGTGTCAATATATTTGTCTTTAAAAGATGAGTTGGAGGGTGTTTTTGTAAGAGTCATATTCTTAATTAGCCCAACTCAAACTCAAGGTTCAACCCAAACCCAACACAATTAACCTAGGTATTTAAAGAAAAAGTTTATAAGAAAATTATTCTCTTTTTTCCTCTTTTCGTCCCCCCTGTTGTGACTTTTCTCTCCTGTTTATAAGGGATTTTAGTTTTGAATTTAATTTTTTGGTTTAAGAAATGTTGAAAAAACAAGTAAGTAATTTCCCTCTTTAACTAGTTATTTTCGATTAAGAATTAATTGTGGAAGGTTTTAAGATGTGTTTAGGGTTTTTATATTGTTTTGATGATAGAGTGATTTAGGGGATTGAATTGATGTTTTATGGTGTTAGTTGGCCTTAAACGAACTAATTAGATGACTAGAATTATGGGTTGTTAAAGAACAGATTGTGTTATTGTGTAATCTGGAGTTTTGAAGATTGGTAGATCGGGATTTTAAAAATCACGATTAACTGATTGATCGATTGGCTAAACCAGTTGACCGGTCGATTGGTTGCTACTCGTCAACTTGTTGTTTTAAACCGGTTGACCGGTCGATTGGTTGCTACTCGTCAACTTGTTGTTTTAATCCGGTTGACTGATTGGCTGATTACTACCGGTTTACTGGTTGTTTTAAACTGGCTGACTGGTTACTACTAGTTTACTGGTTGTTTTAAACTGGCTGACTGGTTGGCTGATTGCTGACGGTCGACCGGTTGGTCTAAAATGGTTGA
>Ga0325404_1007337_pt1 | contig 11496 bp, 4 predicted proteins | sample PopdelMetagenome_18_FD_205664 | JGI IMG/M metagenome (GOLD analysis project Ga0325404, IMG submission 205664) | Populus deltoides microbial communities from Bellville, Georgia, United States - Xylem-Control-R1 | ecosystem: Host-associated > Plants > Phyllosphere > Stem > Wood/Secondary xylem... | reverse complement strand
ATTTCTGGGTCAGCAGTGACGTAGTTTTCGATGAATTTCTGGGTCAGCAGTGACGCAGTTTGTGCTGACCATTCTGTGCGTCACCTATGACTCTGTTTCGGCTCACGATTCTATGCATCAGCCGTGAATTAGTTTTCGTTGTCGATTCAATACGCCAGCCTTCACTTAGTTTTTAGTGATGATTTCTAGGTCTACAGTGACTTAGTTTTTGCTGAAGATTTTTAGGTCAGTAGTGACTCAATTTTCGCTCACGATTCCATGCGTCAGCCGTGACTATTTTTGCTGAATATTCCAAGCGTCAACCATGAATTAGTTATCGTTCGATTCCATACGCCAGTTGTCACTCAGTTTTCGGTGACAAATTCTGGGTCTATAGTGACTCAATTTTCGATGATAATTTATAGGTCAATAGGGACTTAGTTTTTACTAACAAATCCATAAGTCAGCCATGAATTATTTTTCAGTGACAATTCCATTCATCAGTCGTAACTAAGTGTTTGCTGACAATTTCAAGGTTAGTAGTTACGTAGTTTTCGATGATGATTTCTAGGTCAGCAGTGACACAGTTTTCGCTGACGATTACATGCGTCAGCTATGACGATGTTTTCGCTGACGATTCCATGCATCAGTCATGAATTAGTTTTCATTGTCAATTTCATGCGTCAGTCGTCGCTTAGTTTTTACTAATGATTGTTGGGTTAGCAAAGACGCAGTGTTCAGTGACGATTTCTGGGTCAGCAGTGACGCAGTTTGTAATGACCATTTCATGCGTCACCCATGAATGTTTCGGCTGACTATTCTATGCGTTAGCCCTGAATTAGTTTTCGTTGTCGATTCAATATGTTAGTCGTCACTCAGTTTTCAGTGATGATTTCTGGGTCAACAGTGACTTGGTTTTCGGTGATAATTCTAGGTCAGCAGTAACTTAGTTTGTGCTGACAATTCCATGAGTCAGCCATGAATTAGTTTTCATTGTCGATTCTATGCGTCAACCGTAAAAAAAGAGAGAAATAAGACCATTTTGGTCTAGCTCTACCTTAGGTTGAAGGTCATGAAGCATTTACTATATGCCAGATCGCCTGAGGTTAAGGAGTTCAAAAATAAGATAGACTTGTATTAATTTGATCATAACTAAGGGTAGATTATGGATGAGGGAACTAGAAAACTTAGATTGTTTCCTGGTACATTATAATCGAGGATATAATGATGGAACTCAGATGATAAAGACCAGGGGGTGTAGCTGCTGGCCCTAGGTCAAATTCATGCACTCTAGAACTCGAAAGTTTGATCACTCACCCGAAACTTCAAGCTTGAATGCACTTTACTCTTCTTGGAAAGCAGCTGCTTGAAATATGGGTGTCAATTGGTACACGCGGCTTGCTGGCTGGTCAAGGGACCCTAACTTGCTCAAAATTGTGGGTGATGCTGCTGGGGCAGGATCTTCATAACCATCTGGCCCGTGTTGCTTTCAAATTTTATAGGCATTGAATGCACTGAGCTTCCTTGATCCTTGGAGTGGGATTCCATTTTGCAGGTAGCAACTGCAACCTACTGATTATCCTAATGTCTTGAAGTGAGGTTGTTATGGATCTGAAGCTCATTCTGAATAGCACATCGCACTGAACTCCTAATCAATGACACAAAGGATTGGTAGCATTAAAATGTTCCATTTTGCTTCGTATCTGATCTTCAGTGAAAAGATGTAGTGAAGCATTTTTCTTGTGGAACTACATGAGGACCAGCTAGTCTAACCAATTGCTCGTACAAAAGCTACACAGCCTATGATCCAAGCATAAACCTGAACTTGAACTTGAAAATCTTTGTTACTAACATTTGTTTTCTTGCTAATATAATTACATCTACTGGTGTTTCTTTGAGGAACCATATTTTGTTAATTGTTAACAAATAAAAGGACATCAAAACTTGACACTGGACTTCTGTCTGTAAGGGCGAAATTTTCTGAGAGAGACTTTATCCTGTGCAATTGAAAAGTTCTGCTGGTAAATATCCAGCTGTAGTGCAAATTACGCTCCAACAGCCATATCCATATCTATAACTGCATCCTGTCCCTTGAAAACAAGGCATAATTTTCTCAGACATGATGTTTTCTTGTCATCCTTGCTTGTTGTACCAGTCACGAGAACAATGTCCTTTGAAACTTTACCCATAAGCTCAAAAAGTGGTAAGCCTAGGTTCGATCGAGTCATCTCTTCCAGAACTGGAGGCGCTTGCATGTACAAATTCATTGTTTGGTGTCTAACACTAGCTTTTGACAGGAGCAGCTTAGGATGTTCTTCAAGCATATCAATAAACTGTTCACACAAAAACCAATAAATGTAAAAACAAATAAACTGTTTACACAAAACCAATCAAAATAAGCAGCATAAACTTGTGTTCATTAAAGGAAATATTCTTCTATTTCCTAGATAAAAAGGAGAAACCCAGAGAGGGAACTAGTTTGATTATCTAAGAATTTGAAACTTACAATTAAAATGTGGTGACATAGCAAGAAAATAATTTAGAAACCAGGTCTGATGTTATCAACAAACTAAAAGGAATAGTAGCCATGAGAAGAAGAAATTAACCTTTTGTAAAGTAACTGAAGTGTCCAGCTCAATAAGAACACCTGGACCACAAACAAGACAATCCTTGTCCCTCACAAATTCAGTCACTTTGATGTGTAGACCTTCCACGCCATTATACCTAAAGAAGATTCACATCATTCAGCTGGATTGTTAAAAAAATAAGTTTTCCCATAAAAGATAAATATACCCTGTTTTTTTTTATCAGATTTCAAAAGCAACATGCATAGCTCCACCAGATTCAGACACATATATGATATCATAAGAGACAATTATGGTTCCCACATCCATCTATCATTTGTGGTAAGGTTAAATTCTTTCAGATGGCAAAAACAAGGTTTGATCATGATCGGGTAAAAGAACTAGACATTGAAGAAAAAGTTGTGCATCAAAACAAAAAATGAGAGGGCAAGATTAAGTCTATTTGTGATTGTTAGGTTATATATAATATATGCTTCTACCACCATATGAGAACGAGATAAAATTTCACTCACGTCAGATAGTTGCTTAGAGTTTTGCTGCATCCCGAGGCAAGCTTTAAGGTTTCCAAAGTACACGCAGCTGATATAATTGCATTGGTAGAAGCAATCGCTGGTATGATATTTTTCACAACACCCTGTAAACAAAGAAAGAACTACCTCCATCACAAAAAAAAAAGAATAAAACAAAAAAGGAAGGGAAAAAAAGAAAGAAAAAGAAAAAGGACAGTGCAACAAATAGGTGAAGCCAATAACATGTGACACTTCAATGAGGCATTTTGTAAGAGTTTCCTACTGGAGGTTTTAGTTAGAAAATAAAAAGGAGTGTATCAAGAAAAGATGCATCCAAATAACAGAGACAATTTTTAGGGTAACAATGAAGTTGAGTTTTATGATGTCCTTTGGTATACTCAAAAAGAACAGAAGCCAGACCACACAATGATCGGGCAGTTACTTACAGAAATTGACTCCACAGAATTTTAAAGTACCTGAGTAAGAGAATATGTAACACCTTGAATACCAAAAAGTTCAGCCCTCTTGACAGCCTGTGGAACATGGGAAGAGCATAAATTAAAAAGACTAACCTTGAAACTCAGCTTTTACAAAAAATAATAATAATAATAATAATAAATAATTAATACTGGTCAGAATATTTCACCTCGGTATAAACCCATTTCATATGTTCTGGATCATCTGGATCAAAAGTCTTTCCACTATGAACCTAGAATATAATGGTCATAAGATAATAGCTATCAACTCAAAATTGTCAATTCAAGAATGAGAAAGCATTGATGATGCATTACCTCATCCCATTTAATTAAGTGAGCATATTCAATACAATGAGCAGCAGTTCTAGGGGTTTCTGCAAGGGTGCATAGAGGAAACTTCACTTGAGGAGGGAAAAGCCAGATAGTACACTCAAAGCACGGTGTGGATCCTGGCATAATAACCCTGGCATGCCCCTTGAAGCCTTCAGTCCCACCATCTACCATCGGTTTGACTGTTTCTTCCAGTGGATTGTCATCAGAATCATATTCTAGTCACCAAGAAAAGCAATAGACAAAACATGAGATCAACAAGAATAAAGAGACTTCCAGCAAAGAACTTTTATGAATCTCAAGAGCACAGGATAACATTGTATGCTAGCATATTAAATACAAACTCAAGACTCTGCATACAGCTAGAGAGCATTTAAGCTTATTGGGCAAACTATAAAGGTCCCGTAAAATATCTGGCAGAGACAGGTGAAAATCTGCAGGCACTGCTCCTACATATACAAGACAGTATGCCAAATCTGCGATGCCTGAAGTAGCTCATAACCATAGCTAGCAGACCCTCAAAAGCTTATGCAACTTCAGCACTGAAGTCTTGTCATCCAGTCATATAAAGAAATGGCATACAATATTATGACATTTAAAGCTGTATGCCACATGTGTGAGGCACTCGTTATATACGACCCTTGTGACTTGAGGCTTAACTTGTCTCTCGAATGCATGCCTAACACAAATAAATTCAAAGTAAGCATAGCAGGCCTGATGTTATGTTGCTTGGGTGAAAAAACAGGCCTTACAGTCAGAAGGAAAAGTTTAGTCCCCAGTCTCTCTTTTAAACACATAACCACTGACAGAGGGTACACATTATTTCCTTAAGGGAGTGTCTCTCCCAAGTCCTGATCACAAAACTACATCCAAAGTGTTTAGTATTTTAGTTGGTATTGGTATCAGGTACTTTCAATAGGGATTTTCATAGTTATTACTTCTGCTTTCATTCATATATATAAAAAATGCCCTAATTTTTTGAGAAATTTTTCCAGCAATACAGCAAGAAGTGAGGGCAATAACAGGTCACAAAATATATGGAGAAGAATGCAAAAGAAAATTAAGGATACAATACTCTTTGACACAACGATAAATGGAAAGGAAATACACAGTTAACTTGGCACAAAAACAAATCATGGACAGAGGTAAAAAGTTAAATATTCAAACATAAAATAAAAGGAAGAAAAATAACTACTTTACTGAAAAACAAGCTCTCTAAATCGGCTATTCTTAGAATAAAACAAATATAAACTAAAGAGGTTAAAAAGTACGCACCAAGAAAACCACAAGCTACAGCATTTATATAGCTCCGAGCCTCAACGGAATCAAGACCAAGTACAATAATACTAAAATCTTTATAAAAATCAATTTCTTTATCCTCAATTCGGCAAAAATGAGGCACAATATTCACGCCACTAACTCTTTCCATCACCCGCTTGGCTGCCACCTCAGCCTTAGGCTTCCCAACATCTTCGAGCCTACAATAAGAACACTATATCATGAATGACTTTCTAATCAGAACTAAAGAGCTATGACAATGTTGAAACATCAAAGCAGATAAGTTACACTTTCTGTTATGTTAAGGTGTATAATAAATGAAAACACTAATACTTGCAAACAAGGAGAGGAAAAAATATGCACTTAATAATAAACATAGATCTAGTCATATTTGATAAAACAATGAAGCACCTGCTTGATAGTCCATACTGGTCCTGAGAAAATTAAGAATTATCAACCACCCTCTTGCAGCCATTTCACATTGTCAAGTAAACAAGGTGTTTATTTTCTCCTTTTACCAAAAGGTTCTTAAAAGTAATCCTTTATTCACAAGAATACTAGGTTATCACTAGTCCACACTAAAGGTACTACTTTTCCTTAGCCTTCTTGCAAGATGAACTTTTATTTATCAATTATCATCCAAACAGCCATATTTCTCCCTTGAAACAGATTTACCTAAATGCACTTATACCTAAATTAGGTCCCCAGTTTAAGTAATAACCCTTTGATTAGGTTTCACATTGTTTATTTTCTCTTCGCAGTTGATATAGGAAAAAAAAAATACTTCAAAGTGCAATTTAACCGACAATCCACGAAAGGGCATATACCAATTAAAACAGCCACGAATTGAACAGAGAAAAGAAAAGGTAAAAGCACATAAACACGTGGGTTAAGTTGAGAAAGCAAGAACCTGAAAAGAAACTGGCGATTGAGATTAGTAACCTCGATACGGTCCATATCAATGACTTCCAGATTTTTAAAACCTGATAAAGCTAGGTCCTTTAGCAGCTCGCAACCCAAACCACCGGCCCCAATTACCAATAATCTTGCATACTCTTGAAGATCATCTCTCAACTACAACATTTAAAGCAAAACAAATAGTTAAAAAAAATTGCACGCCGGGAGTTTGTTAAAATTTCCAAGAACGAAAGAGCTTACTTGAACACCAGATTCGAAGGTGGGAGCAACGAGATTGCCGGGTCTGAGAAGTAGCTTGTCTAGGTCTCTCGATCGGCTCTGTTGGACTGTAGAGCCTGCCATGTCAATCTAATCCCTGTCTACGAGGTTGCAGACCCCCAAGGCCGATACAAGAAAATCCACCGATGTTAATAGCTAGTTTTTGAGGAGGCGAGTGGCTAAGGACCTACCAAGCTTGATTTTGACGCTCGGCGTGGTGCGGAAAAGTTTAGGTGTATTTGGGATTATGGTTGGTTTGCGTTTATATATATATATATATATGTATATATATATATGTATATGTATTTTGATATATTTATATTAAAAATAAATTTTAAAAAATAAAAATATTATTTTAATATATTTTCAAGTAAAATATATTTTAAAAAGTAATCTCTGCCATAATTTAATGATTATTGAATTTAATTAAGCACAAGACACCTATAAGTTATTATATTGTTTATACTAATTTTGACCACCAAAATAGTTAAAATTAGTTTTAACAGATTTTATTCGATAAGAAGAGTTTTATAATGGTTGTTTAGAACCTCAATAATACCTAAAAAAATATTGAAGTCGAGGAAGAAAAACTTTACCTAGTTTGATTTTGTGATTTTTTTTTTGTTTATTAGGTTGGTAAATTAGTTTTTAAAAGATTTTTTTAAGGTGTTTTTAAATTAAAATAGATGAAAATGAGTTTTTAGGATAAAAAATATATTGCCTTGATTTTTAGCCACCATAATGGTGGCCAAGATCTAGGCAAATAAACAATATGTTGTCTACCTCAAAAAACAACATGTTATCTGATTACTTTTTTAAGAAAAAAAGAGGTGGAAGACAAATCATCTTCCTTATAAAAAGATATTAAAAAAAAGTAAAGGCCAAGGTGCTCAACCCTAGGCCTTTTTTCTTATGCCCACGTACGTTGGTGCACCAAGTCCATGTTGTCTAGGCTTATTTTTTTTTGTTATTTTATATTTAAGTGAAAATAAATTTAAGAAAAAAATATGTATTGAACATAGTTGAGTTCATAATCCAGATTGCAAGTTTGACAGATTAAGCCACAACGTCCATGTGAAAATGTATTAAATGTATTTTTTTTATTATTGTTTAATGCATTTTTGGTCCCTCAATTTAAAAAATAATAATTTCATCATTTGTTATCAATTATCTTTTTATTTAAATTTAAATAAAAAAAATATAATTTAACTCTTTGATATCAATTATCTATTTATTTGAACTTAAAATTAAAAAAAAATACTTTTTTTGTTATTTAGCTTAAAAAAATTGGGTTTGATTTTGCTATCCCAGTCCCATGCATAACCCAGCTATTTTTTCTTTTAAAAAAATATTTCATACAAAAAGATTTGCATGTGCTTTATTGTTAAATGATTAAATGAGAATTAACATCTAGTATTAAAAAAAATTAAATCGAAAGACATGCATAACTTGGATCATAAGTTTGATTGATTAAGTCAAAAAAATTATAAGTTGACATTTGCATTAAAAAAAAAAAGGATATAAAAATTCTAAGGGTTACACCCTAGATTTACAATATAATCAGAACATATAAAACCATATAGCCACAGTAAGGTTATTAAACTAAAAACCATTCAAAGTCAATCTAGCTAATACATTACATAACTAAAAAAACCCGTTAAACATTCACTTTAGAATCTTCATTATTCAACTTCCAAGCTCTATCAATCCTAATATTTTCTTAGGTTCCTAGGATATTTCTCACCAAATTAAGCTTGCCACGAATAATCCCTTTAATTTGATTGAAAACATAATTTGAGCACCTAGATTTACCAACAAAAATCCTTGTATTATCTTCCTGCTAAATACAATAAACTATAGCTACAAAGCCCGGTTTACAAATCAATTTACTAAACTTCTACCCTTCCAAACGAGAGTAGCTCATTTAATCCGATCATCATAGCTTTTTCTCATTCTAGAAATGCCACATCTATCACAAACTTTCCACCATATCTCTTCCTAATGTGAGCAATCAAAGAGGTTATGATCTTCATTGTTTTGGAAACGAAGAGAGCAATAGTTTGGACCATAAAAACCAAATCGTTGTAGTTTGTCTTGAGTTGTAAGTTTTTGTTGGATAGTTAGCCATAAAAGAAATGATTGCCTTAGAATAGCATTCTTGAACCACGCAATATCATACCATTTAACCTCCTGTTTCTTGGTTTTGAGTTGCCCTCAAGTTATTTTAACTAAGAACTTATTATTTAGGGAATCCAACCAAACAATCTTATCCCTTTTACCTACATTTGGTTTAACATTAGAAGGAATAGCATTTATAATGGAGTACGAGCCATCACTTGAGTGGTAGATCATCTTCATTTTGTGTTACCTACTAGCATATTAACCATTGTATTTTTTCTTATACCTGAATCATATACGAACCTCTCTTTATAAGAGTCAACTAGGAAGCTATGTGGGTGCCAATTGTCAAACCATCAAACCATGAGAAGTTTCCCTTCCATCTCCTATGATATATTTCATCTTAAGCCATGCTAAAAGATCTTAGCTTAAGAATATTTCTCTAAGTCTAAAAGCAATTTTCTAGAACCTTAACTTTCCAGAAATTTCTTCCTTTTAACAGATTGCATCTGATCCAAGTAGACCAGACAAAGCCATCCAAGTCATTGCCCAGATTCCTAATTTGAGTATTGTGTTTTTAATGTTTGAGTCGAGATCACTTAGGTCTTTTTTAAATTCAGTATTGTTTTTTTTCTTTTATGGATTTCATCTTTCAGCATTAAGTTAATTAGGGATTGAGGTTTTCAATTTGTTTTTTTACAAGATTATTCCTACAGGTTTCACAACCCAAGTGAATCAAATATATTATTGTTTTAATATTAAATAAAAATATCGTTCAATGTGTCACTATCTCAACATTTTAAAAAAAATATCATCCAATATACAGTAAATTTTGAATTAATGGTTACATTTTTTTAATAACAGCATGTTAGCAATGTCTAGATATATTTTTTAAAATTCTTTTTGCTTCAATTCATGATGTAACGCACGTCGATGGTCTAGTCTTTAAGTATGCTTTAAAATGTTTATGGTAAAAGATCTTTTATTAAAAAAACATCAAAATATTTTTATATCCATCTAACTTCAAAACAAAATCTATAACCAAAATACCCAAATATCTAACTCTCTCTTAATACCATTAACTCATTTGTCTTTTTTTTCTATGAAATATTTTATTTTAAGGTTTTACAAATGATATTTAATAGATTTTATATATATATATATATATATATATATATATATATATATAAAATGTGCAATATTATGTATATAGTTATATTTTTTAAATTAACTATATATATAAAATATTTATATTATGTATACAGTTACATTTTATAAAATAATTTTATAGAAATATATGATATAAATAAATATTCTTTTCCTTTAAATCATCATCATTATATATAATCTGGATTGAAAAAAAAAGTGTTCATTTAGAATAGTTGTTGAAACAATGATGGTAATTTAATGGAAAATAAATATATTATATCATATATATGTAATGTAATGTAATTGTTATATGATGTGAATATTTTAAAAATAAATATGATTCAAAAACATAATATCGAATGTAAAACACTATAAATTAATTTGTATCCAAATCAAAAAAGAATTTTAATCTATAAAACTATAAAATAAAAAAATTATAACAAAATAGTTAAATGGATTAATGATGCTCGTTCATTGAGAGTTAGATTTTGGGTTCCTTTGATATGAAAAAAAAAACCAAAATAGTTTAATAGGTTTTAAGGATAGAAAAAAAATTATATGAGAATTTTGGTAATTATCGTAATTTTCTTATCAACAAAATTCATATTAAATTAACGGGGTGTATTTTTGGATAAATATTATATATCACTTATTTTAATTTAACCATTTCAAATTTAATTGAGTGAAATGAAGATTTTATTAGGATTCCATTTATTTTTTATAAAATAATTTTTTTTAAAATGAAATATATATATTTTTTTAAATTATATTTCTTTTCATTATTGGTTATGCTAATAAAGACTAATTAAAAATAATTGATTGATGTATAATACATGTTGAAAATAAGTATAATTAATTGGTGGTGGGATCTATGATTTAATGGTAAAAATATTTTCATTTTTAGAAAAAAAATTGATGCTTTTTTTCTTTGATTGTAAAATAATTTTACCTCACAAAGTTTTTCTAGGTGAACTAAATATGAAAAAGAAATTTATGAAAAATTATTTTTCATAAAATAAACTAAACACGCTGATTTAGACCAAGATAGTGATTCGCATTCAACATCATTTTTTCCTCAATTCAATTGCTACAAATTCCTTAAGTATTCATGTCTCATATTTTTTAATAAAAATAATATTATGGTATGTTATGTGAATCTTATAGATATAAAAATTCAGAAATCCACAATGAAATAAATGACAAACCTAGAATGCCAAATATCAAGTTTTTGATAGATAACCCTATATCTAAAAATCAAAGGTATTGAAAATTGAACTTTGACTTGTTATTTGTATCAAAACAAGAGCCTGGAGTATTTGAAATGCCATAAAGTCAGTTATATCTTGATAAGTCAAATTTGTTCTTTGTTCCAACAAAGAGAAAAATATTGCATAATGCAAAACACAAGTTTATTCAAAACATTATAGCTACCTTAAATTTAATATAAATAAATAACTTACAAAGACTCAACAAACAACTTATGAACCCTAGACCTAAGGCCCAAAACAAAGCCCAACAAAAACTAAAATCCAAAACACTTAATATGTAACATCCCCTATTTCTGGGATAAAACCACAATCTCATGTCAATAGAAAAAAACAGAGTAGTTAATAATTTTTTATATATATATATATACATATTCATGGTCTTCGTATTAACATCTACCAGAATTTTGACAGAGTCCCTCCTATACTGGAAGGTCCCAAGTTACCGACATGTAACCGGTTTACACTTCTAACAGTTCGCATCTCATAACTTAATTCCCGACTCAATCATCCTGGGTTTCAATTCCACAATTATACTCACACCTATCAACCATAATATTTATGATATGCATTATATAACAAAAATATCATTATGGATGGATAATTTAAATAAATATAAATACATAGACAT